>SL_3KL_010_SEDDRAFT_10005845_pt1 | contig 11020 bp, 7 predicted proteins | sample SodLakKL_010_SED_2_FD_10381 | JGI IMG/M metagenome (IMG submission 10381)
CCCTTCAGCTTTTGGAAGGCTGCTCTTGCCAGGGGAGATCCTGTTTTCAGAAAATTCTTCCGGTAAGATGCTTTATCCATCATTTCCCAGTCATTTTTGTTCCATTGGCTGATGGCGGGAAGGGGTTTAAATTCGGGTTCTTTTGCCGGGACCGCAAATTTGATGTTATGCGGGCACACATCCTGACAGATATCACATCCAAAAATATAGTCTGCGGTTTTTCCTCTGAATGCATCAGGAATATCCTCCTTGAGTTCAATGGTGAGATAGGAAATGCATGATCTGGCATCAATAATTCCCGGAGCCACTATGGCTCCTGTGGGGCAGGCATCGATGCAGCGGGTGCACTTTCCGCACAGGTCTTTTTCAAAAGGAGGGTCATAATCCAGTTCAAGATCGATGATTATTTCTGAAATAAAAAAGTAGCTCCCCTTTTTGGGTAAGATCAAACATGCGTTTTTGGCGGTTGCGCCCAGTCCTGATTTTTGTGCCCAGTATCTCTCAAGTACCGGTGCAGAGTCGGTAAACACCCTTGCATTTTTACCGGGTGCCAATGAAAGAATAAATTCGAGCAAAACGTAGAGTTTGTGTTTTATCACGGTATGGTAATCCTTACCGGCAGCATATTGCGAAACCTTATAGTGTGCATCTTCGGGTTGAAAATCCTTCCGGTGATAATTCATGGCCAGACAGATAATGGATTTTGCATCAGGAACCAGCATTACAGGATCCAGGCGTTTTTCCATGTGGTTTCTCATATACTGCATTTTGCCATGTTGGCCTTCGGATAGCCAGGTTGTGAAGCGGGTTCTCATTTTTCCATCTACTTCACCCGCAGGTGCCATGCCACATGCATCAAAACCAAGTTCAGCTGCTTTGGATCTGATTTGTGAAGAAATGCTATTGGATTTGGTATCCATAATGATCAATCGAACAGACCTTTCTGGGACGGGTTTTTGACTCTTCCCAGGTGTCTGTATGCCATTTCTGTGGCTTCTCTGCCCCGGGGGGTGCGCATCAGGTAGCCCTCCTGGATCAGAAAGGGTTCGTAAACTTCCTCAATGGTTCCGGGGTCCTCACTTACAGCTGTGGCGATGGTTGTAAGTCCCACTGGCCCGCCTTTAAATTTATCTATCAGGGTGAGCAGTAGTTTGTTGTCCATTTCATCGAGGCCATTCTTATCTACGTTGAGAGCATCCAGTCCATAATTGGCAATTGCCAGATCAATTTTTCCGTTTCCTTTCACCTGGGCAAAATCGCGCACCCTTCTCAGCAATGCATTGGCTATACGGGGAGTACCCCGGCTGCGCCGTGCAATTTCAAGGGAAGAGTCATTGGATATTTCTACCTTCAGGATGGAAGCGGATCGTTTTACTATATGGTCGAGGACATTTACATCGTAGTAATTCAATCTTGCATTGATTCCGAAACGTGCACGCAGGGGCGAGGTGAGCAATCCCGATCTTGTGGTGGCACCAATGAGCGTGAACGGACTGAGCGAAATTTGTATGCTGCGGGCATTGGGCCCGGTTTCAATCATGATGTCGATTTTATAATCTTCCATGGCCGAATATAGATATTCTTCCACCACCGGGCTGAGCCGGTGTATTTCATCAATAAAAAGGACGTCATTCTCTTCCAGGTTGGTAAGCAGCCCGGCAAGATCGCCCGGTTTATCGAGCACAGGACCAGAAGTGATCTTGATTCCCACATCCATTTCATTGGCAATGATGTGGGCAAGGGTTGTTTTTCCCAATCCCGGAGGGCCATGAAACAAAACATGATCGAGAGCTTCCCCGCGCTGACGAGCAGCACTTACAAATACTTTCAGATTTTCAATGATTTTATCCTGCCCGGTGAAACTGGAAAACCTGTCGGGTCGCAGCGCTTTTTCGTATTCCTTTTCCAAGGGGGTCAGGTTCTTGGCTTCCGGGTCAATATATTCGTTTCGGGACATGAATTTTCTCAGGATTGTTAATAAAATCTTGAATTAAGCAAAATTAATCTTTTGAAAGGAATTATTTACATTAACGCTAAAAGATGCACCCTTCACACTTTTCAGGGCATATGCTGATAGTTATTTTATTTTATGGATTGTTGTTTTCATCGTGTGTTCGGGTGAGCTTTGTCAAACATTTGGCAATTTTTTATATTTTTACTTGAGTAAAACAGTCGGTTACATTTAAAAAAACAACGCCATGAGTGAAATAGTAGTTGCCATAGATTTTTCGTCGTGCTCAGTAAACGCACTTAAATATTCAGTTAAAATTGCCAACGCTTATGAAGCAAATTTGACCCTTGTGCATGTTTGTAAACCTTGCAGCGATGAATCAGTTTATCCTGACACCCAAAATGCACATTACCAGGAGGCCGAAAAAAGACTGAAGGAGATGGTGGATGATTTTTCTCCTCAATTAAACGGAAAAATGAAATACAGAATACGTGAAGGTAAGGTATACTCTGAAATAGTGAATGAAGCTAAATACAACGATGCTAAATTGCTTATTGCAGGTACGCATGGTATTTCAGGCTTTGAAGAATATTTTATCGGAAGTAATGCTTACAGGCTGGTATCTCTTTCTCCTTGCCCGATGATTACTATTCGCACCGTATTTCAGAAAAAGGATTTCAAAAAAGTCCTTATGCCTATCGACTCATCACCCGATACCAGGCAAAAAACCAATTTTGCCGCTGAAATTGCACAAAAACTGGGAGCAGAGATCAGGGTGCTTGGGGTATATGATACCGGATTGAAAGATGTAAGAAAAAGAATCAAGAATTATGTACACCAGGTAAAAACCATCTTCGATCAGAGGGGAATTAAAAGTACTATTGACTTTGCCGAAGGGAAAAAAGCTTCCGGAATTATTCTTGATTATATTGGCATTCACGATATGGATATGGTTGTAATGATGTCGGATAAAGACAGCAGTACCATGATCATCGGAAATGAAGCCCAAAGGGTAATAAATCATGCCCCTGTGCCGGTGCTTAGTATACACCCGGTGCAAACATCCAGCTCAAACTTTACCATGAGCGGAACTTGATGATCCATAAGGGTTATAAGAAATAAAAAATGCCGTTGCATCTGATGCAACGGCATTTTTTTATTCAAGAATACCTGCTTTTGTTATTTATGGATTAATAACCGAAAACATCTTCAAGCGTAAGGTAGTGTAACTTTCCATAACTTTCAAGTGTTTCAATGTCCAGTTCATCTTTTTTACCAATAACAAGTATTGCGTAATTCTGATCTTTTACATACTCCTGCTGAAACTGCTGGATGTCATCAAAAGTAAGCTGCGGAACCTCATTGTAGATTACTTCCCTTATGTCATAATCACGTCCCATTCGTCGGGCCGACTCATAATTGAAAAGAATTCCCGTGCGGGTTATCCGCTCGGTATTGATCCTTTCGATGATCGACTCTCGTGCAGCATGGAAAGATGATTCTGAGAGGGGCATATCGTTCAGCAGGTTGTTCATGCCTTCCATTGCTTCTCCGAGTTTGTCGTTCTGAGTACCGATAAATGAATAAATAAAATGGCTTCTGTCGGGGCGTCCGGGAGTAGTGTAAGTTGCAAACGCACTGTATGCCAGACCTTTTGCTTCACGTAATTCCTGGAATACAATAGCCGACATGCCTGAACCAAAGTAAGAGTTGAACAGGTTTATAGTGGGTGTTTTTTCCTGTTTGAATTCAGATGCCCTGGCAAGCATTAACAAATCTACCTGGGTCATGTCGAAATCCATTACAAAAACTTCAGTTTCGTTTCTTTCCACTTCAGTAAACTGAATTTCTTCAGGAATGGGAACAAAAATATCGGGAACTCTGCGATATTTCTCAAGCAGGGCAATAAGCTCCTGTGGTTCGTGGGTTCCGTAATATAATATCCTGTGCTCATAATTGCTCAAACCATGAATTCTTTCAATCAGCTCCTCACTGGTAACAGCCATAAGCTCTTCTTCAGAAAGGGCATTTTTCAGGGGTGAATTCTCGCCATACATGGCATAGTCAAACATGGCGGTGCGCAAAATGTAGTTTTTATTGAGTTTGCTGTTTTCCCTTGATCTCAGGATATCGCGCTTAAGGTTTTCCAGTGCTTCTTCATTGGGACCTGCTTCGGCCAGAAGCTCCTCGAAGATCTTCAGACCATCTTCCAGGTTTTCACTTAAACCGGAGAGAAAAACAGAAACCTGATCATTGGAAGTAGATACATTAAACCGGGTACCGGTGCGGAAAAACTGTTGCTTAATTTCTTCCGGGGTATAATTTTCTGTTCCAAGATATTCAAGATAGCTTACTGCCAGCCCGAGTTTCCTGTCGTGAAAATTGCCCATATCGAAGCGATAGTAAAGAGAGAATGTCTTATTTTCTGTGTTTTCATGATAGTATAGCGGAATTATGCCACCAACCTCATACCGCTGAATATCTTCTTCATAATTCAGAAATACGGGCTCAATATTCTCAAAAGGCATATCGGTGATCATGGTGTAGAATTCACTTTGATGGTCGCGGTTGAGAACCACAGGGGTAATATGTGGTTTATCAACTTTAATAATGCTTTCGTCGGTTCCTTTTCTTTTGTAAACCACAGCATAATTGTCTCCCAGGTGTTCATTGGCAAAGGCTACAATATCTTCTTTGGTGATTTTTTCCCAGCGGTTAAATCTATCCACATGATCCTCCCATGGCATATTTCGGGTAAATGCATTAACAATAGCACTTGTTCTGCCACGGTTATTCTGCATCATGCGTATTTCGCTGAGCTTCATATCATTTACAACCGCTTCTACCAACCAGTCGGGGAAATCGCCCTGCCTAATCTTTTCAACCTCAGCAAGTAATATTTCTCTTACTTCTTCCAGTGACTGGCCGGTTTTGGGGCTGGCCATCATTTGAAGAGTCGAATAATCTTCCTTGGAATAGAGCCCTGCACCGGCTCCGAGAACTCTCTGCGCCTGGTTTACGTTCAGGTCAATAAGTCCGGCATTGCCGTTCGATAATATTCTGGCCAACAGGGTTGCCACATCAGCTTCGTGGGTATTTACACCGGGCAGACGCCAGCCAAGCCTTATGTTTTCAGCACTCGGACCAAAAACATCTGCATCAATGGGTTGGGTGATTTCCTGCTCAGGGCCGAAGGTAAACTCGGGTACCGGTCCAGGGTCAAAACTGCCGAAATGCTCGTCGATCATGCGGATCACTTCATCAGGGTTAAAATCTCCCGAAAGTACAATGGCCATATTGTTGGGCACATACCAGGTATTGAAAAATTCCCTGATAGTGAGGATTGACGGATTTTTTAAATGCTCCTGAGAACCGAGCGTGGTTTGGGTACCGTAGGTGTGATGGGGATAAAGGATCTCTAAAAACTTGTCAAAAACCTTGCGGCCGTCATTATCAAGGCTCATATTTTTTTCTTCATACACCGTTTCCAGTTCGGTATGAAATAACCTGAAAATGGGATTGCGGAACCTTTCGGCCTCAATCTTAATCCAGCGCTCCAGCTGGTTGGATGGAATGTCATTAATATAAACCGTTTGCTCTACACTGGTATAGGCATTTGTACCGCGGGCCCCAATTACCGAAAGCATTCGGTCGTATTCGTTGGGAATGGCATATTTGGAAGCTTCATAAGACAGGCTGTCGATAACGCGATAGATGGCAGCCCGTTCGGTATCATCATCCAGGTAACGATGAACTTCATACAAACTGTCAATTTTCTCCAGGTAATAGCTTTCCTTTTCAAAATCAAGTGTACCAAAACGGTCTGTACCCTTAAACATCAGGTGTTCAAGATAGTGAGCAAGGCCCGTATTATCGGCAGGGTCGTGCTTACTTCCTGCTTTTACCGGAATAGATGTGTAAACACGAGGTTCATTTTCATAAACCGTAAGGTAAACCTTTAACCCGTTATCAAGCGTATAGATGCGGGTTTCCATGGGATCACCGGGTACGGTGCGGTAAGTGTACTCTCCTGCAATAACACTTGCAGGTAGAATAAAACAAAAGCTCAGCAACAGAAACGCTGCCAGGCTGAAAATTCTTTTATTGTTCATATGTAAATCAGGTTTGGAAAGAATAAATGTATTTCTGATTATTAATTAGGGTAAAGATATATTAGCCAAACAGCAGCCATGGCTTAAATTGTTTTATTTAACACTAATTAACGATTGGCAGAGGCTTAAAAATCACTGTTTTTGACCGTTTTGATAAACTTTTAAATAGAAGGGCTTTTTCTAAAACTTCGTTCAGGATCTGAATTTCAGAAATAGTTATAGTCCGGAACTTTACAATAATTTCTTAGCTTTGTTAAAGAGCTACCTGTAAACAATGGATATAAAAGAACTTCAAAGCAAATTATTTCGAATAAAAACAGAGGAGCAATTCAATGCGGTTGCACTTGATGTTTTTCATTTTCAATATAAAAACAATCCGGTTTACCGTCATTTCTGCGATGCCCCAGGTATCAAACCAGCAAACCCTGACCATTATTCTCAAATTCCCTTTTTACCCATTGAGTTTTTTAAAAAACACAAGGTGATCAGTTGCACTGAAACCCCATCACTCGTATTCAGCAGCAGCGGCACAACAGGAATGCAAACCAGCCGGCATTTTGTTAAAGAACCTGATATTTACAGGCAAAGTTTTATCAATGCCTTTGAATTGTTTTTCGGTGATCCTGAAGATTATCATATACTTGCACTTTTACCAGGTTATATGGAAAGGGGCGGGTCATCTCTGATTTATATGGTAAATGAACTGATTAAAATCAGCCATAGCCCCCACAGCGGTTTTTACCTGGATGAACTGGATCAACTCAGAACCAAAATTATCAGTTTGCGCAACGATGAAAGAAAAATATTGCTGATGGGGGTAAGTTTTGCATTGCTTGAAATGGCTGAGAAATATCCGGTTGAGCACCCCCGGCTGATGATTATGGAAACCGGAGGTATGAAAGGGCGCCGTAAGGAAATGATCAGGGAAGAATTGCACGATATACTGAAAAATGCTTTTTCTGTAGAATCCATCTGTTCTGAATACGGAATGACAGAGTTGCTTTCACAAGCCTACTCAAAAGGTGATGGTTTTTTTTCAACACCCCCCTGGATGAAAGTTCTTATTCGCGACATGAACGATCCCTTTACCATCCTTGAATCGGGCAAGTCGGGGGGTATTTCAGTTATTGATCTGGCAAATCTTCACTCCTGTTCATTCATAGCAACCCAGGATCTCGGGAAATATGTTTCATCCTCTGAATTTCAGATACTGGGTCGTTTTGATAATAGCGATATCAGGGGTTGCAACCTGCTGATAAGCTGAAATAACTTTAAAGATCTGATACAACACCGGTTGTTGAAAACTCTTATAAAAACGAATGTGTATTCCGAAACTATGTTTTCGGCTGCTTTAAAAGAAGAATAGACCCTTTTTGTTGGGAATAATTCAGGAAAAAAACAAGAAAAACAGAATCTGTAATCTTTTTTCCTTATTTTTGACTCCGGTGCAAAACATCATTTAAGAAGTGAGAAATTTCCTCAATATAGAGCATATCACTAAATTCTTTTCTGCCAGGTTTCTTGGCATTATTGTTTTATTTCTGTTGTCTTCCTGTAAGGATCATAAATCATTTCAGGCAGTAAATGGGATACTGGATGCAGAATTATACTTTAGTGAGGGGAAGAAGATGGTGTATCTGGACGGAGTGTGGGAGTTTTTTCCGCATCAGTTGCTTGATCCATTAGAAATACAAGGGATGGAGCCTGATACTTTTCTTTATGTGCCCGGGTTCTGGGGGCAATTAAAAAAACAGGAAGAGTATCGTGATCTGAAATATGCAACCTACCGGTTGCGAATTGTCAATCATGGTCTTCCGAAGGTTTTCAGTATACGCAATAACCAGATTAACAGCGCATTTCGTTTGTTTCTTGACGGAAATGAAATAATGCACAATGGCACTGTGGCCATAGAAAAAGAAATGGAAATAGCCCATTACCAGCCCGGAATCAGAAGCGTTTACAGCGATAGAGATACGATTGAACTGGTTTTACAGGTTTCTAACCATCATCATAAAAAGGGGGGTGTTGCAGAAAGTTTTCAGATAGGCTCGCAATGTAAGCTGCAGCGACAGCAGCTTTTTGCTGCCGGAATGAGTTTTCTGCTCATAGGCAGTCTGCTCATCATGGCCATTTATCACCTGGGAATGTTTTTTGTTTTCAGGAAAGATTATTCACCATTATATTTTGGCATTTTTGTATTACTAATGTCTCTGAGGGTATCTGCCACAGGGGAGGAAACAATCCTGCTTGTTTTTCCGCAATTATCCTGGGAGTTGTTGTCGAAAATTTCATATGGCTCAGTTTATCTGGCACCGGCATTTTTTATTTTATTTTTCCGTTCCATGTTTGCTGAAGAGGTAAATGCATTATTTGCGAAGATTTACGCAAGTATAGCCATAGCATTAACTCTATTGGTTGTTTTAACTCCCACACTTTTATTTATTGAAACGCTTCCGGTATACCAGTTGTTTCTGGCCGTTATCAGTATAAATGTTCTTTACTGGTTGTGGAAAGCATGGCTGAATAAAAGAGAGGGTGCTATTACTTTTTTTATAGGTAGTTCACTGCTTTTTATTGCTTTGATCCATGATTTCATTTATATCAGTGGTAATCTGCGTGGGTTCGATTGGTTTCCCATTGGTTTGTTTATTTTTATCATGGGACAGGCATACGTTTTGTCAATAAGGTTTTCAGGGCTAAGCAGGAAAAATCAGCATTTATTAAAAGAGTTGGATTTTCAGAATAAGAACCTGGAGTCAATAGTTGAAGAGCGCACCCGTGAACTGGTAAACAAGCAGAACCTTCTTCTCGAAGCCAATCAGGAACTTCAGGAACAAAAGGAAAATATGCTGGCACAAAGTGAAATGATGGAGCAGATCAATGATATGCTTGAAAAGGAAAAGGAAAAATCAGATAAATTACTGCTCAATGTTTTACCCGGTCATATTGCTGATGAGCTGAAACTTCACGGGCATTCCATTACGCATACCTACCCCATGGCCAGCGTATTGTTTATTGATTTTGTCGGCTTTTCGGAAGTAGCCGAAAAACTGGATCCGGAATTACTTTTACAGGACCTGCATTATTATTTTGCCAACTTCGATGATGTGGTAAAGAAATACAACCTGGAGAAGATTAAAACTATTGGCGATGCTTATATGTGTGCCGGTGGATTACATGATAATGCCAACGAGAACGATGTGGCGGCCACAGTATTGGCTGCGCTTGAGATTCGTGACTTTATTGATGCCAACAAGGAAGATAAACTATTTACAGGAGAAAAGGCACTGGACTGCCGCATAGGAATACATACCGGGCCCGTGGTTGCAGGGGTTGTTGGAAACACGAAATTTGCATTCGACATTTGGGGGTCAACAGTAAATATTGCCAAACATATGGAAGCTTCCTGCGAACCGGGTAAAGTAAACATTTCTGAATTTACCCATAACTATATTCATAAAAGATTCCTTTGTGTTTCAAGGGGGTATATCTCAATTAAGCACAGAAAAAACCTGCAGATGTTTTATGTGGAAGGAGTTTACACTCCAAAAACATAAGCATTTCCTTCCATAATTTTTTATCAGAAACTAAATAACCAGACTCCGTTGGCAAGAATAAAAATTCCTGCAATCAACTCCAGTTTCCAACCCAGTTTGTCGCCAAACTGATTGCCAAATATAAGTCCGCTAAAGGAAAGAAGCAGTACTGTGAGGGCCAGCGTAACTGTAAACCGCATGGCATTCAGTTCAAGAAACCTTACAGCAATTCCCATAAAAAGCATATTCATGCCCAGGGCAAGGGCAAGCGCATATATTACCGGTAGTTCGTTGATATCGAATATTTTTTTACTGGCCTTTTTTTGCCATGCATGCAGGATCATGCGGAAACCGGTAATGGCAAAAAAGAGAAAAGCGATGGATTCAGGCTTGTAATCGAATCTGTTAATGAGAAGAGATGCAAGATAGTAGCCTATCCATGTAAGAATAAAGGTAGAAATGGCAAAAATCAGTGACGCTTTCATGGGTGTTCCCCGCTTAACAGCCCCTTCACCAATGCCGTTACTGGCGCTTACCGAAAAATGAACCATACTGAGCATCAGCGGAAGCAGAAGGTAAAATATGGTTGCATATAATGACATGATCAGCTCTTTATGGTTATTTCCTTTATCTGAACCAGGCTCAGTATCTTTTCCAGACCTTCACGGTCAGTTTCATCAAAAGAATTAAGCTCTTTACTGTCAACATCCAGAACCCCGATAATTTTTCCTTCATTATTTCGTAAAGGAACTACAATTTCGCTGTTCGAGCGGCTGTCGCAGGCAATATGCCCCGGAAACTCATGTACGTTGGGTACCACCAGCGACTTTTGCTGATTGATGGATGCCCAGCATACACCGGCATCCTTTGCCAGTAGCTGGCACGCTACCGGGCCCTGGTAGGGACCTGCAATGAGCTCCCCATCGTCAAGAAAATAGAAACCGGTCCAGAAAAAATAATCCATCTTGTGGTGTAAAACTGCCACAATAGTAGCCAGTTTGGATAGAGTATTTCCGGGCTTTTTCAGCAGACCTTTCAGTTGATCATGCATGCGTTGGTATCGCCCTGCTTTTTGTTTTGTGTTCATAGGGTTAATTGTTTCTGTCTGTTTTTGTCAACGGCTGTTTATTTAGTCAGGGTATGCCTCAAAGCCATACCCTGACCTTATGATCAACAATCAAATTGATAAACTTGTTTGCTCAGGCCCTTTCCAGTTCAACGGTAAAATGCCGCATAATAGGAGCCTCCGAAACGATCTTTAGTCCTTTGGTAATTTTTTCACGCCTTTGCCAGATATTACCCAGGGCTGCAGCAATATAATCCATGTGGTTGTTGGTGTATACTCTGCGGGGTATAGCCAGACGGAGCAGCTCCAGCTTCGGATAACGGTTTTCTCTGGTTAGCGGATTGCGATCGGCCAG
>SL_3KL_010_SEDDRAFT_10005846_pt1 | contig 11017 bp, 10 predicted proteins | sample SodLakKL_010_SED_2_FD_10381 | JGI IMG/M metagenome (IMG submission 10381)
TATATCGGCTTTTTTCAGTGAGCGGGCGATCGGGCTCGAACCGACAACATTCACCTTGGAAGGGTGACGCTCTACCAATTGAGCTACGCCCGCATACCTCATTAAAACATTGACTGACAAATTTGCAATCACTCAGCAAATCTTGCAATCAGTCAATAATTTTGTGGGGGGAGCAGGATTCGAACCTGCGAAGGCTTACGCCAACAGATTTACAGTCTGCCCCAGTTGGCCACTTTGGTATCCCCCCCATCACTTTTAACAAAGTGAGCCAGTGGCCGGATTCGAACCGACGACCGGCGGTTTACAAAACCGCTGCTCTACCCCTGAGCTACACTGGCACTTCAATATTTCAATTATTTTCGCTGTGATTAACAACGCTTTATTCCATTCACCAGAATGGTTACACAGAAACTGAACCTGAGCATAACTTTCCCGCAAATGAAAGACCTGAAAGCTAAAGACATCTTTGGAATTAATCAACTCTTTGGTGAGATATTTTTCTTTTTTTTGTTTTTTCTCTGATATCTCTTGTAAATAAACATGCATAAAGCGAGTAAAACCAAACCTGACAATATTATCCAACCGTAAACATTTAGATAGTGCCCGATAATTGCCCAGTTTTCGTGTACAAGCCAGCCCATTCCAAGCAAAATAGTATTCCATATTAATGAACTGATTGTGGAACTGATAATAGTAGGAGTAATTTTTGTTTTGGTGATTCCGGCAGTCAGAGAGATTACCGAACGCGTTCCTGCAAGAAAACGATTTGCCAGAATTGTTCCCTGCCCCCATTTATCCATCCAGCGTTTTCCCTTATCAAAATATTTTATATCAATTACACGCATTAGCCAAAACTTTCGGCGCTGAACTTCAATCTTGTCTCCAAAATAAGCTCCAATCATATACATCGTCATAAATCCCAATACCGAGGCAATAGTTGTAAGTGCCAGCACAGGAGTAAAACGAATAATACTTTCAGCAGCGAGGTATCCGCCAAATGCCACCAGTAAATCACCGGGTATAGGCGGTACAATATTTTCCATATATGCAATCACGGAAAAAATTAAATAGATACTGATTGGTGAAAGTGCTTCAATCCACTCAATAAGCTGCTGGGTATAAGCTTCCATTGGTTTAGTTTTTTTTGACCAGCACTACAGCGTGTACCGCTATACCTTCGGCACGGCCAACAAACCCCATTTTTTCGCTTGTTGTAGCTTTAACAGAAATTTGTGCCTTGTCACAATTCAGTATTCCGGCAATTGATGTCCTTATCTGATCAATATATGGCCTTAATTTGGGTTCTTCGGCCACAACCGTAGCATCAACATTTACAATTGTGTACAGCTTTTCTTTTACGAGATGGTAACTTTTTTGTAACAGTATGGCGCTGTCGGCATTTTTAAAAGAGAGATCGGTATCAGGAAAATGGGCTCCGATATCACCAAGGCATAATGCTCCCAGCAGAGCATCAGTAATGGCATGTAGCAAAACATCAGCATCGGAGTGGCCTTTAAGGCCTCTATGATGTGATATTTCCACTCCGCCCAAAATTAATTTGGAAGCGGGGTCAAACGGGTGAACGTCGTATCCCAATCCAATCCGAAAACTCATGCGTTCTCTTCTTTTAGCAGATAGGTGGATATTTTAAGATCGATCGGAAAGGTAATTTTAAAATTTTTTGTTGAGCCTTCCACCAGAACCACCTTTCCGCCAACCTGCTCAACAAGTGAAGCATCGTCAGATCCTAAAATATTATAGGTTTTTGCGTTGTCGTAGGCTTCGCGAAGAAGTGCTGCCCAGAAAATCTGAGGTGTTTGCGCCAGCCAAAGTTTATTTCTGTCTGGCGTTTCTACGATCTCACTGTCTTTGCCCACAACTTTTATAGTATCTTTCGCGGGAACAGCCAAAACAGCTCCGCCCCACCGGGACGCTTCAACAATACATTTTTCGATATCATCCGGACTAACAAAAGGACGAACTGCATCATGAACTGCTATCAGCCCGGTTTTACCCGAAATTTTTGCAAGCGCATTCCGGATTGAATCCTGGCGCTCCTCTCCTCCTTCAACTACATGACAAATCGGACCTGAAAATACAGTATCAAGAATTTTCCGGGTTTGTTCCATGTAATCGGGTGTGGTTGATACAATGACTTCACCAAGCCCGCTAACATTCACAAACTTTCTGAGCGTATGCTCGAGCACAGTTTTCCCGCCTAACTCCAGGTAGGGTTTGGGAGCTTCTCCGCCAAGCCTTGTACCTGCTCCGGCGGCCGGCACAATAAGTGCTAATTGTTGATTGTTCACACTTTTCCGTTTAAAGTATCAGCATTGCATCCCCAAAAGAGAAAAACCTGTAATCCTTTTTAACAGCTTCTTTGTAAGCACGCTTGTTAAATTCAAAACCTGCAAAAGCGGCAGCCAACATTAGAAGTGTGGATTCCGGCCTGTGAAAATTGGTGATTAAAGCTTCCGTGATTTTAAAGGGATAGTCAGGATAGATAAATTTATCAGTCCATCCGGTTCCCGGTTTCGACATGCCACTGGCCATCACACTGGTTTCAATTACTCTAACCGCTGAAGTTCCACAGGCAACCACTTTGTTCTTTTTGCTTTTCAGGGCTTTGTTGATCCGGTCTGAGGATTCTTTGGAAATGTAATAATTCTCCGAATCCATTCTGTGCTTGGTTAAATCTTCAACCTCAACATTTCGGAAAGTACCCCAGCCGATATGCAGGGTAACAGGCACAAAATCAACTCCTTTTTTCTTTAGCTTTTCAACAAGTTCTTCGGTAAAGTGCATGCCTGCTGTTGGAGCAGCAACAGCGCCCCTTTCCTTCGCAAAAATGGTTTGATAACGATTTTTATCTATCTCTTCCGGTTCACGTTCAATATAAGGTGGCAGCGGCATATCGCCGATAATGTCCAGTCTGCGGTACAATTCCTCGTTTGGGCCATCAAAAAGAAACCGGATGGTTCGGCCGCGCGACGTTGTGTTATCCACAACTTCGGCCATTAATTCTTCACCAAAATAGAGCTTATTGCCAATTCTGATTTTTCTTGCAGGCTCAACCAGAACATCCCAAAGCATATTTTCGGGTTGCAGCTCACGCAATAAAAACACTTCAATATCGGCTTCTGTCTTCTCTTTTTTACCTTTTAGTTTGGCCGGAAAAACCTTGGTGTTATTGTAGACGATAACATCGCCTTCATTTAAATATTTATGAATGTCGGCAAATGTCTCATGTTTGATGGATTGGTCTTCCCTGTTTAAGACCATCAGATTTGCTGCATCTCTGGGTTCTACCGGTTTATCTGGAACGTTAAATTCTTCGATTTCAAATTTGAAATCAGTTAATTTCATTTTCAAAACGGGCGGTATTTTTTTATTAAATTTTCAACTATAAGGAAGCTTGTAAATATAGTTTATAATTGAAATATTTACAACTCTGATATATGAACTCATAACCGTTTCAGTTATTACAGTTAGTACAATTATTTTAGATCGGGTAACAAAATTTTATTTACTAACTGCCACTTATTGTGTATAATTATAATGAGTATAATCCGTTTGTTAAGAAACCACAATAGACATGAAATTTATTTCCTTATTTGCCGCATTATTTTTTTGTGTAACACTGATCGCAGAAGCACAGCTAAGAAAAGATCTTACACAACAGCCTGATGAATATAGAGCCAGTGCCACTCACTACCACGACTCCAATTCTACGGTGGGAAGCTGGATGAATCTGCTGAACATGACCATGGCACATTCATACTCCATGTCTTTTACTAATTTTGGCGGGCAGACACACAACATCAATGCCTACACCAATCACATGTTTTTTGACATCAGCGACCGGCTTAACGCTCAAGTCGATATTTCGCTTCTTCATTCGCCATTTGGCAGCAGTTTTATGAATAATGATAATAGCCTGGGCACCCAAATCATTGTTGAACAGGCCCGTTTGGATTACCGAATTTCATCAAATACCCATATTTCGCTTCAGTTTTCTCAGCGGCCCATGCACTACGGTTTTGGCCCATACGGACGTTTCCATAATACGCACAACAGATTGTCACCCGGGTTCTAATTTCTTAAATGCCTGAACAAACGATCGAAGACAGCCAAAAACATCTCTTCTTAAATTCGGCAATCGGCTTTTTGGGAGTTTTGCTGATCATTTTACTGTTCGCCCTGGGTTCAAGATTTTTACATCCCCGGGTTGTTGCCGAACGTTCCTCAGTTGATCCCGCTTTGGTTAGTGAAGTGATTCAGCTTGAGGTTTTAAACGGCTGTGGAATTCCGGGAATTGCAACACGATTTACAGACACTCTGCGAAGTTATGGTTTCGATGTAGTTGAAACCGGAAATTTCGACCATTTTAATGTAACTACCAGTTTCGTGATATCACGCAGCGGCCAGCTCGAAAATGCAAAGCGGGTTGCCAAAGCAATCGGTATCGCGGAAGACCAGATTCTCATTGAATCATCACCCGACTTTTATCTTGACGTAACCCTGATCATCGGATCGGATTACGATACACTTAACTTATAATAAACGCCTATGACAAAAACGATGAATAGTAAACAGTCTGCATTTCAAACAGATGTAGCTGAAAAAACATCAGATTCAGAACTTCTGATAGAACTCCTTGCAGAGGGATTGCTGGAAAAAAAAGCTAAAGAGATTAAACTGCTTGACGTTCGAAAGCTTACCACACTGACAGATTATTTCCTGGTTTGCCACGGCACATCAGAAACCCAGATACGTGCATTGGCCAACAGCGCGATGGAAAAAGTAAAAAAAGAGATCGGCGAGAACGCATGGAAACAAGAGGGAATGGATGCAAGAAGATGGATTATTCTTGATTACGTGAATGTTGTTGTTCATATTTTTAATGAAGAAAAACGAAAATTTTACGGAATCGAGCGGATGTGGAACGATGCGGTAATTACCGATATCACGGATGACTGAGACCGCCCGCCGACGGTCAGGCATCACCATTGAAACTTAACGTTACCATTACAGTTTACTGATGGATGTATCTGCCGTTTAAACCTTAACAGGGCAACTCCGATTGATTGACAATTCTAAATATTCTCTGCGCATTGTAACTGCTGTTCTTGTTCTCCTGGCAGCGGGCTATATCGTCTTTGAGTACTTTCAAACCGAAAAAGGCCATGACGTTGAGGTTCTCTCTGCAATTCATGAGAGCCTTGAAAACGCGGAAATTTTATTTAATGAAGTCCACAACAATCTTCAATCGGATTCTGAAGAAATTTACAGTATTCTGAACCGGGCGTTGGAAACCGGTCAGGAGAGAATGGCCATACACAACCGCCTCAACCAATTTGATTTATGGGGCATAACAGTACAGAAAAACCAGGAAAACTGGCTGTGGACCGGATTCAACCTTCAGCCTGTCCGATCGATATTACCGGTCACGTCCGGCGAAATTGAAAGAGTAAACACATCCGTAGTAAACTACAACAATGTAACTTTGCTCATACGCGAGCAGTTTTTCCATTTTGAGGATGATTTTTATACACTCATCACTGCTAAACGCATTGCTCAAACCACCGATCTGCCGTTCATAAAAGATGCCGAATTTAGCCTGACCGATGAACCTCTTCTGAGAAATCACTTTCCGGTTGAATTTCAATTTTTCGGCCCCATACCCAACGATTCCCAATGGAGGAAACTCTCAATTGCAGGAACAGATTCCGTGGGAGTTGTTTACGCAAACCCGGCATCTGCCGAATCGTTTTTCAACAACGCTGATTCTCGTTCTCTCCATCTCCGCCTGCTGTTTCAAGCGGGGCTTTTCATAGCTTTTTTTCTTGCGTTATTCACCTGGTCGGCAGTTCAGAAAAACACCTTTTTTAACCTGTTCCAGATTATCATCATCGGCCTGTTGTGGATCCTGACACATACTTCCGGCCTGATTGATTACTGGGTTTCCGGCTACCTTTCCGTTTCCCAAACGGCCGATCCCGAAACCTCTGCCTATCTTGGCAACTATATTGCCAATTCTGTCTTTTTATTTTTGATTTTTCTCGGACTTCACTCGCTGCTTCGTAATTCCAAAAAACCACTCAAAAATGAAAAGCATTACCGCACTTTTCTGTTTTCGCTGCTGATAGGAGCCCTTGCCGTATTTCTTCTTCTGTTTTTTCAGATATCAACACAAACGCTGATTATTGAAAGCAATCTTGCCCTTCTCGATCTTGAACTTGCCCCCGACCGGCAGTCGTTCACTTTCTATATATTTTCCGCCATCTTTTTCACTGCGGCCTCAGGCATCATCATCACGGCCGGTTACCATCTCTATTACAGCGAAGAGGATAAGTCGGCCATCATTGCAGTACTATCCACCATCAGTTTTATCGGCTTCTATTTTCTGGCGGTTATTCTGCATCCCCAGGTTTCTTTTTTCAGATATTACATTTTTCTGCACGGCGGACTTTTTCTGATTTTTCTCTTCATCATTCACGCATTTCATCAGCACTCGGCGTATATGAAAAAAATGTCTGGCTTCAGAAAGCTGATGATTCTTGTGCTTGTGGTTTCATCAACCATCTATTTCATTATTTGGGATTCGATGAATACCCGAATGGACAGAACCCTGCTGGAAGAAATACACGCGTTCACCGAAGAAGAAACCATCGACACCCGTGATATCCTGTTTCAATTGCTTTCAAATATTGAATCCCACCTGTCGCAGCAGATGCACAGCGATTTGTCCGAACCGCTTGTATTAACCCGAAGTCAGTTTCAGAGAGCTGTTCAAGCCAATATCCAGGACGATTGGAGAAACCATTCCTTTCACCTGAAACTTCTTTCGCCGGATAACAACGAGCTGACCAGCTACTCTACCAGTATTCAAACCCCGGCATGGTCCCAATTTTACAATACCGATTTGATGATTCGTTCGCATCGGGGCGAGCAGATTCGCTGGCAAACCAACCGGCCGATTATCTGGGGCAGGCCTTCCAATATTTCTGAACGATACACCGAACTATACAGGGGCTGGATTCCGCTTTACGATCCGAATCAGCCGGGCACAATCACAGCCTGGATTGCCGGAGATGCATTTATAGAACGAATTGATTACAACAAACCCCTGCGTGCCGTGCTTTCGGCAGCTACTGCAAGCGATTTTAAACAGAGCATTTACCTGGCCGAATATCTCGGAGACCGCTTGACCCGGAGCACAGTTAAAGGGATTTATCAAAACCAGCCGCAGTACAACAGCCTTTTGGCAAGAGAGGCCGAAATTTCGAGGCAGGATTCCATCAGTTTTATCCGCAATATTACTTCAGACGGTTCCTTCAGGGAAGTGATTGTACGGGATAACAGAACCGTAATTAAAGCCAGCACTCCGCTTTACCATTTTAACCACCATCTTTTTTCTTATTTCCGCCTTCAGATTGTGTTGGTGTTTTTTGGGCTCTTTTGCTTCTCCATTCTCGGGATGATCGGTTTCAGAGATTTCAGCCTGTTCGGACAAAACCGGAAATTCCGAGACCGCCTTGTTGACGGGCTGACCCTGGCAACCATCCTGTTTCTGACTGCTTTGATTTTTGCAACACAGTATGCTGTGAGCATTCAAAACGAAAAAAATGTTGAACGCGAACTGGTTACATCTCTCGGAAACATTACCGAATCACTGAAAGAAGTAGCGCTGTTTACGCCCGAAGTTTCGGCAGAATCGCTGCTCTCCGATCTTACCACAACCCTGAATCTTGACCTGGTGCTCTACCAGCGGGCTAATGTAGCGGGCTCCACAACTCCCCAGATTTTTCAGCAGTACCTGATGCCGGCATCGCTGCCTTATCCAGTCTACGATTTTCTCTTTAACCGCGAACGCAGGCATTACGTAACCACATCACAAATTGGCAGTGAAGAACTGCTGATCGGCTACCGCTCTATACTGGACAGCGACGGATTTCCCATTGGCACTATTGCTATCCCCACGTTCATACAGTCTCCGGTTTACAAAGAGCAGCTTCTTGAAACCACGAGCTACCTGTTTGTTGTGTACCTGTTTATTTTTGCACTGTTTATTTTGGGCACGGTGTTTTTATCAACTCAGCTCACAAAACCGCTTCAGATTATTCAGGCCGGTTTGAATAAAATTTCGAGGGGTGATATGAACACGCAGGTAGCCGTTACCAGCCAGGACGAAATCGGATCTCTTGCAAATGCCTACAACACAATGGTTCAGCGGCTCGATCACGCACAAAAAGAGCTGATGAAAGCCGAACGGGAAGCGGCTTGGCAGGAGATGGCACAGCAGGTGGCGCACGAAATCAAAAATCCCCTCACTCCGATGAAGCTGAACCTCCAGCATTTACAGCGACAGCTTGAGAGCCATCCCGACAGAGCCCTGGAGCTTAAACCGGCCATTGAAAAAACCGCATCAAACATTATCGAACAGATTGAATCACTGAATAAAATCGCATCCGATTTTTCCAAATTTGCCAAGCCGGTCAGACAGCCGCTTGAAGATACCGACCTGATATCGCTGATACATTCTGTGGCCGATCTTTACCAGCACGATATTGGCGCTGAAATCCATCTGTCTGTTCCTGATCAAACGATTAAAGTTCAGGGGGTTGAAGACGAACTGCGCCGTTCATTCATCAACCTGGTGAAAAATGCCATCGAGGCCTCCGGAAATGGCCAGGCCAGGGTAAACATCAGCCTCAAAAAGAATCATGATCACGTTTTGATTGAAATTAAAGATAACGGAACCGGAATTGATGAGGCGGATCGTGATAAAATCTTTCTGCCGAAATTCTCAACAAAATCGAGCGGCACCGGGCTTGGACTGGCTATTACAAAAAAGATCATTGAGGCCCATCACGGAGATATCTGGTTTGAATCGAAAAAAGGCCACGGTTCATCCTTTTTCATCCGGCTGCCGCTGGGCTGATTATTTTACATTTTTATGGAGATCCGTCTGGCAAAGCCTTCCCGATGGGACACTACATCACTGCGTTACCTACCAATGACAAATGAGTTCCCAGCCCTTTCGGACCCATCCCAGCCTGCTGTTCACCTTTCCAATGGTGTTGCCCTACATTTGGGCAAAATGAGTGGCTCGGGAAGACAGCAAACCGAGTGTAATCAGGCGGCGCAAATAAATCCCGGTATGCTAACCTGCTTCATGCGCCGGCCTTGAATTCCCGGTTCGCAAGGTGTAGCGGTGCTTTTTGAATCCAAAGCCACGCAGGGTATAATTTTACTATGATTTTTTAGTCCACAAGGCGGGGCCTTGGATTCGTATCGCGCAGCCGAAGCGAACGTCTCGGGAATTCACCGCCTTGATTTTTTCGTACTTTTGCATCAAGGCAAAAGTACAACAGAAAAACTACCTTCCAGGATTCTATTAATTGGGGTATCAAGATAAAAATGCAAATCCGCTTCATGGTCTCTTGGCGCGGAAATAAGGAGAAAAGATTCCGACTTTAACCCCATCTTTTATTTCAAAAATTCGTACCATCAGCCCTTTCGATGGATCAGCAAAAACAGACATATCGGGACAATGTAAAGCAGGAAACATCCATACTGCTAAAAATCGGGTTTCCGGTTATTCTCGCCCAGCTTTTGCAGATGAGCATGAGTTTTGTAGACACCGTGATGGCGGGACGCCTTTCGCCCGAAGACCTCGCTGCAGTAGCTGTGGGTTCCAGCATTTTGATGCCGTTTGTAGTGCTGTGCCTGGGCTGCATGATGGCCGTAACTCCCATCGTTGCCCAAAATGTAGGAGCCAGGCAGTTTAACAATATTGGAAAAAATGCCCGGCAGGTATTGTGGCTGAGCCTGATTTTAGCCGTGCCCAGCTTTTTTATTCTGCGCAATCTCGGCGGGGCTTTCGTGCTGATTGGGGTAACCGATGACATCATCCCGATTGCTGACGGATACCTGAAGGCCATTTCATGGGGAATTATTCCGGCCTATGCATACGGAGCCCTGCGGTATTTTAATGAAGGGCTGAGCGTAACCCGCCCGGCCATGTTCGTTGCCATGATAGGAACGCTTGTTAACATCCCCGCCAATTACGTTTTGATGTTTGGCAAACTGGGGTTTCCGCAACTTGGAGCTGTAGGAACCGGGTATGCATCGGCCATCGTTTTCACGGTTATGTTTATCGGGATGTTTCTGTTTACTTACCGCTATAAGTCCTACAAGCGGTTTCAAATTTTTGAATCTTTCCGCTGGCCGGAGAAGAAATATCTCGGTGAATTGCTGCGGGTTGGCGTGCCGATCGGCATCAGCTCTTCGATGGAGGTGACCATGTTTGCCGTGGTCAGTTTGCTGGTGAGCACCATCAGTACGCTTGCGATTGCGGGACACCAGATTGCCATTAATTTCGCCGCCATGATGTTTATGATTCCTTTCGGGCTTTCCGTTGCCATCTCTGCCAGGGTTGGAAATTCCATCGGCAGAAAACGCCCGGATGAAGCCCGTTTTCGCGGATATGTGGGTGTGGCTGTAAGCTGCGCGATTATGGCATGCACCGCACTGCTGATGTTCCTGTTTCCAAACGCCATCGCATCGATCTACACCGATGATGCACCCGTCATTGAAATGGCCGTGCAATTGATTTTTATGGCAGCCATTTTCCAGCTATCTGATGGCTTGCAGGTCAGCGGATTTGGAGCGCTTCGCGGTTTGAAGGATACCAAAATCCCGATGTACGTGAACCTTGTGGCGTACTGGCTGATCGGGATACCTTTTGCCTATTACATGGGTTTTATTGCCGGGTATGGCGCTCCCGGCCTCTGGATGGGCTTAATTGCCGGGCTGACTATCGCGGGAATTTTACACAACATCCGCTTCTATCGCCGGACCGGTGTCCTCGGCGCCTGAAAATGTACAACGGGCAGTTTACTCTACGAAAAGCGTTTACCGGTTGAGGTTGTTTTGAAGAGTGTCCCCCTTTTGAAGGGGGCAATGGGGGATGATATGTACTTGATTTAAGCCAAACATAAAAAATTTGGAT
>SL_3KL_010_SEDDRAFT_10005847_pt1 | contig 11016 bp, 10 predicted proteins | sample SodLakKL_010_SED_2_FD_10381 | JGI IMG/M metagenome (IMG submission 10381)
CGGGATCGCGGAAGAAGAAACCGTTTCTCAAGCCGCACCGGCCACACCGTGGGCGGTCGCCGAACAAATGGCCGAAACCATCCGGGAATGGGAACGCGCCCAAAACGCGCTGAACCGGGCCGCTTCCCACAACAACCGGGACCGAATAGACCATGCCGTTGAAACCCTGGAGAAGGCCCTTGAACAATTGCCGAGCCATTTGGAACTCCAAATGGCCCTGGCGGACATATACAAAGAACAGAAGCGATGGGACGATGCCGCGGAGTTGTACTGGCATATTCTGCAAGCGGATCCCCATCACAATCAGGCGCGCCTGAAGCTGGCCACTATCCTCGCAGGACAAAAACAGCACGACGCCGTTTTAAAGTTGAGTTATTGGATGCTGGAGAGCGATGCCTATAACGAAATGCCCAACCACCTTATTGCCCAGGCCTACCTGGCCCTCGGACATACGGAACAGGCCCTGCCGTACCTGCGCCGCCTGACCACACTGAACCGGGAAAACGTGGTGGCCCGGAACAACCTGGCCGTGGCCTATTCCCGGCTGGGAAACTATCACCAGGCCGTCTCCCTCTTCAATGAAGTACTGAAACTCGACAACAGGAATTCTGTTACCTACTACAACCTGGCCGTTTGCCATGCCCAGCAATTGAACGCGGCCTCAGCCGTGGCAACACTCTCGGACGCGGCGGATGCCTTCGGCATGGCCTTTGTCCGCGCCTGGACAACCAGCCCGGATTTTGATCCCATCCGGGATACGGAAGATTTCAAACGGCTGGAACAGTACGTCGCCACTCCCGAAGCGGAACAAACCTCAAAGGCCCCTGGATCCACCCCGCTCTGAGCAATCGACCGCGTTACCTCGTGGAATCATCTTCCGTGTCGGAGGCGGCAGGTTTTTCTTCAGACGACTCGGTATCGGGTGCGGCCTCACCCTCCGACCGCCCCTTCTTGAATTCATTGAGACTCTTCCCAATGGAACGCGCCAATTCAGGCAATCGTTTGGCGCCGAATAACAAGAGAAGCACCACTATAACGACCGTCACTTCCAACCAACCGGGTCGCCCTGCAAAACCAAGTATATTCACAACATGTCCCCCTTTTATCCATCCGCCTATGCGGTTTATCTTCTGACCGTATCGCCCTGCTCCGGCTCGCCTTCGAGTATGTCCGCCGCAAGGAAGGGCGGATACCTTCGATCCGTCACGCGAACACGGCCAACACGATCACCCTTGCGATACAGATTCAACTCTTCGTCCACCGCGGGCAGCACCGCGGTTCGAATAATCATGTAATCGTGCTCCCGGTTAATATACAGAACCTCACCCATCGGCGAAAGAAGGAAATCCGCATCCAATCCCCGGACCCATTCCGGATGATCCAACGTATCCACCGGCGAGACGGTACGGCAGGAGACCAACCCAAACAAACAGACGCCGATCACCGCAACACGCAGCGGCCTGGCCGTGTACATGGCACCCCGGGTTGTATGCTTACGCCTCCGTGTCATCCGTATTTCCTCCTCCCTTTCGACCTCCCTCCGGCGCGGAAAGGGATCCGTCACCCCCCGTCGCCTGATTCCGGCAACCAGCGCTTCAACGGACACCTATCGCACAACGGGCGGCGCCGGCAAGTCGTTTTCCCCAACCGGACAATCAAGGCGTGATATTCGTTATAGACGGGGACATCCCGCGGCAACACATCCGTGAACCAACGCGCTACCTCGTCATACGTCGCGCGATCCGTTATCCATCCATGCCGCCCCAGGAATCGTCGTGTATACGCATCCACCACAAAAAAAGGGCGGCCGGCCGCATACAACATAATGCTGTCCGCCGTTTCGGGCCCGATCCCGTGCACCCTTAACAGGGTGTCTCGCAGCACGCGGTCCTCCAGCTTCCATAAGCGCTCCAGCCGTCCGTCGAATTCTTTATCAACCATCCGCGTGAACGCGCGCAATCGCCGGGCCTTTACATTATAATATCCCGCCGGCCGAATCCATTCCGCCAGCGTGTTCAATTCCACACGATGTAGAACGGAAAGATTCAAGGCCTTCTCCCGCCGCAACCGCGCCATGGCTTTTTCCACGTTGGTCCAAGCGGTGTTCTGGGTAAGAATGGCGCCGACCACGACCTCCAACCGGGTCCGACCCGGCCACCAGTGTTGCGGGCCCCAATGCCGATACAGGGCCCGATAGATCGCCCGCACCGGCGGGCGACCCGGCTTCAACTTGTCATCAGGACGCTTTTTATCTACATTCATTCGGGACAAGATATATATCACCTTGGAAGGGAGAACATCCATGCGATTACATTTTCTGGGCGGTATCGACACCGTAACCGGTTCGAAATACCTCATCGAGGCCAATAACTCCCGGGTTCTTCGCGATTTTGGGTTGTATCAGGGCCGCCGGAAAACCTCCCGCGAAATCAACGAACAAGTGCCGGACGATCTTGATTCCATCAACGCACTGATCCTTTCCCATGCCCATATTGATCATTGCGGCAATATCCCCACATTGGCCCGCCGGGGCTTTAATGGCCCTGTTTTGGCTACCCGGACAACCGCGTCGTTGTGCGACGTCATGTTGCGGGATGCCGCCCATATCCAGGAGCAGGACGCCGCGTATTTGAATCAGAAGACCAACCGAAAGGGTCTCCCCGACGTTGTTCCGCTCTACACCACCCCCGACGCAGAAAAGGCCCTCTCGCTCTTTCGTGGATCGGGCTATGAAGACATCACGGCCGCACCGGACATGGAGGTGTCCTTTCTCGAAGCGGGGCATATTCTGGGATCGGCCCTTAATGTATTTACACTCAAGGAAAACGGGCGGCGGGTCCGGATTGGAATGGCGGTTGACCTGGGGCGTGCGGGCCTGCCTTTGGTGCGTGACCCGGTCGTCATGGAGGACATCGACGTTTTGATCATGGAAAGCACGTACGGGAACCGCGAACATGGCGACACGGTGAAGGCGGAGGAACAATTGCGTGCCGTCGTGGAGAAAACCGTCGATCGCGGAGGCAAGGTGCTTATTCCCTCTTTTGCCTTGGAACGCGCCCAGGAATTAATCTTTCACCTGGCCTCACTGTACAGCCGGGATGCGCTACCCGAGATTCCGGTGTATGTGGACAGCCCAATGGCCGACAAGATTACGAACATATTCAATGACAACATCGAATACATGGACGAGGCGTTTCATGAGCTGAAAGGAAAGATCGGGGAGGTCATGCGGCCCAAATGGGTGACGTTTACCAGCCAGGTGGAAGAATCCAAGGCTGTGACCGCATCGAATGATCCCTGTATTGTAATCGCCGCCTCGGGCATGTGCGAATACGGGCGTATTCTGCATCACCTCAAACACGGCATTGAGGATCCCCGGAACACCGTGGTCATCGTCGGCTTCCAGGCCGAGCATACGCTGGGCCGGCGTCTGGTGGAACAGCAGGACGAAGTCCGAATTTTCGGCGACGAGTTCAAGCGCAAAGCGGAGGTGGAAGTGCTGGACGCGTTCAGCGCGCACGCGGATCGAAACGATCTCCTGGCGTACGCGCGCAAGGTCAATCCGCGCGCAATCTACCTGACCCACGCGGAATCCGAACAGCGCGCCGCCCTGGCCGAGGCGTTGCGGGCCGAGAACCGCTTTGAGGTATTTGAACCCGCCAACGGCGATGTAGTGGATTTGTAAAACAAGGGGGGCCATGTCCGATTCGACCACATCTTCTCTTCGATGCGGCATGGTGGCCGTGGTCGGACGCGCCAACGTGGGAAAATCCACGCTGATCAACACGATTCTTGAAGAGAAAATAAGCATTGTCAGCCCGGTCGCCCAAACAACACGCAACCTTATCCGGGGCATTCTGACGGAACCGCGCGGTCAGCTGGCGTTTCTGGACACGCCGGGGATCCACAAGGCCGACCATGATCTCGGGCGCCTGATGAACCGGATAGCGCGGACCTCCGTGGAAGGAGTGGACATAATCCTGCTGGTACTGGACCTGTCACGCCCGCCACGCGAGGAAGACGAGGGCTGGATGCGGCGCATCCTCCGCGAACAAACGCGTTGCGTCGTGGCACTCAACAAGGCCGACCGGGGAACAGAACGCGCGGAAGTCTATAAGAAACTGTGGAGCGATGTCGCCGCCGGTAAAGGGTTATCCCAAAAAGCCGATTGGCTGACCGTTTCGGCCGCTACCGGCGCCGGAACCGGTGAATTGGTGAACCACCTGTTCCGATCCGTTCCCGAAGGGCCTCTTCTGTTCCCGGCCGACGTGCTCTCCGATTACCCGCGCAACCTGACCTTGGCCGATGCCATACGGGAAAAGCTGTTTCTTCACCTCAAGGAAGAACTACCCCAGGCCGTCGCCGTCGGCATTGAATCGATCCGCGAAGAAGGGGACAGGTGGTTGATACACGGCTTGGTCTATGTCAATAAACCCTCCCAGAAACGTATTGTGGTCGGCGAAAAGGGTCGAGTAATCAAAGCCGTGACCCGGCAGGCCGAAAAAGATCTGTCGGAAATGTACGATCGTCCGATAGAACTGACACTATGGGTTAAAGTAGAAAAGAATTGGAGTCGCAACTTCTGGATGCTCAAAAAACTGGGCTATGCCTGACGCCGCCCCGCGGGCATACAAATACGCGGACAACACGGCATATTTCCCATTGAATCACCCATCGGAATGCAACACTATGCCGTGAAATGATGAACCGCCCAAGAGGAGGAACGAACCGTGCAAAAACAATCGCACAAATTTCTTGAACGCCTTATGGCCAGCATCAGCCCCTCCGGTTACGAAGATGAAGCAGCCCGGATTTGGGGGAATAAGCAGAAACGTTCGCGCACGATTTTCACAGAGATCTTCACGGCAACAGCTTTGCCGTGGTCAACCCCGGCGGATCCCCGCGGATTATGCTGGCGGGCCATACGGACGAAATCGGTTTCACCATCACACATATCGATGACAGTGGATTTCTATGGTTCGCGCCCATAGGCGGATGGGACGCCCAGGTTCCGGTCGGACAACATGTAATCATCCGCGGCGCCAAGAAACATATTCCGGGGGTTATCGGCAAGTGCCCCATCCATCTCCAGAAAGATGAGAACAGAAAACAGGTGACGCGGCTGGAGGAGCAATGGATCGATATTGGAGCAAGAAATCGAAAAGAAGCCGAGAAATTTGTATCAATCGGCGATCCTTTGGTCATTGCGCGCGGGGTCGAGCAATTGACAAACAACCGGATTTGCGGCCGCGGATTCGATAACCGGGCCGGAGCCTTTGTGGTGCTCGAAGCCGCGCGAAAATTGGCAAAAATGAAACCCCGCGCGGAAATTCACGCCGTGGCGACCGTCCAGGAGGAAATTGGTTTGCGAGGAGCCCGCACCGCCGCGTACGGAATCAACCCGCAAATCGGCATGGCGGTAGACGTCACCTTCGCCACAGACTACCCCACCATGGACGAGCCCCGCAAACGGATCGGCCGCATCGAGGTGGGCAAGGGCGTGGTTATCACACGCGGCCCGAATATCAACCCCAAACTGTTTGAACTGCTTGTGGGGACCGCCCGAAAAGAAAACATTGCGCATCAGATCAACGTCGAACCGCGGGGGACAGGTACCGACGCCAACGCCATCCAAATCAATCGCGCCGGCGTCGCGACCGCCCTGTTGAATATCCCAAATCGCTATATGCATACCCCGTGCGAGATGATCAGCCTCGACGACCTCGACGCCTGCATCGATTTGATGGCGAACGCCTGCGCCCGCATCACGAATAAAACCAGTCTTATCCCGTTTTGAATGAGCCTGTCATGCGGCGGAGATGAAGAGGGACAGGTACCATACATTTTCCGGCGCAACAATCCGGGTGCGGGCAAAATGGGGAATAAACTACTCCTTCGCCGTGCGGATGGCCTTGTAAACTGTTTCTGCTATGGTTTCGGCCCCGCGTGCGTTTGGGTGGACTCCGTCAGGAAAGTCGTCCCGGCGATCCTGCAAGGTGGTATGAAGATCGATAACCGACAGGTTTCTCGCATGAGCCACCCGGGTTATGGCCGGAATAATGTCGTTCTTGATGCGGCGATCATTCCAAACTCGTACTACACCAAACAACGGCGCCGGATAACAGATCAAGATTTCCGGCTCGCCGGGAAGCCCTGCAAAGTGACTAACCAGATCTTCCAAGTTCTTCTCAAATTCTTCTGTGTCCTGCCAATTTCGCGGGGGGGCATCATTTGTGCCGAGCTTGATGATAACGATATGGGGATTGTATTGTGTCGCCGATTCAAAGGCCACGGTATCCCAATATGGATAACTCCCGCCCCGCTGGAGTGTCGCCCCGCTGACCCCGAAATTACGCACGTCATAACCCGTCCCCAGCAGGCGCCCAAGCACGGCCGGATAACTATGGAGCTCCCGTTCTTCTATGCGCAATCCATAGGTAATACTGTTCCCAACACAGGCAACGCGAACAGGCGTTTCTGCAATAACCGGGCTGGATAACAGAATAAGCATTATTCCGGTAATCCATATCCGGCTTCGACAACACTTCAAGGTCGTCGTTCCTCTCATAATAATTCCATTTGGTAATCAATCAGCACATAACGCGGATCAGACCGGAGAAATTCCGCGATTTCCGATAATCGCTTCTCCACCACGCTCTTTCCCGCCGCTACCGTAACAAAGGCCAGGTCGGCTCGGCGCCAGACATCCTGATGTCCGATTTCGGCCACGCTGACATTCATACGATTGAGAGCGCGATCCTTCATGCTTCGGATCACCATCCGTTTATCCTTTAGAGATCGCGCATCCGGGAGACTGATAGAGGCTTGTACAAGGCCAATAATCATACCTGTCTATACTATCATCCCGCCTCCAACGGGGAACAGGTAAATAACGGATGCATTTTAGAAACGCGATACGGCACCCCCCATGTCATGTCAGCCGGCCCGGAGTTTGTTATAGGAGACCAGCCCGGAAGCACCCGATGCATTCACACGAAGAAACGCTCCGGTCCTTGAACGAAGAACACCGCCCGACCCCGCGACTGCGTCACGCACAAACCGCTCCGAACCGATCACCAGTCCGTCCACCCAGTGCCGAACCCGATAATTCAATCGCGCCGTCAGGTCATCATCGCCCTCGCTCGATTCCGGTTTCCGGCCACACGCCTCCCTAAACGCTTGCCTTAACCCCTGATACACCTCCCCCATCGAAGCAAACCCATAACGCTCACGTAGAACCGGCATAAGCACCTCCCGCACATGCTCTTCAAATGGATGCCTTCCCCTTACACTCCACGTCCCATAACTACCAAAACGATAATCAGCAGGATCCTGCACCAATCCCGCCCGGAACGAATTCATTTCAATGTATTTCCAACATCGCCACAAGGCCACCGCCCCACCCAACAGCGTATTCTTAAATCGGCCGGCCCAAAGCGGGCCTCGACGAGGAGTACTCCGGGTTCGGTTATACCACATGGCAAATTGCTGTTGAACGGCATGCATAAAACAGCTGATATCCCGCATTCGCTCCGCTAACTCTGCGCATCGCGGATCCGATGCGTCCAGGTCATTTTTCCCGTAATAAGCCCTATACCGCCGGACCACCTCCTTGGCGTTCGGCGCCTTGGCCGGGGCAAAAACCTTTAGATGAAAGTGGTTGGACATGATCTGATAGGATAGCACTTTCACGGAGTAATACTTTTGCAATTTGCGCATCAGCCTTACAAAATTTTCTTTCTCGGCCCTCCCAAACGGGTAAAACCCGGGCTCTCCCGCAACCCGGTTATACAGGTGATAAAAGGCAGGTTGTCCTGTCAGCTTGAACCGGGCTTTTCGCATGGCCTTTCCTCCAAAGATGGTTGTGTTGATATACCCCTAAAGAAGTGAAGCCCCTCCGTTTCCGGAATTTTTTTTGATTTTATTCGGGCCATCCGCACCCAGCCAGGTAACCCGTCCCCCGATAAATGCAGGGAAAAAGAACCTAACCTATTGCCGTTGAAATAATTGTGAGAAAGAGTGTTGTCAATAAGGACTAGTTTGTGTATGTTTAACGGTTGACCATGGGGTGAAACCAATGAGCAGAGGATTCCAAACCGGTCCCGTACAGGCACACCGGCAAATTTTGATTGCCGGACTGGCGATCTGGATGGCTGTCATTTTCTCCGGCTTTGGCCGAAATGCGACTACTGAATTCGTTCCCACCGTTATTTTTCATGAAATCGCATGGATGGGGACAGGTACTTCGGCACATCAGCAATGGCTGGAGCTGTATAATGCAGGGGACACACCGGTAAAACTCGATGGATGGACACTCCAAACAGAGAGCGGATCAGTCCATAACCGATTAAGCGGGACGCTGCAGCCCGGACATATTTACCTTGTCGCGCGGCCGGATGACGATTCTTTTTCCGGTATAACGATCCACCATGAATTGCAGGGGTACCTGTCCCCAGAGGGCGAGATTCTCAAGCTCTATGACGACCAGGCCAATTTGGTTGACCGGGTAGATCAATGGTATGCGGGAGACGCGAAGCGGGCCGCCACCATGCAAAGGGTGTACCCGTATCAGAAAGGGGACAGGTACGACAGTTGGAAGTCTTCGACTATTCGTTACGACAATGGATATGGGACTCCTGGGTTTAGGCGCCCCCCGCCCGATTACGGCCAGGAAATCTACTACGTATATCATGGCCCAAACACCATTAACATCTTCTTCAATCAGTCCGCACTAATCGAGCTGGCTCTTGAGGGTAACGAGGCCAATCACCGGATCAACCTGGAAGAGCGGATTATTGACCGCATCCGCTCCGCTCAACAGCGCATTGACGTAACCGCCTATGAAATCAACTTGCCCGAAATGATCGACGCACTCATGGAGAGGGCCGCCGCCGGAATACATATCCGACTTCTGCTGGATGCCAAGGTTCCAACGGATGATAAACGGGACCACCGTTACGCGCGTATGCGGCTTCACCTTGAGAATATGATGCGGGGCCGTGATGGAGAACTGGGAACGGATGACAGCATACATGTGTTTGCAAATTCTCCAATATTTGCTGTCGCCGATCCGGATATGCGAGAGGATTTCGGCCTCCCAAGAGATCCGGGTCGCGATTTAGAAAGGGTGGAAGTCCAGATTGGTTCAAGACGTATTAGCGGATATATATTGACCGAAGGAGAAAGACGCGGAGACAAAAGCTACTATTCCCCCAGTTCTCAAATGCATAACAAATTTATTCTAATCGACGATTATCGTGTCCTCACCGGCAGCATGAACTTCACGGAAACAGGTGTGTATGGAGGAACGCGTGATCGGCTACAAGGTCGTATTCGCGGAAACTCGAACAATCTTCTCGATATTCATTCCCCGGAGATTACGGCAATCTACCGGGAAGAATTCAATCAAATGTGGGGCTCTGAAACTATGCGCCCCGACCCCGACACGGCTCGCTTCCACGGCAGGAAAGAACACGGGAGAAACCCGCATCATGTAAACTTGGGTGGTATACCTGTCCGAGTGTACTTTTCGCCCGGATATGATGTCGTCCGGGCTATTGCCGAGTTCGTGGAACAGGAAGCCCGGGAATCCGTATATTTCAGTATTTTTGCCTGGTCCGACAGCGAATTGGAAAATATTTTGAAACGAAAATGGGAGGGCTCGCCTTACGATCTCGATGGAGACCCAACCGGATTTCGTATTAAAGGTGTCTTTGAAAGATTATTTTGGAACCAATGGTGGTCCGCTAATATTAACATGGAGGGACGCGAAGCATCCCGGTCGTCAGCCAGAAACCCGAATATCCGCTGGCGTAATCCCCCACCTGTCTTCCGAGACCGGGAAGCTCGCAAGCTCCACCACAAATACATGCTGATTGATGCCGACACCACGTATGACCCAACGGTGATTACCGGTTCCGCCAACTGGAGCCGAAATGCCAACGACATTAACGACGAGAATTCGTTGTTTATCCATGATCGCCGGATCGCCAATCAGTACCTTCAGGAATTCTACGCCCGATATGTACAGGCGGGTGGCGCTGTCTATCAAGATGCCATCCCGAGATACGTGGCGGCGGGAGAAAATTGAATCGGATATCCGCATCCCCTGCCGGATATGGATTCCTTCGTCGGCCCTTTCTCCTCGCTGGTGAACCAACCTCGCTCTCATATGCGCTCCAGGTCTTCATTTAACCCGGTTCCCGTCACTTGTTGTTTCCAATAGTCTCTGCCATCCCCGCTCGGGTGAAGAGCAGGCGCAACTGAATTCGGTCCCGGCCGATCCCGAGAATCTTCTCCAGGACCCGCCCGTACAGCTCCATTTGAGGACGATAATGCTCCACGGTGTCCCGAACATGCTGTTCGTCCGTGATCTCATTGGTTTTGAAATCCAGTATTTCTACATATTTTACTTTGTTTTTCTCATCCCGGACGATGACGACCCGATCAAAGGTACCTGTCACCCATCGGTCGCCGAGCACAATTTCAAAGGATTTTTCCCGCCACAGGTCGGCGCGGCCTTGCGGGCGGGCCAGGGCCTTCTTGACCTCTTCATGCGACAAGGCGTTTTGGAAATGACTAAGTACCTGTCCCTTCATATCGGGCGGCATGGGGGCGGATTCCCGCCACGACTCGATCACTTGCGCGATGTCCGCCTCCTCGATCCAGGATATACCCTCGAACAGCCCATGCACACCTGTCCCCAGAGTGCGGCTGTCCCGGGCGGTCTTCCGGAAGCATAATTCGGCGGATCGCTCGCCTTCAGCCTGCAGGGAGGGAGACCGGCGCTTGAGCTTCTTCCTCCGGGAATCCGCTTTGTGATAGCCCTTTGGCCACGATGCGGGGACAGGTACCTTCGCGGGGGCGGCAGGGACAGGTGATTCCGCGGGCTTGCGTACAGCATACCACTCCGCATCGCCTTCTTCGTGCAACCCGATGGCCGTTTCGTCTTCCAGCTTAATCTCCTTCCCCTCTGTCGGCTTGGAATCACCGGTCAATTGTTTTTTGACAAGCGAG
>SL_3KL_010_SEDDRAFT_10005849_pt1 | contig 11015 bp, 14 predicted proteins | sample SodLakKL_010_SED_2_FD_10381 | JGI IMG/M metagenome (IMG submission 10381)
CGACCACGTCCCACGCCAGCGGCGAGGTCTGCAGGGTCTGGGGCAGGTTGGGCAGGATGCTGGTGACCACCCGGCCGGGCCGACCGAGGTGGATGACGATGTAGAGCCCGGCGTTGACCAGCGCGGCCAGGGTCAGCAGCTCGGCGATGCGGGCGACGGGCGCGAAGGCGTCCATGCGGAACAGGCGCACGGCTGCGGAGACGATGATGCCCCCGTGAGCGATACCCACCCACCAGATGAACGAACCGACGTAGAAGCCCCACGGCACCCCGCCCGCGTAGCCCCAGTCGCCGAGGTTGGTCACCACCAGGCCGTGTTGCAGCTGGAACGCCCACGCCTGGGCGAACCAGGCGAGCCCGGCCAACGCGACGGCCAACACCACGTACCAGCGCCACGACGGCCGGCCCAGCGGCCGCAGGATCGTCGCGATACGCCCGGAGGGTTGGGTCGCGACGTCGGTACCCGTCGCACGGGACGTTGTGCTCGACGTTGTGCTCGCCATGATCAGGCCTTCCCGGCCAGGCGACGGAACCACGGTTCCGGGCCCTCCAGCACCGCTCGACGGTCCTCGGTCAGCCCCCAGTCCTCGTAGGCCCAGTCGCCCTCGACGATCTCGGCCTGTGACGAGGGCGGCTGACCGATGTAGATGATGTTGGGTTCGGTGCCGAGGTCCTCGAGCAGCCGGAAGGTCGGCAGGTTGCCGCCGGCCTCCTCGCGACGCTTGGCGAGGTGGCGGTTGGGGGCGCTGTCCGGATCGTTGAGGTCGCCGATGTGCAAGGCCTCCATCGAGCAGGCGTCCACGCACGCCGCGGTGCCGCGCTTGTCGGGGTCGTCCTGGCGGAGTGGACAGAGGGTGCACTTGCCCATCACCCCCTTGGGCGGGTCGCCCTTGACCGCGACCCCACGGGCGTCGCGGCGTTCGCCTTCGAAGCCGCCGCCGTAGCTCGACGGTTCGCCCCACTGGAACACGTTGACGCCGTAGGGGCAGGCCACCTGGCAGTAGCGGCACCCGATGCACACGTCGTAGTCGGTCAGCACCAGCCCGTCCGCCAGCCGCCGATGCCGCGCCCCGGTCGGGCACACCATCACACACGGCGCACGGGTGCAGTGTTGGCACAGCCGCGGCAGGTACCTGGGGTCGACGTCCGCGGGCTCCTGGTAGGCGAACACGTACGGCCAGATCACCCCTTCGGAGAGCCCGTTCTCCTCGCTGCACGCAGCCACGCACCGCAGGCAGCCGTCGCAGCGTTCGAGATCGATCACCATCCCGAACTGCACCGGCAGCTGCTGACCCGGCGCCGCCGTGCCGCCCGAACCCGCCAGCGGTAGCTCATCGCCGATCCCGTAGCTCGGGCTCGACGCGAACGCACCGCGGCGGAACAGCTCACCGAAGAACAGCGCCCCGACCGCAGCGCCACCGAGCGCACCCAGCACGGCCCGGCGCGGGACCACCCGGGGCTCCTCCACCCGGGGCTCCTCCACCCGGGGCTCCTCTACGGCCCCGCCCTCGCCGCCTCCGGCCTCCAGGCCTGCCTCGGCCGCGGTGTCGTCAGCGTCGCCGCCGTGACGGGCGAGCCCGTCCGCGAGCCGCGGACGGTCGTCGACACCGAACGCCTCCAGGTAGGCATCCGCGTAGCGTGCACGGAACTCGCTCTCCTCGAGCTCGCCGGCAACCACCCGCTGAGCGTCTCGGGAGATCCGTACGCCCAGATCGGAGTCGGCGCCCGCCCCCTCCAGGACCGAGCGGGCCCATGGCTCCCAGCCCTCGCGGGGATCGGTCGTGCGCTCGCCGCCGTCGCTCATCTGCTCCTCCTTGCGTGAGGCGTCGATGGGTCCGATGGGGTGAGACGTCAACCGGTGACGACGAGCATCTCCCGGCGCTGGTGGTCGTGGCCGGGCCCGCACTCCTCGGTGCACCGGAAGTCGTAGGCGCCCTCCTCGCCGACGGTGAACGCCAGGCGTGCCGGCTCGTCGCCATGGGAGTCCAGGAACGCTTCCACACCGATGCCTGCCACCATCAGTGCGTGGTCCTGTGCCGGTCCGATGTGGTCGTGGCCGTCGTGAGCGATCGTCAGCGCCTCGCCCAGCGACACGCCCTCCGCCTCTTCGAGATCGGGGATGTGGCCCATCTCCACGTCGTGATGGGCGCGCTCGTGCCAGTCCATGGAGGCGATCGACGCGGCGACCGGTTCCGGCAGCTGTTCGATGGCGTGCGTGGCATGGTCGTTGACCGCGATCAGCTCGACCTCGCTGCCGACGGGCACCTCGAGCACCTCGAGCTCCGAGCCGTCCTCGTCGAACAGTGCCCATCCCCAGTGGTAGCCGACGACGTAGACCGTGACCTGCACGGGTTCGGGCGCCTCGACCGTCTCGTCCTCCGCGGCCTCCTCCTCCGGCTCGACGACCTCCTCCGCGGAGTCCTCCGATGCAGCCCCCGCATCCTGCTCGCCTGCCGACGCGTCCACGTCCTGCTCGTCGGTGGCATCCGTCACCCCGTCGTCACCCTCGACACCGCACGCTGCCACCAGCAGCAGCAACGCCGAAAGCACCGTCGCCTGTCGCATCAAGGAACGTCGCCTCATCATGAGATCTCCTTCTCCTGGGTCTCACCCTCAGGCTGGACGCCACGCGGTCGCCAGACACGAGCCGAGCGTCCCGACCTGCGGTGGTGGAAACCCGTCCAACCCCCGCGAGCGCCTGCGGGTTTCCTCTCACTCCCGGTCAGCGGTACCCCCGCATGCCGACCGCAGCGATGATCGAGCCCACAGCCGCGCCGGTGCCCGCCGGGGGCCCCACGACCCGGTAGGAACGGGCCCAGCGATCCCTGACGAGGATCCATGTCAGGTAGGTGCCCTGCTGATCCCTTACGAGCGATCCAGGACTGCCTGGGAGACCGTCCACGTCGAGGCGAAGGGGCTGACGTGCTCCTCGGCGGACGACATCATCGCTGTGAGCTCGATCGCCGGCCGAGCGTGGTGTTGCACGCGGGTTGAGCAGCGCCACGCAGGCAGGACGGTTGCGGTCACCGTGACCGTCGCACCGCCGAGGGAGAGGGCAGACAGCCGTCGAGGACGATGCTGATGTCTCACGCCTCCAGGCGGTTGGCCAACGCGTGACCCTGACGTCGTGGTCCCGCTACTCAGGCAACCGCTACCGCGGTGACGGTTCTCTGGGTCCAGACCACCCGGGGCAGGATCGCGCCCGGTCCTGCACCGCAGACCACGTTGGAGGAAGGGATGACCGCAGGAGAACTGCGAGCGGACCTGGCGGAGTTCAACGACGACGAGTCACCCCTCGCCCTCGTACCGGACAGCGAGATCGTCGCCGATCTGCCCTGACCTGTCGGGACCGACCTGTATGGGTCGAGGGTGGTCGGTGGCGGTCGATGTGCTGCTGCGTTCGGCGAGGTGTGGTGTTCCGACAGCTCCGCCCGTGACCCGACCCCGACACGGGACCATTGACCCTAGCTCTCGCTGGCTGACGTGTGCAGGGTCGCGTCTTTGTCCTGTCCTCGACGTGGAGGGTTCGGTCTGCAGACGCCGGCGATCATCCAGGGCGGGATGGGGGTCGGGATCTCGGGTTGGCGGCTGGCCGCTGCGGTGGCGCGGGCCGGTCAGCTCGGGGTCGTGTCGGGCACGGCGCTGCCGGTCACCCTGGCCCGCCAGCTCGCGATCGGGGATCCCGAAGGCCACGTGCGTCGGGCGTTGGCGTGCTTCCCGCTGCCGGGGGTGGCCAAGCGGGTCCATGACCGGTATGTCGCCACTGCGGATACGCGGCCTGGAGACCGGTTCCGGGCGGTGCCGCGCCCGACCTTGCAGCCGGGAGCAGCGCTGGTCGAGCTGACGGTGGTGGCAAACTTCGTCGAGGTGTTCCTGGCCAAGGAGGGCCATGACGGGCCGGTCGGGATCAACTATCTCGAGAAGATCCAGCTGCCCACCCTGCCGTCGTTGTACGGCGCGATGCTGGCCGGCGTCGACGTCGTGTTGATGGGTGCCGGGGTGCCCGCCCGTATCCCGTCGGTGCTCGACGAGCTGGCCGAGCATGAGCGGGCGAGCCTGCCGGTGGCGGTGACCGGCACCCACGACGCGAAGTATGCCACCAGCTTCGACCCGCAACAGCTGCTCGGCGAGCATCCGCCGCCGACGGTGTCCCGGCCGGACTTCGTCGCGATCGTGTCGTCAGCCACCCTGGCCAGGTACTTGGCCCGCGCCGCGTCGGGCAGCCCGGACGGGTTCGTGGTCGAGACCCCGGTGGCTGGCGGCCACAACGCCCCGCCTCGTGACCGAACCGCCCGTGACTCCACCGGCCAACCGATCTATGGACCCCGAGATCAGCTCGACCTTGACGCCATCGCCAAGCTCGGTCGGCCCTTCTGGCTCGCGGGCGGCTATGCCACCCCGCAACGGCTCGCCCAAGCCCAAGCCGCCGGCGCTGCCGGGGTACAGGTCGGCACCGCCTTCGCGCTGTGTGACGAGTCCGGGCTCGCCGAGCCCCTCAGACAGCAGCTGCTCGCTGCGGTGGCCGCTGGCAGCACCACGGTGCACACCGATCCGGTGGCCTCACCGACCGGCTTTCCGTTCAAGGTCGCTGCGCTCGCCGACACGCTGTCCGACCCCACGGTGTACGAGCAGCGTGACCGCCGCTGCGACCTGGGCTACCTGCGCGAACCCTACCGCCGGCCCGACGGCCGGGTCGGGTATCGCTGCCCGGCCGAGCCCGTCAACGACTACGTCCGCAAGGGCGGCGATGCGGCCGATACCCACGGCCGGATGTGCCTGTGCAACGGGCTGGTCGCCAACCTCGGGCTCGGCCAGATCCGCCACGACGGCTACGCCGAACCGCCGCTGCTCACCGCCGGCGACGACCTCACCCACCTCACCCGGCTCCTGACCGACGGCACAGCCAGCTACACCGCCCGTGACGTCATCGACCACCTGCTCGCCCCCGCACCCACACCGTCTGCCCCACGTGCCTGCTGATGTCCACCTGGCCACCGGAGCGCCCATGACGACCCGTTTCGTCGAGCACGACCACCTCGCCGTCCTGCCCTACCCGCGGGCAGCGGAAGCCCTTCGACAGGCAGGCACCGTCTGGCTGGCCGAGCTCGCCTGGGGGGCCTGCATCGACGCGTACACCGTCTGCATCCGGGTCCCTCCCGGCGAGGTCGCCGCGCTGCGCAAGACCTTCGACATCACCATCGGCATCCCCTACGAGCTCGCCAGCGGACTGCTGATCCCCACCCTGTGGCAGGCCACCGGTCCCCGCACGCTGTTCCCAACGATGGAGGCCGACCTGCGCATCTGCCCCGCCCCCGACAGCGATACCCGGCTGTGCCTGCAGGGACGCTACACCCCGCCGCTGGGCGATCGCCGAGCTCGACGGGACGACCTGCTGCTGCACCGGGTCGTGGATGCCAGCATCGACACCTTCCTGGCCGAGCTCGCCCGCACCGTGACCACCACCGACGCTTCGACCGAACGCCCACAGTCAGACAGGCAGCCGCCTCGCCCGTGACACGGGTGGCGGTCCGGGCGCGCTGCTCGTCTCGCGCCTCGCCCGGACCAGCTGCGCCCGTTCCTGCACGTCGAGCACGCCGAGCTTGCCGTCGTCGGTCGTCGCCCAGTCTGCACCCACGGGAGGCACGGACACGGGGCGATGACGCGGCTGTGGAGACCGGAGGTGGGGCCTCAAGCAGCGCGGGCTCCATACGGTCTCCATCTGCCCTCCATCACCCCTGCCATGGCCGCAGGTTCACTTCGGAATCCCCACCTGAGGTGGGTGCGACGCCGAGATGCAGGAGGCTGACATGATGTCGGGTATCGGGATGTGGGGCTGGGGACTGCTGTGGATGGTGCTGTTCTGGGGGCTGGTGATCGCGGGGGTCGCCTGGTTGGTCCGCGTCGCGATCGACCGCCCCGACCGCGGCCGTGAGGCGGACACGGCGCGCACGGTCCTGGATGAGCGTCTGGCCCGCGGTGAACTGTCGGTCGAGGAGTACCAGCGACGTCGCGAGACGCTGCGTGGCAGGTCGTAGCCGCGTTCGCGCGAACCGAGCGGGAGCCCGGTCGGTCGGGTGCTCCGCCGCGGGCGTACGCTGATGCCGGTGGAGGTGCGATGCAGACGGTGCTGGTGGTCGAGGACGAACGCAAGCTGCGTGAGCTGCTGCGNGGCTACCTCGAACGTGCCGGTTTCGCGGTGCTGACCACCGGGTCGGGCGCGGAGGCGATCGAGCTGGGCCGTNGTGCCGATCCCGCGCTGGTCGTGCTCGACCTGGGGTTGCCGGACATCCCCGGTGAGGAGGTCGCCCGCGAGCTGCGCTCCACCGTCGGGGTACCGATCCTCATGCTCACCGCCAGGAGTGGCGACGAGGACCGGATCCGCGGGCTGGAGCTGGGCGCTGACGACTACGTGACCAAACCGTTCGTCCCGCGCGAGCTCGTGCTACGTGTGCAGGCGGTCCTGCGCCGCCACGTCCCGCAGGGCAGCGACGGTGTGGCCTCCTTCGATGGTGGCGAGCTGGTCGTGGACCAGGAGCGCCGGGAGGTCACGGTGCGCGGCAGCCTGGCGGCGCTGACACCGACCGAGTGGGCCCTGCTGGTCGCGCTGGCAGCGACCCCGGGACGGGTGTACTCGCGTGCGGAGCTGATCAACCGCACCCGCGGCTACGAGTACGAGGGCTACGAACGCACCGTGGACTCCCACGTGAAGAACCTGCGACGCAAGCTCGAGGTCGACCCCAGCGAACCCAGGATCGTCGAGACCGTGCTCGGGGGCGGCTACCGGCTCGGCCTGACACGCGACCGGACCTGACGTGGGCGCCGACGAGACCACCTCGCGGGCGGGGCGGGTCAGCCCGTTGACCGCCCGGCTGGCGATCGCGTTCGTCGCCGTGGCCCTCACCGCGATCGCCGTGTTGACGGTCGTGACCCTGGTGGCAGCCCGAGGTGGCGTCTCGCAGCTGACCGAACGCCAGCAGCAGGTCACCGTGGAGCGGGCAGCGACGCTGGCGGCTGCCGCCTACGAGCAGGCCGGAGGGTGGGACGGCGCCGACCTGCGTTCCGCGGTCGCCGTCGCGGTCGCGGAGGGCGGCAGGCTCACCGTCGTCGACGGGTCGGGGACCGCTGTGGAGCTCGCCCATATGGGTGAGATGCGCGGCATGATGGAGCGCATGCACGGCGCACACCGGGGAGAGGCCACCGGCTCACCGGTCATCGAGCCCGTCATCGTCGAGGACCGCGAGGTCGGCGCGGTGGAAGTGCGCTTCCCGGTCCAGGGCACCACCTCGGTCGCCGGAGAGCTCGGTGCCACCTTGAGCCGCAACGTGCTGGCTGCCGCCGGGCTGGCCAGCCTGCTGGCCCTCGTCGCGGCGTGGGTGGTGGCCAGCCGGCTGACCCGCCCGCTGGCACGCCTGACCGACACCGTCGAGGCCGTCGCCGCCGGCGACCGTGGCGCCCGCGCCGATGCCGCGGACGAACCCGGCGAGCTCGGCGCCCTCGCCCGGACGGTCGACCGGATGGCCGACACCCTCGAACGGCAGGATGAGCTGCGGCGGGCGCTGGTCGCCGACGTCGCCCACGAGCTGCGCACCCCGCTGGCGATCGCGCTCGGCGAGTGCGACGCGATGGTCGATGGCGTGAGCGATCCCGATCCGGAGCGGCTCGCGTCGATCCGGGAGGAGATCGTGCGCCTCGCCAGGCTCGTCGAGGACCTGGAGGCGCTGGCTGCTGCCGAGTCGGCCGGGCTCCACCTCGAGCTTCAGCCCGTCGACCTGGCCGAGGTGGTCGGCGACCTCCTCGCGCTGCACGGGCCACGTCTGGCCGACGCGGGGCTGCACCTGGACACCGATCTGCAGGATGCTCCGGTGGTCGGCGACCCGCTCCGGCTCGGCCAGATCGTCACCAACCTGCTGACGAACGCGACGAGGTTCACCCCGCCGGGCGGACGCATCGAGGTCCGCGTCACCGATGGCGATCCCGTGGTCCTGCAGGTCACCGACGACGGTCCCGGGATCCCCGAGGAGGATCTGGCCCACGTCTTCGAGCGCTTCTGGCGTGGGACGTCGGTCACCGACACCAGCGGCAGCGGGGTCGGGCTGGCGGTGGTGGCCGAGCTCACCCGCGCACACGGTGGACACGTCGAGGCGAGCAACGCCATTGGGCGCGGCGCCCGGTTCACCGTTCACCTCCCGCGCCGCTGACCGGCGGAGTCTCCACACCACCTCCACATGGCCCTCACGGGGGCTGCACCCCGACCCGGTTCCCTCGGAGATGCCCCCCAACCGGGCCATGGACCTGGAGGAGACGATCATGACGACGCGCACACGCAACCTGACCGCCCTTACCGCCACGCTCTTGCTGGCGATCATGATCGGTCTCGTCCTGCTGCTCGCCCCCTCGGCGTCCGCAGATCAGGCGCCCGATGACGCTGCCCAGGAACAGGTGACCGAACACCACAGGTTCATGTGGGAGATCCGGGGCCGGATGCACGACGACCCGCAGAGGGAGCACCACCGAGGCCAGATGCCCGACGAAGCCAAGGAGCGCACCTACCGCGACGGCATGCACGCCCCGGAGAACCACCGCCACGGCGGTCCCCGGCGCGACGAGGCAGAACACGACCAGATGCGCGAGCAGATGCGCGAGCAGATGCGCGACCAGCTGCGTGATGACTGCGAGCTCCGAGAGGACCGTCCTCGCGATCGCGCGAACCAGGAGGCCACGCTGCCCTGACCCGGGCACCTCCCGCTCCCAGCTCCTCGCAACCCAGCTCCTCGGAGGTCTACATGTTCATCGTCACGATCACCGGGATCCTGCTCCTGGTCGCCGGGCTCGTCACGGCACTGTTCGCGGTGACCCGACACCGGACAGCGGTGCCGCGAGACGACACGACGAGCCAAGCCAGGTCGATCCTCGACGGTCGGCTGGCAGCGGGGGAGATCGACGAGGCCGAGTACCGCGAGCGCACGGCGGTGCTCGGCCACGACGACCGACGCAGCAACCACGGTTCACCGTGGGCGTTGGTCGTCGGCATCGCGGCCATTGCGGTCGCGGTGGCCCTGCTGGTGACGGCGGTGAGCAGCAGCATGCCGGCGATGGGCCGGTGGGGACCGATGGGTGGCCACATGGGGTCGATGTCGACCGATGGCCACATGGACACGATGACGGGACGATCGGCCACGACCGACGACACAGCGCCCGACCCCGTCGACGGAGCCCGAGGACTCACCGTCGAAGCCGGCGACATGTTCTTCGCACCGGATCGGATCGAGATCACGGCCGGGGAGCAGGTCAACCTCACCCTCGACAACACCGGTCAGGTCTTCCACGACCTCGCCATCGACGACCTCGACATGCGGCTCGCCGCCGACCCCGGCACGACCGCGACCGGCAGCCTGCAGGTGGACCAACCCGGCGAGTACAGGTTCACCTGCACCGTCCCCGGCCACGCCTCTGCCGGCATGCGCGCAACGCTGATCGTGGAGACGCCCATGTGATCGCGCTGGGGTGGATCGTTGATCGGAACCTCGATGGGGTGCTGTTCCAGGTACGGCCACGGACCCTGGTGCTGGCACAACGATCCTGTTGTCGACGACCCGACGCCCTACGGCGGACCGCTGCCCTTCGCTGCCGGCGACCTCGTCGACATCGCGGCGCGGACCTGATCCCGGAGCTGACGGGCTACCCCGAGGCGGCCCGCAAGACCCTGCTCAGCGGGATGTTCGTCCTGGGGCTCGGTCCGCTGGTGGTCGTCGCGATCGCCACCTGACACACCGGGGATGTCGACAGCTCAGCTCGGCAGGTAGGGGCGCAGCACGTCACGGTCCTCACTGTCGACCTCGATGATCAGGCCGTGGTCGGAGAGGTCCTCTCCCTGCTCGATCAGCGCGCGGACGTGGGCCTCCGCGTAGGCCATCAGGGCATCTGTGAACTCCTCGTCGGCCAGATCGCGGCCCAGATCGCTGGCCAGCTTGCCGGCGGCCTTGAAGCTCAAGCATGCCTCGATCTCCCCCAGGTGCTCGTCACCGCGTTCGACGTCAGCGACCCGACGCCAGGGGCTGCCCTGCGGTCGAGCGAGACGCCACCGCTCGAAGCGGACCTCATCGCTTGCCACGACATCGGGTGCCATGATCGCTCCTTCGCTCGTCCGAACTTCACGGTAGGGACCGTTGCGGGCCGGTGGAAGAGGAGTTGGTCACGAACGTGACCCCGACGAGGGCCGCAGCCCGTCGAGCGTGGGGACTGACGCCTCTGGCACCGCCGTCCACACCGGCGTACACCGAGAGGGCAACGTAAGGAGGTCGGTCATGGGTGATACCGGTCGTGTGGTGGCGCTGGCACCCGACGAGGCGGAGGCCGAGCGGACCCGCGCGGAACTTGCCGTCCGCGGCATCCATGCGGAGGTGCTCCACGCCGGAGCCGGGACCTACCGACTCGAGGACGACACGTTGCGGGAGCACGTCGTCGCGAGCGAGCGTGGGGCCCTCATCGGGTTGTTCGCCGGCGGCCTGATAGGCGTCGCGGTGGTCCTGCTCGTGCCGGCCGTTCGCGAGTGGGACGTGGTCTTCCAGCTGCTGCTCATCGCAGGGATCGCACTGCAGGGCACCATGCCGGCCATCATGTGGCGGATGGGACGCAGCGACCGCTACGACGATGACCCGGCCTCGACCCGCGACCTCGACCCCGACGACTGGATCGTGGTCGTACACGACCCCCACGATGCACTCCCGGCCCGCCACGTCATGGAGGGTCGACAGCTGGTGTTCCTCGACGACGAAGCGCCTCTACAACCGATCGCGTGACGCCATCGCCTGCGTCCGTCGCCACCTCCAACGGACGGATGCGCAGGTCGAGGATGTCCGCCGCGGGGGCGCACCGTTGACCCGTCGAGGACGTCGTTCCGCGCAGACGGGGACTTCGTTCCCTAGCGCTGCGCGTGTTGGGCGCTGACGGTTGCGGGAGCCAGACGGGAGCATGGCTATGGATACGCGAACCGCCGTTTCGATGTTGTCGGACGAG
>SL_3KL_010_SEDDRAFT_10005850_pt1 | contig 11014 bp, 11 predicted proteins | sample SodLakKL_010_SED_2_FD_10381 | JGI IMG/M metagenome (IMG submission 10381)
GGTGCGTTAGCCTCCCGGATCTATGCCGAACTGCTGATTCTGGTTTTCCGGATCAATGAGTCATTGACAGATATCAAGATCTTGCTGCAGGAGAAATCCTCCGAGGAGTAGGATTTCGAGACTGGAGACCGGAGACAGAAGACCGAAGACGGTAAGATGCCTTCGGTCTTTTTCATTTTCTCAGATAATCATTTTCTAACTATAGACTGCGATCGCAAACAGTTTCGCTACTCAGTGCGCAGTCTCCTGGGATGACCAATCACAACTTACCATTCACCATTCTCCATCTTTTCCAATGTTATAATCGTTCTTATGTCTGTACTCGTTGCTGTGGATATCGAAACAACCGGTTTGAACCCGGATGAAGATGCGATCATTGAGATTGGGGCGGTCAAGTTCAACGGCCGTCGGATTGAGGATGAATGGTCAACCCTGGTCAACCCTCGCCGACCCATCTCAGGTTTCATCACCCAATTGACTGGTATCACCAACCCGATGGTGAAGAACGCGCCATTCCTGGCCGATGTGATGGACCAGATGATTACGTTTATTGGCAATGCCCCTGTTGTTGGGCATAATATCAGCTTTGACCTGAGCTTTTTACAGAGAGCCGGCGCCTTAATCCACAATATCGATATCGATACCTATGAACTGGCTGCTGTGCTGATGCCGACGGCCAGCCGCTACAACCTCTCCGCCCTCGCACAACAATTGAACATTCTCCTACCCGCCACCCATCGCGCTTTGGAGGATGCCAAGGTAACCCATGCGGTCTTCCTGGCGCTGATGGAGAAAGCCCGCCAGTTACCCCTGCCCCTTTTGGCTGAATTGGTCCGCATGGGGGAAGGGCTCGACTGGCAGGCTAACTGGGCCTTCCAGCAAATCTTGCGTCAGCGCGCCAAAGAGCATGTTCAGGCTAAGGAAGACCTGGGCACTGCTGCCGGCCCGTTGTTCAAGAAACCCCTCGATGATCAAGATCGCCGGGTTGGTGCGGAAACCGGGGGCAATCGGCTGGATGTGGATGATGTCGCTGCGGTATTGGACCTGGGCGGCCCTTTTGCCAGCTTCTTTGAGCAATACGAGTACCGCCAACAGCAGGTGGATATGCTCCGCTCGGTGACCGAAGCGCTGAATGGCTCAAAACATATGATGGTTGAAGCGGGTACCGGCACGGGAAAATCACTCGCCTACCTGATCCCGGCGGCTTATTGGGCAATCAATAATAACTCCCGCGTGGTGATTTCGACCAACACCATCAACCTCCAAGACCAATTGATCAATAAGGACATTCCCGATTTGCAGAGGGCATTGAATCTCCCTGTTCGGGCCGCGGTCCTTAAGGGACGTTCAAACTACCTGTGTCCTCGTCGACTGGAAGCCTTGCGGCGGCGAAAGCCCGAGACAGTCTATGAAGCCCGGGTTCTGGCAAAGGTACTGGTGTGGCTGCTGGAGAGCCGTACCGGAGACCGAACGGAGATCAACCTCAACGGCAGAATTGAACGGATGGTGTGGTCACGGCTGTCGGCAGAAGACGAGGGCTGCCGCCTGGAAGTGTGCTTGAAGCGCACCGGTGGACGCTGTCCCTTTTACCGGGCGAAGATTGCTGCCGAAAACGCGCACCTGTTAATCGTCAACCACGCCCTCTTGCTGGCGGACACGGCCACAGGCAACCGCGTGCTGCCTCCCTACAGCTACCTGGTGGTGGATGAAGCCCACCATCTTGAATCGGCGACAACCAACGCTATGTCCTTCCGGGTGCGCGCAGTGGACATTACTCGCCTAACCCGTGAGTTAGGCGGCCCCAAGGCAGGTCTCCTCGGGCGGTTTGTCGAGTTATGCGAGTCGCTGCTTAAACCATCCCAAATGGCTGCTTTAAACCAGCTGGTGGGTAAAGCGGCTGACCTTGCCATGCGTTTTGACAGCCAGATGACGGGGTATTACCGTGCTTTGGAAGCTTTCCTTGAAGACCAGCGCGATGGGCGCCCACTGGGCACCTATCCCCAACAGGAACGAGTACTGCCCTCTACCCGCACGCTGCCTATTTGGCTGGATGTTGAGATCGCCTGGGAGGTTGCCCATCAGGCTCTTGAAGGCTTGCTGGTGATACTACGTGAATTACGAACGCCGATGCGCGAGCTGGCAGACCAGGAAAATGAAGAAGCCGAGGATATGTGGGGCAGCCTGGGAAATATGTTCTCTCGCATCGAAGAGATCCAGCACAACCTGAACGGCTTAACGCTTGAACCGGAAAACGACACCATTTACTGGGTGGAGCTTAACCCCAACACTGCGGAGATCAACCTGAGTGCAGCCCCGCTGCATATTGGGCGTTTGATGGAAAAACACCTGTGGTATGAGAAGGAGAGCGTGATCCTGACCTCTGCGACACTGACGACCAATGGCGAATTTGAATACCTGCGCCGGCGGTTAAACGCTGAAGATGCAGACGAGCTGCTGGTCGGTTCACCCTTTGACTATGAAACGGCCACACTGGTGTATGTCGCCACGGATGTCCCTGAACCGGCAAACGCTAATGGTCATCAGCGCGCCGTGGAGGCAGCAATTGCCAGTGTGGCAAAAGCGTCCGGCGGCCGCATGCTGGCTTTATTCACCTCCTATGCCCAACTGCAGCGTACGTCCAATAAACTCTCTCCGATCCTGGCTCAGGATGACATCCAAATCTATGAACAGGGGGAAGGTGCCTCGCCGAATATGCTGTTGGAGACCTTCCGTGATACCGAGCGCGCCGTGTTGTTGGGGACACGGGCCTTTTGGGAGGGTGTTGATGTGCCCGGTGAAGCCTTATCAGTTTTGATAATCGTAAAATTGCCCTTTGACGTGCCCTCAGACCCAATCGTGGCGGCTCGATCGGAGACTTTCGAGGACCCCTTTTACCAATATGCACTGCCAGAAGCCATTTTGCGTTTTCGACAGGGCTTCGGCCGCTTGATCCGCACCCAAACAGACCGGGGTGTTGTGGTGGTGCTTGATAAACGCGTTTTAACCAAACAATATGGACGCTGGTTTATGGAATCGCTCCCCACTTGCACATTTAAACAGGGTTTGTTAGGAGATTTGCCCAATCTGACCGCACGCTGGTTGAACTTATAATACGGTTTCAAGCTTGGTTATTGTTGGGGAATTTACTTTCCCGGTCGTATGCCCGTCTCTATGAGGGCTTTCAGGAAGGGACCAGGGGGAACGGAGGAAACCATACCAAGTTCGTCGATTAGACTGCTTTCCTCATCCAGGAACCGAAAGATCCGCTGGATACGGTTATTTTTAAACATGGCGGTGAAAATCTCCGCCATACGCCCGCCGTTCTTATCCATTACTTCTAACATTAGTGAATCAAAGATTCGGGCGCGTTTTCGGTCACTTGGGATGCGGGTGGGATCGCCATGCTTGATCAGCGATTCAACGATTGTCCGGCTATCGTGCTGGGTGCGCCAAAAGGCATAACCGGTAGAAGCTTTGACCCGCCCGCCCTTGGTGCCAATCGTCATATGAAACGGTGCCGGGAAGCGAGGGAAGGGCTGATCCGTCATGGGTATTTTCCCCTGTTCCACTTCAATGACCTGGTAGGAGGTGTTTTCTAAATGCTCATGGATATAAAGCCTGATTGCCCGATCATAGGCTTCATCCGATAGAAGCTCTCCTGAGAATAAGGTGATTTCGACCAGGGCTTCATTTGGACTAAATGGGAGGATGTAGATAAAGCGCATCGCACCATCTTGCGGGGTACGGAAGTCGAACATTGTAGGGATTTTTGGATTGAAGACAGGCTTTTCGCTTTTAATAATCCAGCCTTTGAAGTGCTGCCATAAATAGTGGTAGTCATCGCTCTTGGGTTGAAATTCGCCGGGCAGGAACAGGCTGTCAAACACCCAATCTGCCTGGTACTGCTGACCATCAACCGTCACACTAGCGCCATCTGTCTGGCTGGTGATGGTCTCAACATCACCGTAAATAAAGTGAAAATTTTCCGTCTGGCGAAGTGCTCCCTGAGTATGCTGGTAAAAATCGATCCCTCGCAGCATTTTATAACGGTAGGGTGCCAGGTCATAGGTTTTTGAGAAGCCCTGACCATGAAAGTTGAGCTTATCCCAATCACGGTAAAGAATTGGATCGTACAGGCTCCCTGTTTTTGTCCAAAAACACCAGGTGCGGTCGTTCTCGGTTTTGGGCTCCCGGTCAATGATCAGGATTTTTTTGTGCTTCAGGGAAGAATTAAGCATCTGGTATGCCAGGCTCAAGCCAGCCATACCACCGCCGGTCAAAATGTAATCGTAGTCCTTCATTGGGTGAAAAAACCGTTATCGAATGTCAGGTCTTTAGAAATCCTTCCTTGGCAGCCATTAACACCAGTTCATCCACCAGGTCTGCTAATCGCTTTGAGCCGTCGCGAATGATGTCAACATTCGCCTGGACCTGCACCAGAGAGACGTTGTTCCGCTTCCAATGCTGCCCGCCATTGTAGATATTGCTGAAGATTGGCAGGAGACGATCGATTGCTTTGGCAAATTTCGCATCAGGTGTGATCCGCGCTTCGAATTCATCCCACAAAGCACGCCATTCTTTATCCCGGGGAGAACTAATCTGTTTGAAGACGACTTCGGCGGCTTCGAGTTCAAGCTGTTCTTGCTTCGCTAAAACCTCGGGATCGGCGTAAGCAAAAAAGTCACCTGCTTCAATCTCGATCAGGTCGTGGATCAGCAGCATGCGAATGACCCGGTCGATGTCGACATTTTCATCCGCATATGGGGCTAAGATCATTGCGCTGGTTGCTGCATGCCAGGAATGTTCGGCCGTGTTCTCTTCTCGAGAGGCGTCAAACAAGGCGTTCATCCGGATGACATTCTTAAGGCGATCAATATAGGCAATAAACGCAAGATCTTTTTTTAATTTTTTGGTATTTTCAGTCATAGAATCCTTCATCTAGAGATTGTCGCTCATATGTTCTCGTCCATCTCATCGTTTTCAATCAACGGTGGAACATAATTTCCCGGTCCACATAATTCTTCACTGGCCTTAATCTCTCGATCCAGGAAGTAGTTGAGCAGGATCCGCAAAAGCACTTTGGTAAACAAGATGATGATATCACGGGTGCTGGGTGCGACTGCCAGGCGTAAGATATCACTGCCAATGGCAAACTCCAAACCCAGGTTCAACATGTGTCCCAATCGCAGTCGAATACGCTCNGTGTAATTAATCTGGCGGTTNATGGGGTCAAACAAATGGCGCGTATAGCTGAAGGTNGCCCTGATCATGGCCGTNGCAATCACATAAGCCGTGGCAAGTTCCAATATGATGATGACATACCCAAGTATTCTCGTGAAGAGACCCTCTTCGGGGACAAGGGGTGTATAGCCCTGAACAGGATCACCTCTCATAATTGCNAATAATGCCACCAAACCCGCGATAAGGATCACTGGCAGCACAAGATCAATACAATTCTGAAGTCTGGCTTTTGATTGATTGTTTGATTCTTCCACGGCTTTAGCCTCTCATGCTTATATGATGATGGTTGATTGTGAAATATCGCTTAAAGTTTACCACGATCAATGATTTTGGATTATTTTTACCTGTTAGGTAAAATCATTATGTAGGTAAATAAAATAAATAAAGGAGTTAAGTCCGATGAAACGATTACCAGTTGTAATGATCCTGATAGGTGTAATGATCCTGGCTGCATGTGCACCTTTCATGCAGGCTGAACCAACCCCAACAGAAGAGCCAGCCCCATCCCCAACCGAACCAACACCTCCAACTCCGACGGAGCCACCATCACCAACAGACACACCCACCACAGAGCCCAGTCCTACCCCCACTGAGATGCCCCCGGAGCCCCTCACCATTGAAGAGGCTGCGGATGAGGTTATCAATGCGCTGGCAGATAAAGACATGGCAACCGTGGCGGAATTTGTGCACCCGGAGATGGGCGTCCGTTTTTCACCCTATACCTTTGTTGAAGATGATCACCTGGTGTTTATGCCTGAAGAATTGCCTGGACTGGTCGGTTCTGATGATGTTTTCTTGTGGGGATTTTATGACGGGACGGGTGATCCGATTGAGTTGACCTTTGATGACTATTATGCTGAATTTGTCTATTCTGCTGATTTTGCCAACCCTGAGGAAATGGCCGTTAATGAGGAAATCGGCTGGAGCAGCATGATTAACAACATTGAAGATTTCTACCCAGGTTCATCCTTTGTAGAGTTCCATTTCTCTGGATTTGAAGAAGATTTTGGTGGTATGGATTGGGCCAGCTTACGATTGGTCTTTATTGAAGAAGACGGTACCTGGTTCCTGGTTGGTATTGTCAATGACCAGTGGACGATCTAATCACCAGCAAAGCATTCCTTTGACGACATGAATGCTGATGTTAGAGGGGCACAACTTTTCATTTTGAAGTTGTGCCCCTCCATCAAGCAACAATTAAATTAATGGTGGCGATTACTCAAAACTTGTCCAATTGGTTGGGACAACCCAGGCTTCAATATCAGCGATGGTTTCAGCATCAGCATAGTTAACCCACACTTCGATCTCAGCAGATTCCCCAGCAGGGATAGGGTCCCTGGTCCAGTCCCAGCCGCCTCCGATGATCAGCCCATCGTCATTATAAACTAGCACATAGATATCTAATTCAGAAACCTGTCTGTTATAGGTGTTGGTGAAATTGACCAGCACATAATCGTCAAAATCACCAGTGACGGCTGTGCTGTTGACCCTGAAAGGGTTGGAATCCAGCTCGAAATCATCAACCGGCTCACCTGGAAAAAAAAACTAATAATGTGGTTTGAGCATCCTGTGGCGGTGTTGTCACCCAGGGAGATATGCCAATGGTGTCTCCAGGCAAAAATAGATCAATATAAGCCGTGGCTGTAGCGGTGACATTCTCCTGATCATCATAAAAAGTAATATAGACGAGGGAATCACTTAATACGGTTTCTGTTTCATTCCTGGCGATAAAACCACCGATAAAATAGCCCCATTCATTCGGGTAAAAATAATAATCCAAAATGCTGATTTCGGATAAGAAATCGGTTTTATCAATAAACCGGGTTGAATAGCTCAGCAGAGGGAAAACCTCAACACTGGCAACTTCTCCGATAGTATCTACATACATTGTAAAACCCATGAAATCATTCAAATGGATAAAATCGACATAGGTAAATCCGCCGCCCACGATTTCACCGGCGTTATCGTAGCAAACAGCATAAACCAAAAGGTCGGTATAGGTGGTATCTTGGTTGTTGACGATTTTGCCAGTGACCATTGCATACCCGTCACCAGGCCAATAGACAATACTCTCGGATGTAAAGGGGTTAACCATCTCCCCGGGTGCAGTCGCTTCTTGATATGAAAAAGTAGCTGTAACTTTCGCAACCGGACTCATATCTACTTCCAACCACACACTGGAAAACATTCCAACCGTCTGTTCGGGGAACAGCCACGGTGTTGTCAGATATTCATCATAGAGCAATTTGTCGCTCTCATCAAAAAGTGAGATTGAGAACATGACATCTTCATAAAGCATGTCGCTGGATTCATTCTCAAACAAGAAGGCAACGTATACATACGAGTCTTCCTGAACCCACATACTTTTATCCATACCCTCCACGACACCGAAACCTGGTGTCAATACTTCTTCAGTTTCTTCCTCCGCCTCAATCTCTTCAATTTGCTCGATTGGTTCAGGTGTGGGTGTGCCTGTTGGTAAGGCAGCTACTTCTTCTGCAGTTTCGACAACTGGTCGGGGTGTTGCTGTAGGGTCAGTTCTGCTGGTGAAACGGCATGCCAGGCCGATGACCAGGGGAAAGATAATAAAGGCAAACAGGATGGTTGATTTTTTGGGCATCGGAAACTCCTATCGTCAGTTTCTAGGCGGGTTGTAAGAATTGGGTGATGCGCACGCTTTATTGAGGCTCACCCGATGTCATTATTCAAGGACGGTAACTATGCACACCAGGCATATCAACATCCAAAGTATAACATAAGATACGATGAGTTTTTCTGGGTTATTAATAATTTATGTCTAAAGTGAAAGGGGTCTCAGATCTATTTCTTTGCCTGTCGGTTGAGCCATTTCAACGCTTCCCGTGCGCTGAGGGGTGTCAGGATGTTTCGGCGACATAAGCCCGTACGCCATCCGGGTCAACCCGAGTGTACTCCCGCAGTGCCCAGCCAATGGCTTTATTAATGAAAAACTCCGTTGAACCCAGGTTCTCACATATGATCGCCTTGAGCAGGTTGAAATCGGTCTCGGCCTTGTATTTGTTTTGACCCAGGATACAGGTGCGCCGCAGCCAGATATCATCCGATTTGCGCCAGTGTGCCAGGGTGCGCTCTTTTACCAGGGGAAAATGTTTGAAGTGAATCCCGACAGTGTGGGTTGCTAGGGGGTCAACGGTATCCCACTCGCGAAGCACTCTTTGAGCAGGATTTTGATGTCAGCAACCTTTCGATCGTGTCGATAAAATCCGCCGGCAGGGATTGCTCAAACTTGCCCAGCAATCCCTGGGCTGCATATTGAAATTCTCGCTCGGGCAGCGCTTCCAGTTCAGGTAAACTGTGTTCCGAGATGAATTCCTTTAATAAGGCACGCTGCTGCGGCATTTTGATCCCCAGGTATTCAAACTGGTCCCGCATGTAGGCCTTCATCGGTACCGCATCAACCGGGTTGGCATGGGGACGAAACAATTCTTGTAAGCCAGCTACATAAGCTTTCATGCTTTCTCTCTTTCAAGCCACCTTAAATGAAAAAATCCCGATGACTCACCTTATGTTCTATGACACCATACACCCGCGACCTGGTCAGGATCCGCTTAGCCCAGCTTGTATGTGGTTTTTTTTCATTCATTTTGTTTTCACTAAGGCTTTTAACTACACCGCCATGTGTATCCAATATTTGAACAGCATCATCGTATGCTTCTCGTGTGACAGCGTGCATGGCATTCACTACCTTAACCTGAGAAGGATGAATCACAGTTTTACTGATAAAACCGTTGGCAATATCAAGCGTCACTTCCTGCAATAACCCATCCAATGCTTTGTTAACTTGATGTTGCCCGGTTTCTGGTGTTGGCTGCTTATTCGTTTGATAGTATTCCCAAACAGGAGCGGATAAGACAAAACCTTCCTCATCACGGTTAAAGATGTTGAGGATATCTGACAAACAATCACTGACGGTCAGGATGTTGTAAATCGTTTGATCGATCCCCCTTCTAACGCCAAAGATGGAAGAAAAATCTGTTCCTCCCACACGAATATTGAGGATCGATTTTTGGTATGTCTTTAATAAATTGCGAATCCCCAGCAGTTCTGAAATTCTTGTTTCTTTGAAAGCCATTTCACGGCTCTCCAACGTGGGCATACCATACAAAGCTGTTTCAAACTTGTGGTTTAGTGTTTCAAGATGACTTAAATATTCATTTCCGTTTTGTGTCGTGAACTTAGGCAGCACAAAACCAGTTAGTACTTTAACCAAATCGTTGGTTAATCTCTGGGAAAAGCGTTTGAATTGTTCAGTGTTTCGTGCCCTGATAAAAATAAGTGGAATATCGTCAAGGTTCAACTTACCTTCACCCATCGCTGTGACAAGCAGGCTTAGGGTTTGGATGACATTTTTTTCAGCATCGGGGAGATCGCCTTCTGCAATGGCATCCTCAAAACACAATGCGATTGCAGCCACGCCAGGAAGTTCATTTTGCAGTATTTTATGAGCAATGCTCATGGTACCGGGCATGTATAATGTCGCCCCCAAACAATATTGCAACAGGCTTTTCTCTGAATGCCGGTTAAAGTTCACAGGCTCTACGGAAAACTGAACTGCGATTTGATCCTGATTGTGTTTAATCGTGACCTCTCTTTGGAGCGTTAATTATCAATTTAGGTACATTCAGTAGCGTGTATACGGCATAGGGTAATTATATAGTCATCCTGGTAGTTATGCTGTCAACATAAGCTTGAAATGTTCATTATTTTTGTTATTGGAGTATTAGGGTATAATATGCCACATTAATAAATATCAAAGAGGTGATTCATGGAACTAAAAAATAAAGTCTATATCATTACCGGCGGTGCTAATGGCATCGGCCGCGAACTGGTGCTCAATTTGCTGTCTAAAGGTGCACGGGTGGCTGCCGTGGATATTGACCAGGCTGGCTTGGATGAAACTGAGCAATTAGCCGGGGCAGCAGCGGATCGCATTTCCAAGCACATTGTCGATATTACCGACCGCAAGGCAGTGGCTGAACTACCCGGGGATGTCATCGCTGCCCACGGCCAGGTGGATGGCCTGATCAACAACGCCGGCATCATCCAACCCTTTGTCAGGATCAATGACCTGGAATTTGATGCCATTGACAGGGTCATGAACATCAACTTCAATGGCACCATCAATATGACCAAAGCCTTCCTGCCCCATTTGCTGGAAAGACCAGCAGGACAAATAGTCAATATCTCCAGTATGGGTGGGTTTCTGCCGGTACCAGGGCAGGGTATTTACGGATCATCCCAGGCAGCGATCAAATTATTCTCCGAAGCGCTCTATGCAGAACTTAAGCACACGAACGTACACGTGTTAACAGTCTTTCCAGGCGCGGTTGCCACGGATATTGCTGCCAACTCGGGCATTGATGTTGCCGCCATGCAATCAGATGAAGGCGAACCTTCACCATCCAAACCAATCCCAGCCAGCGAAGCAGCTGAGATCATTATTAAGGGAATGATCAAGGAACGATTCCACGTATTAGTTGGCTCAGATGCAAAGTTGATGAATTTCCTGTTCCGGCTCAGCCCGAAGTTTGCGACGAATTTCATCACCAAACAAATGGGCAATTTGTTATCAGATTAAATTGCTAGACCAAGGTTAAGATTAGCCATCAACACTGGACATAATCAGTTTACAAAGGATGAGAACACCCTCATCCTTTTTTGTTGGGTTAAATGGACTGGATGCCTGAGAAGGAATTTTTCATTTAAACCGAACAAAACCTTGACTCCAAAACGC
>SL_3KL_010_SEDDRAFT_10005851_pt1 | contig 11014 bp, 12 predicted proteins | sample SodLakKL_010_SED_2_FD_10381 | JGI IMG/M metagenome (IMG submission 10381)
AGAACGATGGAGCGTACAATAAGTTTTAAAGAACGCCGTTATATAGAAGAGCTCCGTATCCTCACCAAATCAACTGCAATCGACTGTATCATCGATGACCGCTTTGATCGAGTGATATATATCATACAACCAGGGGATATGGGGATCGCTATTGGTAAGCATGGCGACAATATTAAAAAAATGCAGAAAGTACTCGGTAAGCGGATCGAGATGGTTGAGTATGCAGAGGATCCAACTGAGTTTATCAGAAACATCTTCAAACCTGCAGAAGTAACCGCAGTGCATCTTCCTGAGAATGGGGATAGCGAAATACACGTCACCGTCAGAAGTAAAAGTGATGTCGGTATCGCTATTGGTAAAGGAGGTTGCACCATCGAGAAAGCCCGCATCATCACCCGGCGGTTTCTTGGACTTGATTCGGGTGACATCTCAGTTAAGGAGGAGCATGCAGCCTGATATCTTCAACGAGCTCTGGAAGGTCATAGAAGAGCGGGCAGCTGATGCAGGGGAGAAGAGATCATATGTCCGTTCTATCCTTTACCATGAGAAAGGGATGGATAAATCCCTTGAAAAGGTAGGAGAAGAGGCGGTCGAGTATATCCTTGCAATTAAAAACGGGGATATAGAACGGAGCGTTTCAGAGGCTGCAGATCTCATATTTCATCTGATGGTGAGCCTGAAGGCAGCGGATATACAATTTGACCAGGTTAAAAAGGAGTTAATCAAACGGAGAGCCGGAATGAACCTCCACGATTAAAAAATTTTTCATATAGTTTTGTTGTCTCTTCTTTATCCAAAACCAGCAGCGATATCCCGCAATTCCGGAAGCATAGCAGATGGTACTGCCGAGTCCTTCAGAAGCATATCATCAACCAGAATCGGGGATTGTAACCTGACGGCAAGGGCAATCCCATCACTTGGACGACAATCAATAAAGATCTCCCCAGAGTTAGAATCCAGAGAGATCGTTGCATAATAGACTCCATCTTCCAAAGTGTCAATTCTGACATCCCGAATCTTGGCCCCAAGCTGTTTTAGAGTCTCTGCAAAGAGATCATGTGTCATCGGCCTGGCAGAGCGCGGTCCGTTTAGCGCATTATCGATAGATATCGCCTCATATAACCCAATAAAGATAGGGATATAGAGATGATCGGGCGTCTCAAGAAGAACCACCGGAGCCACCCCAAGTTCGCTGGCTGCGAAATATACCCCCTGTACCTGACAGGAAACCGGCTCCATAATGTCTCACATGCGGTCAGGTATTATGAAGTTGTTGGTCTTCCTCGATTGAGCCCACTTCGCGTCTGACAATGATGAAACTTGCAATAAGACCAAGGACGATGTTAAAGTAGTAGAGGATCAGCCGCCAGAGAAGGACAAATACCCCAAGAACCGAGGTACTGATGAATAGCCCGTACACCGTTGAGATTGAAACCTCTGCAATACCTGCACCACCTGGAGTTAAGGGGATCATCATGATGACCGCAATGATCAGCTGGGATACAAATGATTCCAGATAATGGGGTCCAACTCCAAGCCCGATAAGGAGAATGGAAGCGATGATGAACTGGAAGAACCAGAAGAAGCAGGTCATTATGAGACCAATGAAGAGGCCGACTTTGCCTCTTCCAATGAACTTTCCAAGACTGAAATGAAAGTTATCAGCCTCGCGATCGACCTTCTCAAGGAACCTCTCGACACGTGCCATATCCCATTTTTTTGTTAGAATCCTGGAGATACCTCTGAGGAGCCGTTTCAGGAAGATTGGATTCCTCACAGATATGACAAAGATGAACAGACAGACCGACACAAGTATCCAGCTAAGATAAATCAATGTTGTTATGGCTGGGGGGAGATCGATTGATTTCCAGACACTGCCAAGAAGAAAGAGCGAGATGACACCTCCCAGGCCAAGGACGATGCCATCAAGGACACGCTCCATGATCACAATTGCCGTTGCATCCCCAAGCTTCACATTAGCCCGATAGAGTTCATGAATCCGGACAGGCTCGCCTCCTGCCTGGGATGGCGTGATGGCGGCGACGAGGAGATTTGCACAGACAAGATTGAAACAGTGGAGGAGCCCAACATGGTATCCAAGTGAATAACTCATCATCTTGACACGAAGTGACCAGCAGAGAAGGGCAACGATATGACAGAGGAGAGCCAGCAGGATTATAGAGAGACTGAGGTTCTGGAGGGCTACGAACGTTGACTCGTCATAGGTGAAGTAGAGCAGTCCCACGAGGAATAGTGTACTAAGGCCGACAGAGATCCAGATCCATTTCTTATGCTGCGGGTTCATGTATCATTCCCAAAATTATCGAATGTCTTCCTTAAAAGTTAGGCGACATAGTAAAAACATCTTCTGGATTCAGGCTGTAAAGAGGTTGCGATCTCTGGTGATCTGAAAAAGACCGGCACGAACTCCGGCATCCAGCCATCCGTATCCGTAACTGAAAGCAGCAAGCGCTGATTCAGAGCACCCTTCAGAAAATAATATCTCTCCTGTTCTGAACCAATGAATGACCTTATCCCTTATTTCTTCAGATGCAGTCGACAGTGGGCTTGATTCATCCGGAGCGCACTCAATTGAGATGAGCGCAGAGGAGAGCATCTGGTGATACCGTGATCTCTTCTCATCGAGCTTTGAATTTTCTGATTCCGGCATAGTATCATCCAAACCGCACATTGCCGGAAAGTGATCGGATCCTGAGATAATACCAAGATATCTGCCTGCATCAAGCCATCCATATCCATAACACCAGGCAGCAAGCGCATTAACCGGATCATTGGATCGAAGGAAGACGCTTCCATCACTTTTGTACGCCCATGCCATCTCCAGGATCTGATCTGCTACCACCCCATATGGGGATGAGGGGGGCAGAATAGAGTGTGCATTCTCAAGCGACAAGGTATATGTCTCAAAAAGGGTGAGGAGAGGGGAGGTCATGGAGAGGTATCATCTGAGGGGAGAAGACCGGCAAACCGTTCCAGAAACTCACGCTCCATAAGATGAAGTTCTGCTGGAACGATGAGGATGTGAAGAGGGGGGCCGAATTTGGATGAGGAGAGAATATCAGCGTCCCCTGCAAGGACAACCGGATCATCAGATCCCGCCCGTGCTATCCCGACATAGAGAGGTATCTCTATCTCTTTCTTTCCAGCTATCTCCTCGATGATCGCAATCGCTTCTGGTATCTGCATGTATCTCTCCTCCTGGATATCAAGGTACACAATGGTGTGAAGGTTCTGGGCGAGGTTTGTGGCGATCACCTCAACGGGTGTCGTTGGCATCCATCTTCCATGGGGGAAGGGAAGAGAACAAGACTTCCCAAACCGATAGTTCTGTAGACCTGAGAGGCCACATACTGCACTTGAAATCGAAGCCCCATGGATGATCTGAGTGGGTATCCCCCGCTCAGCTGCACGAATCCGAAGATCAGCATGAGTCGTTGAGACCATTGTATCTCCTCCGGTGAGGAAGACGGCGGATCCCGCCTCTGCAGCATCGAGTATGGGGTAAGGATACTGTTCAACATCCTCCCGGGAGAGGAGGTGGATCGGTCTCTGATAGAATGCCTCCATCGAAGGGATATCTGTTCCCATCAGCCGGGAGGTGTAATACTCGAGAAAGACCGCGTCAGCTGCACGGATCGCAGAGAGCCCCTTGCAGGAGATGTCTGTTTCGTCATAAAGTCCTAGTCCGATGAATGTCAGCATAGAGGAACCTCAGAATGAAAATTTTGTTATCTGATCGACCATCGAGTTGATGACATCGCGACACTGCTTCCGCTCGAAGGCTGATATAAAATATACAGGAGTGTCTTCTCTGATCTGTAGTTCTGACCGTATGGCTTCTTCTGTCACCGAATAGTCGAGATCGGCTTTATTTGCAACGACGATGATCGGAACAATGATATTTCCTTCGACAATTCCTTTCAACTGCCGTGCCCGTGGCATCAAATCGGGTCTTGTTACATCGACCATCAGGATCACACCCATCGCATTCCTGGCAAGCTGCGGGATGATCGGATCAAATCGTTCCTGGCCGGGAGTTCCATAGATATTGATATCAAAACCCTTGCTTGCCATATGCCCAATATCAAGTGCAACCGTCGTCGGTGTGCCGAGAAGACCGAGGCGATCTACTGACATCCCCACCTCAGAGACGTTTCTGACAAACGTGGATTTTCCGGTGTTCGGTGGACCTGTGACGACGATCTTTGGGATATATGGGATGATATGACCGTCGGTTGCGACATAGGGAAGGGAGCGGGCCGGGAGAGATAGCCATGAGACAGAATGGATTGTAAAGAAATTAAAGAATGAAACCACACCGGATCCTGCATGGAGGGTGACGATGAGATTGAAGGGGGTCTCCTCGATCAGGGTGTTTAGCACCTCTGTTCCAAAGAGATTAAAGTATTCAAAAATTACTGTGACAGGATGATCAAACCTCGAAGTATTAAAGAGAGAGACGGCACCGTCAAACTCAAACTGATCTGAGAGGACATCCAGGTAGACAAAGATGGCTTCAATCATCTCTTCATTGACAATCTCCTGGATCATTTCAACCCATACCTGTTTGCGGTCTTGTGGATTTGGATGTGATATTGTGATCTTTTCGACCTCTTCCATATCGATGTACCTTATAAGATCTTTATAGCAGTCGAGGTGATAGCGGCTCTGGGCAGCAACCTCAACAAGGTATGCATCTTTGCCTGTAAAAGGGGCTACGACAAGTATCTTTTTTCCTGCAACAACTGCAGTATGAAGCATCGTAATCATAAAATGCTGACCATCCGCTTCCGGTTCTATTGCAAAGAGGACCCGGCTTCCATCAGGAGCTCCTCCCTCCAACAACCCATCCAGAGCATCTATACCAGTAAATATCATCCTTCCACCACCAGCTTCCCGTTGGGATCAAATGTATACGGCAGCCACGGGGTCATCCGCCCCCCAAGGCCGATCACCCGCAGCTCAAAGCTATTCTCCCCTTCCCTGACCTCTACAACACCATTCATCAGCTGCTTAATGACTGATATGGTGCGTGCATCAAATGACTCATTGTTCAGTACATAAAAGCCAATCCACTCATTCTTCTTCAACTTCGCTGAGATGACATGGAGGAACTGATACATTACCTCAAGATTTCGGTACATCAGAAACGTTGAGAGTGAATTGATACAGAACCGTATCGGCGGGGGAAAGACACCGGGTGTAGGATTCTTGAGGCTCTCATCCACGATGGCTGAAAAGACCTTACTCATCTTAATGCTGATGCCTGTGAGATCCACCGGGCTTGCGATAAACTTCATCCGGTCGGTATCCAAAATATTTGGAGCATCACTCTTGGTAATCGCATCGATGATAGCAAGTGCCCGTCTCTCGGTCCCATTCATTTTGAAAAAATTCCCGACCTCTGCCGCCCGTTCATCAGAAGTTAAGAGGACGCAATATTCACCCTTTGCAGGGGAAGAGAGGTTATATGCAATCCTCTCAGCACCGGATAGCGGGGGTGCAAGAATCAGGACATTTGCTCCTGATACGAGACCACCAAGCTGTTCATCTAGTGCCGGGATACCAAACTGGTAGCTATACATTTGATAATGAGTGTATACTACCCCAATCTTTAACAAACCTTCTTAAGAGAACGCAAAAGCGACCAGGGAGCTTCTCTGTCGAAGCACATAACAGCATACACTATTCAGTTGATTGTGCGTCAAATGGATGATTCTATTAATTAAAACTGCCAATAACCCCTTATGGGACGGGGTGGAAACGCCGGAATCGCCGATCAGCTTGAGCGGATTGCGCAGTTGCTCCTCATTATGGATGAAAACACCTTTAAGATCCGTGCGTACCAGAGGGCTGCAGAGGCGGTGCGGCGATCTCTTCAGCCTATCAGTGATATGAGCCAGGCTGATCTCCTTAGAGTCGAAGGAATCGGAAAAGGAATTGCTGAGGCAATTCGGTCGATCACAGAGACCGGAACCTGTAATGAGCTTGAGTCACTGATGGAGAAGATCCCGCCACAGCTTCCGGAACTGCTTGAAATAGACGGAATCGGTCCAAAAACAGTCCAAAAGCTCTGGAGATATCTGAATATCACCTCACTTCAGGAGCTTGAGGCGGCAGCACGGGACCACCGCATAAGGACGATACGGGGGCTCGGGGTGAAGAAGGAGGCAGAGATCCTCCGTGCCATCACTGCCTATAAGAACAGATCCGGCAGAATGCTCCTCTCAGAAGCAGAAGAGATTGGAGAAGAGGTTATTGCAGTTCTTACCCCAGGCAGTTATTCATTCGCAGGATCACTTCGGAGAGGACGTAGTACAATAGGGGATATCGATATTGTCACCACCGATTCGGCGGTATTGGTCAATCCAAAACTAAGAGAGATTGCAACAGAGATGATCGATGAGGGTACAAAGAAAACCTCGATCTTCTTTAAGGGAAAGAGGGTCGATATTCGTTTTGCCGATCCTGCAGAGTTCGGTGCGACACTCCTTTACCTCACCGGATCCAAGGAGTTTAATATCCGGCTTCGGGAACGGGCGATCGCGCGGGGGCTTCGGCTTAACGAATACGGCCTCCTTAATCAGACAACGAAGGAGATGATCCAGTGTTCTAACGAGGAGGAGATCTTCAGAAGGCTCGGTCTATCCTATATTCCACCCGAACTTCGTGAGGATCGGGGGGAGGTGTCCAGGGCAGAATCTGATACGCTTCCATCCCTTGTAGAGCAAAAGGTTATTCGTGGGGATCTTCATGCTCATTCGACTGGATCTGACGGGACTATGACAGTAAATGAGATGGCAGATCTTGGAGATCAACTCTCTTATGAGTATATCCTCTGTTCAGACCACTCTGCTTCACTCGGTGTTGCACGCGGCCTCTCAGCGGAGGGGCTGAAGAGCCAGGCGCATGAGATTGAGGTTGCAAACCGAAGTCATACATGCCAGATCCTCAAAGGTGTCGAGGTGGATATTCTCACAGACGGAAGCCCTGGACTTCCGGATTCTGTCCTTTCAGATCTCGACTGTGTCATCGCCTCAATCCATTCAGTTCTCCATCAGGAGACAGATACCATCACAAGGCGAATGATCACGGCGATGGAGAACGAACATGTCGATATCATCGGCCACCCAACAGGCCGCCTCATCGGAAGAAGAGAGCCATCCGCCATTGATATTCCAAGAATACTCTCAGCTGCAAAGAAGACGAAGACAGCCATCGAGTTGAACGCTTCACCCTTCAGGCTCGACCTTGATGATATTTATCTGAAGAATGCAATAGAGTTAGGTGTTAAGATAACCATCGGAACCGATGCACATCGGCCTGAGGAATATGCACATATGCGATATGGGGTGATGACGGCACGGCGTGGGTGGTGCAGGGCAGATGATATTTTGAATACCAGATCTATAGATGAATTACTTGGTTTCTTCAAATGATACACAGGATATATGAGTTTCTCCTCTGGCGGAATCTCAGTACAGCCCCCCCTGAGATCTGTTTTATGTTGACGATCGATGATCTCAGGGCAGCACCAGATCGGATCTATGATATTGTAACATGGTCTCGTGAGGTCTCCGGAATCAGGATGGTTACATTTCATATAGATACTGAGGATCCCGCCTCCTGTGAACCATTCATCGGGGAAATTAAGAAGATATCACGTATCGCCCACCTCCATCTCCATGCAGGGGAGGATTATTTTGAGGCTGGGGGCGGGGTCTGCGTGATGGTTGTCATCGGAAAGAGCGGGCGATGGGAGGTAACCGAGAGTATCCGGAGGATAGCAGAAGAGGGGGTTGATCCATGCGATGTCACCGAGGGGATGATCGAAGACCATCTCACCTTCAGATGTGCACCTGACCTCATCATCAAGACTGGGGGGAGCCATCTGACCGACTTCCTCATCTGGCAGTCGGTCTATTCAGAACTATTCTTCCTTGATATGAACTGGAAGTTCTTCAGAAAGACGGATTTTCTACGGGCACTCCGGGATTACCAGTCACGAACACGAAGATTTGGAGCATGAACTCCTCCGCTGATCAAAGACCCTGATTGCCCTGAGGAGATCAATCTTTCGGAACTGCGGCCAGTACGGGGCACAGAAGTAGACGGAGGATTCATTACCGTTAGCAAGCCAGGGGAGGAAGTTTGATGTCCGGTAATCGTTCCCCGTCCTGATGATGAGATCGACCGGAGGGAGGCCGAGACCGCCATAGAGGTTTGCTTCAACCATCGCCGGGGTGATTTCATCAGGGGTCAGCTCCCCGTCCTTCACCTTTGAGACCAGCCGCCGGGCGGCATGGACAATCTCATTTCTGCCACCATAGGCAACTGCAACATTTAAGAAGTGATTACTGTACTCTTTTGTCGCTTCTTCTGCATCTTCTATGCATCTGAGGAGATCTTCTGGCAGGAGTGACCGATCACCAACCATCCTGACCCGGATTTTATTTCTATGTACACGCTCATCGGTAAGGACCTTCACAAAACGATCCTTGAAGAGGGCAAAGAGTTCTGCAAGCTCGCCTTCACTCCTCTTGAAGTTCTCAGTTGAGAAGGCATAGAGGGTGATATGTTTGATCCCAAACTCCCGGGCCCAGTCAAGCATCGTCTCGGTGGTGTCTGCACCCTGTCGGTGGCCATATCCATTATTGAGCCCGTGCTCCTTTGCATACCTCCGGTTCCCATCCTGGATGATGGCAATATGATTTGGTATATGGGTGATACTGTTTCTGAGGATTCGATAGTAAATGGGCTCCAGGAGTGAACGGAGACTCACAGCGGGTTCACCTCAACGATCATGCCTTTGTTTGGATACCGCTCGATGATGGAGAGATCAAGTCCTGAGAGCTCTGTAAGTTCATCGAGGAGCCACCATGCACACTCACAGCTGCCATCCTGCTGCATCTCATAGCTCTCTTCATCAAATTCTGCGACGACTGATGAGAGATCGCCATCAGACCTGATGATCCCGTAGGTGATGGTGCCATCGTCGGTGATATCATCGAAGGGACGGGCGGTCATGGTTGCAATCCGGATGAGACGCATCCGAAGCTGGACAGAGTCTTTGAATCCTGATGAACAGAAATGGACCTTTGGATCGCCGGTGATCTCTTCTGCCCACCCGGCAGCACCCTCAATTGCATTATGAAGGTCGTCGGTCGGCTCCATTCCCCGCCGCCGCATCTCATCGGCACAGGTCTCCCCCCATTCGAGCTCGTTGATGTTGAAGAAGTGAAGGAGCGGGAGCATCGGTTTGAGATTGCCGATCCCCTGAAGGGAAGGGACCTCAATCCCGATAGCAAATCCCATCTTCCTGGCAAGGCGGGCGGAGTCCGGGTATTCCGTCTCCATGATATGATCCCATACTTCATACGGCGGGTGCATCCGGATCTCATCGACAACGCCGGAGAGGACAGAGAGGTCCTCTTCTGTCGGGGCACGGCCGGTATAGAGATGTATCTGGTGATCTGTCCCGAAGTGTTCTTTGAGAAGTCGGCAGTAGGAGACGACACGGTCGCGGACGAGGAGCGGCTCACCCCCGGTAACGCCGGTGCCAAGGGCATCCATCGCCTCTGCTTCTGCAATTATTCCGGCATCTGAGAAGACCTCCCGGTCATTTGCAAAGATGACATCGAGGTCTTTACGTTCGACCGAGAGGGGGCAGTACCAGCAGGTGCGGTCACAGAGGCCGGTGACGAAGAGGACAAGCTTGGCGCCCTGATGGCAGAGAGTGCAACCCTCACTTGGCAGATCGGGGATGAGGGGTTCTGGTGTATTGTCTGGATATTGGTCTGTCGGAGATAGGTTCATGAAAGTCTCACTACTATTGTGCGCCGGGAAGTAAAACAGTATCCGGAGAGGCAATGTATTGATACCCCTGATGAGTAGATTATTAATAGTGATGCTCCCATCTACCATTATGCCGAGGCGATCGAGCCGGTTCGATAGACGACACGCAGATGATGCCCTCTCCGAGGTTATCGGGTTTATCCTGATCCTTGCGCTGATAGCGATATTTCTCTCGATCTGGATGACGTATGTTGTCCCTGCAGAGGGGCGGCAGCAGGAGATCGAGCATATGAATTATGTCCGTGACTGGTTCACGCAGTATAAGGTGACGGCGGATTCGTTATGGGTGAATCATGGTGACGATAAGTCACTGACCGGAATGACGTTTTCCAATTCCCTGGTGCTCGGGTCGCAGGGAGGGGCGACACAGGCCGGGGGGTTGTTTATGCCGCTGATGCGCCCTATAGGATCGACGGGGGGGATTGCGGTGACGAACAAGAGTGAGTTCATCATCATTGATGGCGAGCGGTTTCCGTTGGCAATTCTGGAATTTGAGACGACGAATAACTACTGGATACCACAGTCATACTACTATCAGATGGGGGGGGTCTTTCTCAGACAACCAACCGGAACGGTTGCGAGAGTTACGCCCTTGATACATTTTTCTCAGAACCACACGGAAATAGTGATCGTTCAGATAGCATCAACGAGCTCATCAGGACTTTCCGGCCAGGGTCCTGTCAGGGTGGATACTGAACTTAATTCGGTTGTTGAATTTCCATCCACAACCATGCCGATAACATTCGAACTGAGGGATGAGAACGCAGCGATTGGATGGGAAAAAATACTGAAGGAGCGAAGAGGGCTTGCCGGATTAACAAATGTAGATATTGTTCAGACCGGAACTACCCTCACTCTCTCTCGTCCCCTAGGGGCTGATTCTGTCAGGTATCGCATTGTTGAATTGGTGGTCTCTGTCCAGTCTGTTGCATCAGGTGCATCATGATACGGCGAAATGAAGCGATATCTGAAGTCGTTGGTTCAATTCTATTGGTATCTCTGGTTGTCCTTGCAGTCGCAATTATTGGCGTCGGGTTCCTCTCACAACCCCCCCCTGTGCAGACACAGGATCTGAATGTGATCGCTGGATATGATGAAATAAATGGGACGCTGTTCCTCCAGCACGATGGAGGGGATC
>SL_3KL_010_SEDDRAFT_10005852_pt1 | contig 11013 bp, 9 predicted proteins | sample SodLakKL_010_SED_2_FD_10381 | JGI IMG/M metagenome (IMG submission 10381)
ATTTCTGTGTCGTCCCTTCAGGACTCCTTTAATATGAACCTTACCGGGGGTTGAAACCCCCGGCTTTAACATGTCACCCTTCCAGGGTTTTTGTTGAATTCTGCCTGTTTTTTTATTCCTCTTACTCCTTTAAGCCAAAATCACAATACTTTTGACTTATGCGGCGCTGACGCTTTACTTCGTGCCCGGGTCTCCGCTCCGCCCGGAATGACGGCAAATTGGAACATGTTGCCCTAAAAAATCTGACCACCAAACGAATTTATTAATCATAGAATAAGCATAAAATCAGCATTTTATCAGCATCCGCTGTGTCAAGTGTGTGTAAAGACCAGCCCTTTGGGGGAGGGCCGGGGTGGTGTTGAATGATATCAGGAGGTTATCTTTCCCTTCCCCAGTCCCTCCCGTAGGATGCGAGTTTTCGGACAAGCACCTAAATTACAACGGATTTGCGAGTATAAAATTTACTCAATGGTTATATGGTTGAATGCCGTCTTGGGAAATGCAATATATATTGCACAAATCTTTTAGACTTATACGTAATGGATGAAAGGAAATCAAATGAAAATTGCTCAATTTATAGCGAACGATAGAACGAGGCTTGGCATTTTTATGGGAGAGCTCTTTCAACCACTCGATTTTGATGGTGATATGATTGAATTTATAACAAAACCGGGAATACCTAAGCCGGTGGGAGAGGCTGTTTCACTGGCGGATATAAAGTTGGCACCGCCGGTGTCTCAGCCTTCAAAAATTATTGCTATCGGGCTGAATTATCTGGATCATGCTTCTGAAGGCAAAGCAGAAGTTCCCAAAACACCGCTGTTATTTGCCAAGTTTGCCAGCAGTGTTATTGGTTCCGGGGATTTTATCCGCTGGAGTGAAGGTGTTACCCAAAAAGTGGATTTTGAAGCTGAATTGGCTGTCGTAATTGGTAAAAAAATCCACAGTGTTCCGGAAAAAGAGGCCTATGAGGCTGTTTACGGCTATACGTGCGCCAATGATGTCAGTGCCAGGGATCTTCAATTTGGAGACGGCCAGTGGGTTAGGGGCAAATCATTGGATACTTTCTGTCCCATCGGCCCCTGGATCGTTACTTCCGATGAGATTGTCAATCCTCAGGGTTTGAAAATACAATCATATTTAAATGGTGAATTAATGCAAAGCAGCAACACTGCCAACATGATTTTCCCGGTTGCTTCCCTGGTCGCTTTTTTGTCACGCCATTTCACATTGTTTCCCGGAGATTTGATTTTAACCGGCACCCCCAGCGGCGTGGGTGTTTTTCGGGACCCCTCGGTTTATATGAAAGACGGAGATGAAATTGTAATCAGCATCGAGGGAATCGGAGATTTGAAAAACCGGTGCAGGGTTGAATAATTCGTGCCTGTCCGAAAACTCTCCCTCTCCCTTTGGGGGAGGGTCGGGGTGGGGGTGAATGATATCAGGTTATCTTTCCCTCCCCCAACCCCTCCCAGAGGGAGAGGAGTTTCCGGACAGGCACTAATTCATAGCTCAATGCCCGGGTTTAAGGTTGATATTTGTAAAAAAAATACTTAGATTTAGCGTTAAAGTTTTTTTCGTCATTCCATCCAAAGCCGGGCCTCCGCTTCGCTGCGCCCGGAATGACGGTTATTGGAAAGTATTGAGGAAAAAAACTGGACCATCAAATTAAATAAGGTTTAGCTGAACAAAATATTTGAGTTTTCGGAAAATTGCTCTTTATTTTTTAGCTGCGTATGTGACGCCCTTTCAGGGCTAATGAAAGCGGTTATTATCCTGGATTATTGCACATAAGCGAAACCCTCGAATAAGATAAAATTAATTCAAAAATGTTAACAAAAAAAATCCGAAAACTTAAAAAATATATCATTTAAGGAGATTAAAAAAATGGTCAAGGTGGCAAAAAAGAAAAACAGTGTTGGTTCCGGCACCTGCGGGGCAGGTAGTGGAGGCGGATTTGCATCAAAGCTGCAGGATCAGATGATTGAAAGTTCTCTTTCGAAAATCAAACACAAACTGATTGTAATGAGCGGTAAAGGGGGTGTGGGAAAAAGCAGTATTGCCGCAAATATCGCTGTGGGGCTTGCCAAAAGGGGGCATAAAGCCGGGTTGATGGATGTTGACCTTCATGGTCCGAGTATTGCCGGAATCATGGGTATTCATGAACTTCTGGAAATCACCAAGGACAAGTTTGCCATTCCACGGATGGTAGATGGGCTTAAAGTGGTTTCCATGCAGTCACTTTTGAAGGCTGAAGACCGTGACAAGGCGATCATTTGGAGAGGGCCCGCAAAAACTGGAGTGATTCGGCAGTTTATCGGTGATGTCCAATGGGGAGAACTGGATTATCTGGTTATCGATTCTCCTCCGGGAACCGGAGATGAACCCTTAAGTGTTGCGCAGAGTGTTCCGGATGCTCAGGCAATCATTGTGACCACTCCCCAGGATGTGGCACTGGCTGATGTGAGAAAATCAATTAACTTTTGCACGGTGGTCAATCTCAAGATTTTCGGGCTGGTGGAAAACATGGGGCCTTTTTCCTGTCCTTGCTGCGGAAAAACCATCGAACTGTTTAGCTGTGGGGGAGGGGAAAGAACAGCCAGGCAGGCAGGTATTCCCTTTTTAGGCACCTTACCCTTTGATCCATCGGTGGTGAAGGCTTGCGATGCGGGTACGCCCATAATTGGACAAAGCAGTGAAAGCGAGTTTTCCAAAGTACTGGAAAAAATCATCGATAACATCGAAAAAAGATTGGGTGTTTGACCTAAGTTTTGAGTAGCGTCCTGAAGAGGTAAAATGTGAAGGTTATCGCCCTGGAGGCCCGCCTTAGAAATTGTAAAAATGTGATCACTATAGGGGTCAGACCCAATTTTTCCGATTATAGCGAAGAAGAAATCCGCTGGATTCGGGAAGCGCGCAAGATTTATTATCCCACCTCTTTTTACGCTGATCTTTTTGATTCCATGGGGAAAAGGACTTTTCCAAGCTATCATACCTATAAATTTTCTCAGGATAAAATCAAGCAGACAGCCTTGTTTAATATTGTCGATATCCCGCACCCCCGCACAAGGGTTTTTTATGGCAAACGGCAGAAGCAGAAAATCGGACAATATTTTTCATACCCTTTTGTTGCAAAAATTGCGAGAGGTTCGGCCATGGGCCGGGGGGTATTTTTAATCAAGGATTTTAAGGATCTTGAGGCCTATTTATCCCTTGGCGGCCCGGCTTATATTCAGGAGTATTTGCCGATCCATAGGGATCTTCGCATGGTAGTGGTGGGAAACCGCGTGGTCCACGCTTATTGGCGGATTGCCCCTGCCGATGAATTTAAATGCAATGTGGCAGGCGGAGCTGAAATATCCTTTGAAAATATTCCTCAAGAAGCTGTAGAATTGGCACTTTTTACTGCTTCCTCATGTGGATGGGATGATGTCGGCATTGATATTTGCTATAATAGCGGAAAATATTACATACTGGAGGGTAACATGAAATACGGCAAAGAAGGTTTTCGGCGCGCAGGTATCGATTATTGGAAATTGATGGAGACACTGATTGAAAATGGTGAAATCTGATTGGAATAAACCGAAAATTGAGTATGATCCGCAACTTGATGCCATCAGGAGTGCTTTGAATCAGCGGGAGTCTGCACTGTTGTCGCCTATGGCGGCTTTCAGTGACGCATGCACAAGGCGAATGGAGGAAGAAGAACTGGTTAAAGGATACCGTCAAAGTTATTCCCTCGATGTGGACCGGATACTTCATTCACTTGCTTATACACGATATATTGATAAAACTCAGGTGTTTTATCTGATTCAAAACGATCATATCACCCATCGTATGCTCCATGTTCAGCTGGTATCAAAAATTGCCAGGACTATCGGAAGGTTTCTGGGGTTAAACGAGGATCTGATCGAGGCTGTGGCATTGGGCCACGACATTGGGCATACGCCATTCGGACATGACGGAGAGCGGATTTTGTCGCAATTGTGCCTGAAAAGCGGTATCGGTTATTTTCAGCATAATGTTCAAAGTGTTCAGTTCTTGGAACGGGTTGAGCGAAAGGGTAAAGGATGGAACCTTTGTCTTCAGGTCCTTGACGGTATTTTGTGTCATGACGGTGAAATTCATGAACAAAAGCTGAGTCCTGAGCGAGACAAAACTTTTGACACACTGGACGCCGAAATTTTAAAGAAAAAGCAAAACCCGGATACCTATCTGATTCCCATGACTCTGGAAGGGTGTGTGGTTCGCATGGCCGATACCATCAGCTATATCGGGCGTGATATCGAAGATGCCATCCGGCTGAGTCTCATCAAACGCTCCGATATTCCAAAATCCTGTGTCAGAGTGCTTGGAAACACCAATGGTTCTATTGTTTATCATTTGGTTACGGATATGATCAAACACAGTTTTAACAAACCTTATCTTGCTTTCAGCAGGGAAATTTCGGAGCAATTGCAGATACTGAAGGCGTTTAATCTGGAATTGATTTATATGAATCCGAAAATTAAGCAGCACCTGGGTACCATTAACAATCTTTTTGAGATTCTCTTTGAGAAATTTTTGGATGAATTTGAGACGCAAAATCAAAAATCGGTAATTTTCACTCATTTTTTAAAGGGCATGTCTCCGGATTATACCGATAAACATTCTGCTCCGGAAATTGTCAGAGACTTTCTGGCAGGTATGACCGATCAGTATTTCATTATGAATTGTCCTGAGCACATGAGGCCTGGAAAAAACAGTATATAACCCCGGATATTATGAAAAAATATCAGCAGCGTCACTATCGTAACCTGCTCAAAAACCATCGGCTCAATTTTTTCAGAGTGGTGGTGAAAGAAACGGATCTGGCCATATATGCCCAAAAGACTTTGGAGACCGTTGCCCGTGAACTGATATTAAAGTATCGGGGATATATTGAATCCTACATTGAAACATATCCTGAATTTGCCGCCACGTTATTGCCCTGGCCCCTGCTTGAACCTGCACCGGAAATTGTTCGGAATATGGTTTGGGCCGGGCATCAGGCAGGTGTTGGACCCATGGCCGCCGTTGCCGGAGCCGTTGCCGAGCATGTTGGACAGGGGCTTTTGAAGTATTCACCGGAAGTGATTGTAGAAAACGGGGGGGATGTTTTTTTAAAAATTCAGGGCTCTGCTACAGTTGCCATTTTTGCGGGGAAATCTCCTTTAAGTCTTCGCATAGGCATCCGGATACAACCGGAAAATAAAGCTTTTTCGGTCTGCACATCTTCCGGAACGGTGGGGCACTCCAAAAGTATGGGAAAAGCCGACGCCGTTTGTGTGGTTTCTCAATCCTGCTGTCTTGCCGATGCCATGGCCACATCCCTGGGAAATCAGGTGTCCGGAAAAAAAGATATTCAGAAAGCAATTGAGATTGGAAAACAGGCTCAAGGCGTGGAGGGCATTTTAGTGATTGTGGGAAAAAAAATAGGTGCGTGGGGAAATCTGCAAATCATAGGATTATGAGAAAAAGGTTGAGTTTTTTAGTCAAAAAGTATATTCAAATTTTATGTCAGAAATATAGATTGCCAGTTACCTTAAAGTTTCTAAAAACCATTTAAGGAAAAAACATGAAAAAAAGCAAAAAGGGAAAAATTATATTCTGGGTTGTTTTTATTATTATAGCTTTTATTCTTTTTTTTCAAAACAGGGCTTTTTTCATGCAAAAGGACCAACTGAACATAGATCTTTATGTTTATGATTACAGCACTTCCTCTTATCCTCTTGTTATTTTTGTTGTCGCTTCTTTTCTTGTCGGTTTTCTTATCGCTTTTTTATTTGGTCTGATTGAAAAACATCGTGCTAAAAAAACTATCAAGGAACTCAACGCAAAGCTTGAACAACGAGATGATTTGTTGGACTCTCTCAGAAATGAAGTGGATACATGGAGGAAAAAAGAGCGGGGCAGCGGACAATCGGAACCTGAAGTCCCCCGTGAAAAAGAAAATGATTCCACTGCAGAACCGGTAACCGAAAAAAGCAAAAGTTGATAGCAAATTCATTGCTGAACCCTACCCATGCCTGCTGAAAAAATGACTCCCATGATCGAGCAGTATTTGACCATCAAGGGCGAATACAGTGATTCGATTTTGTTTTACAGAATGGGAGATTTTTATGAGATGTTTTACGAGGATGCTCAGGTAGCTTCCAGAGTTCTTGAAATCACACTCACATGCAGAAATAAGAACGATAAAAATCCTGTCCCCATGTGCGGTGTTCCCGCAAAAGCTGCCAAAAGCTACCTGGCTAAGCTTATAAGCCATGGTTATAAAGTGGCTATCTGTGATCAGGTGGAAGATCCTTCCCAATCCAAGGGATTGGTCAAGCGGGATGTGGTACGGGTGGTTACCCCTGGAATGTTGATAGAAGATGAACTTCTTGATTCCACCACCAACAATTTCATTCTCGCAATCAGCTACCATCCAAAAGTAATAGGTATATCCTACCTGGATCTTTCCACAGGAACCTTCAAAGTATGCGAGTCTGAAGACATATTGCAGGTCATTGATGAAATATTGAGGGTCAATCCCAGTGAAGTGCTCCTGGCTGAATCCGTCAAGGATGAACCCTGGGTGCTTCAAGTGACCGGTACCATACCCATGGTTTCTGTCTCATATCTGTCTGACAGGGCGTTTGAGCATGGAAGAGCAAGGGAACGTCTCTTGGAACAGTTCCATACGGTTTCCCTGGAGGGTTTCGGTTGTGAGGCAATGAGAGCCGGAGTGAGTGCTGCCGGAGCGGTTATTTTTTATGTTCGACAGACCCAAAAGCAGCATATGCCCCACCTGGTCGGTATCGAACCGTACAGGCTGAGTCAGTTTCTGGTTGTAGACGACCTGAGTTGCCGGAATTTGGAGCTGGTTCAAAACATCCGCTATGGAAACCGGCAGGGAACCTTGCTGGAAGTCTTGGACAAGACTTCCACCGCCATGGGCGGAAGACTGCTGAGGCAGTGGATTCGTTACCCTCTTGTTGAAAAGGAAAAAATTCTGGCGCGGCTGGATTCTGTTACCGAGGCCAAAGAAAACAGGGATATCCGGCAAGCCATCCGGGAAACATTAAAATCGGTTTACGATCTGGAAAGGCTGGGAAGTAAACTTTCCATGGGGCAATCCAACGCACGGGATCTTACAGCCCTGAAACGTTCGATACAAAGTCTTCCGGAAATTTTTTCAAAAATTTCAAAATTTGAAACACAGCTTTTCCATTGGGATAAAAACCCCGAAAATTTATATGAACTGGCAGACTTGATAGAAAAGGCGATTCGGGAAGATGCCCCCCCTGTTGTCAATGAAGGGGGGATGATCAAGCCGGGGTATGATGAAAAGCTGGATGAACTGGTTGGCATCATTACCGATGGCAAAGGCTATTTGGCAAAAATGGAGGCTGAAGAAAAGACCGTAACCGGAATCAATTCACTAAAAGTGGGCTACAATAAAGTTTTCGGATATTATATCGAGATACCCAAAACCCATTCCAAATCGGTACCCGCCCATTATGTGAGAAAACAAACTCTGGTGAGTGCAGAGCGGTATATTACCGATGAGCTTAAAACTTTTGAACAGAAAGTTCTGGGAGCCGAAGAACAGCGGGAATCCCTGGAATATGAACTTTTTAATGGTGTACGCAAGCAAGTCGTTAAGCGAAATGAACTAATTCAGCAGGTTGCGCAGTTTCTGGCAGGACTGGATTGTTTGGTAACACTGGCAGAAGTTGCCGAGCAAAATGTTTATCATCGTCCCGGCCTTAATACTCAGGGGATTATCAGTATAGATGAGGGAAGACATCCGGTGGTCGAAAAGCTGATCACCGGCGAAAGGTTTGTACCCAACTCGATTCAAATGGATAACGAGACCGACCAGATACTGGTGATCACCGGGCCCAACATGGCGGGAAAATCCACCGTACTCAGACAGGTGGCCCTGATTGTTCTGATGACACATATGGGAAGTTTCGTGCCTGCCGAAAAAGCAAATATTTCCCTCACGGATCGGGTTTTTACCAGGGTGGGTGCTTTGGATAACCTTACTCAGGGCCAGAGCACGTTCATGGTTGAAATGCAGGAAACAGCCAATATTTTAAACAATGCCAGTGAAAAAAGCCTGATTATACTGGATGAAATCGGCCGGGGAACCAGTACTTTTGATGGGTTAAGTATTGCCTGGGCTGTGGCGGAATACCTTCATGATTTGAAAAATCTGGGAGTTAAAACACTATTTGCTACCCATTACCACGAATTGACCGATCTAGTGTTGACAAAGCAAAGGGTTAAAAACTACAATATCGCCGTCAAGGAGTGGAACGAGGAAATTATTTTTCTGAGAAAGCTGGTTGAAGGCGGTACCAACCGAAGCTATGGCATTCAGGTGGCCCGCCTTGCAGGAATACCGGAAAAGGTAATCCTGCGTGCTAAAGCCATCCTGAAGTGTGTGGAGGAAGGTGAAAATAACTTAAAAGGGCTGGTAGTCCGGGACAAAGAAAAAGAAAAAAAAACACCGGTTCAACTCGATATTTTCCGAAAGCCCGATCAAGAAGTGATTTCAAAAATCCAGCAGTTGAATATCAACCAGGTAACACCCCTCGAGGCGCTCAACCTTTTAAACGAGTTTAGAAACCAGTTGAAAAATCTTTCGTAAACTTAATCATATCAAAGGGTAACATGGCGCTTTACTCAAACCGGAACCCACGGAAAAAAAATGTTGGAAGATATTTTGGCATCATGATAACCTGCTGGGCTTTTTGCGCCGCCGTTGTTCTGGCTTTGCCATCTCACGGGAGTGCTTTAAGTTCAAAAGATAAATTTTTCATTGCTGAAAACTGCTACAAGTCTCTCAGAAATGATCCTTCCAGGCAAAAATACCGGGACCAATGGATGCGATGCATCGATAAGTATCAGGATGTTTTTCGAAACGATCCAATGGATCCGTGGGCACCGGCAGGACTTTATATGTCCGGGGTTCTTTATCATGAACTTTTTATGAGGTCCGGATCACCTTCCGATAAAAAAGAAGCCCTCGATACCTTCGAAAGAACCATCAAGCGCTATCCTTCGAGTAAATATAAAGAAAGAGCCTTCGATAGTCGAAAAAGCATTATAATGGGCGAGAAAAACCAGGTTTCAGAAGCAAAAGTTGTCGAAACTAAAAAAAGCTTGAAGGCCCAAACTATCAAAAAAGAGATAGATCAGAAAGATACAGATTCCCCCGTCGCCTTAGCTGCGGATTTGAACAGGGAAACCGATGTAGAAATTAAAACAGTATCACAAAAGAATTCACCGGGTGATAAAACAATTGTCAGTGGACTTCGTTACTGGTCAAACCCAAATTACACCCGGGTGGTCATTGATGCCGATAAAGACACCCATTTCGAAGGTCACCTTTTAAAACCGGATCCCAACCTTAATACACCCCGAAGGCTATATGTTGATGTGGCCAATGCAAGGTTGGGAAAAGGTATGGAACGGGTTGTGCCAATCAATGATGATCTTCTCAAAGATGCCAGGGCCGGTCAGTATACGCATGAAACAGTTCGCATAGTCGTGGATATCAAGACTTTTTCAAAGTACAAGATATTTCCGCTAAAAAATCCTTTCAGGATTGTTATAGATGTGTGGGGTACCGAGGAAAGTTCACCCGGTTTGGTGAAAAAAACGGTTGCGATACCTGAGACCAGGGATGAAAAAATGGCCCCGGGTTCTCTCACTCGCCAGTTGGCACTGGGCGTGAGCCGTATCGTTATTGATCCAGGGCATGGAGGAAGAGATTCCGGAGCCCCCGGCGCCATTAAAGGAGTTTATGAAAAACAAATAGTTCTTGAAATTGCAAAAAGATTGGCCAGGAGGATCGAAAAGGAGCTTGGATGTGAGGTTTTTCTTACCCGAAGCGATGACCGCTTTTTAACCCTGGAAGAAAGAACTGCAATTGCAAACACAAAAGAAGCGGATTTGTTTATTTCCCTGCACACCAACGCCAGCATGAACAGGAATGCTTCCGGCATTGAAACCTATTTTTTAAACCTTACCACTGATGAAGAATCTATTCGGGTGGCTGCCAGGGAAAATGCCACGTCGAGAAAAAATATCAGTGACCTTCAGGCCATCTTAAATGATCTGATGCAAAACGCAAAAATCAACGAGTCTGCAAGGCTGGCTGCATTTGTTCAAAATTCAATGGTGGCACAATTGGGCAAAAATTACGATAAGATATCGGACAAAGGGGTCAAGCAAGCGCCGTTTTATGTATTGTTAGGGGCACAGATGCCTTCCATCCTGGTCGAGGCGTCATTTATAAGCAACCCCAAAGAATGCGAGCGTCTCATGGATCCGGAATATCAGGAGCATATCAGCCGCGGTATCACAGAAGGAATACGCCATTACATAAAAAATACCGACCCGGTTTCAATAATGACTGCTGCTCCTGTAATTGAATAATAAATCAGATACTCAGATACTCTCCGGCAGAGGCAATCTTTTGGCTTTAGCTATTTATATGGAAAAATCTTTGTTAAAACACCCTTCGAAAGAAAACGATGGCATGAGTACCGATCTCGTGCTTGACGATGAGGTGGAGCAGAAGATACATGAAGATGATAATCATATACGCTGTGCCCAATGCCTCCATGCAATCACAAGGCCGGAAGAACGAATAGTCATTGACGGTGCCCATCAGCATACCTTTGCAAACCCTCATGGTATAATATTTGAGATTGGCTGTTTTCGTACTGCTGAAGGAAGCCGTTACGTGGGGCCGGCCACCGATGAATTTACGTGGTTTAAAGGCTATGCCTGGAGAATATCTGTCTGCGGCAAATGCCTTCTTCATCTTGGATGGCTCTATACAGCTGCCGGAAAAGACAGTTTCTTCGGCCTGATAACCGACCGCCTTGTTTATCAGAAGTGATGAAATTTTCATACCGGAGTGCGAAAGTTGTACTTTCGCCCAACCGGCTGCAAGCCGGTACAACCTAAAAAACAGCTATGTCAATTAGA
>SL_3KL_010_SEDDRAFT_10005853_pt1 | contig 11012 bp, 11 predicted proteins | sample SodLakKL_010_SED_2_FD_10381 | JGI IMG/M metagenome (IMG submission 10381)
CACACAATCCGGTTGCTGGGATTCATCGGGGCTGTCCCTCCTCCGCTCTGGATAAGAGTAACTATATTGAATTATACAGATATTATACCTTAAATCCTTTATAAAGTCAATTTTTATTTATTCTTTTAGGCCCTCCCTGTCAACAACAGCAAACCAGAGTTCCCCGGAAGCTGCTATTTTACCTTCAACTGATGCTTTCGCTTCTCCTTTACCAAGACCGCCTCTTATTTTGGTCATCTCTACTTCAAGCTCCAGCTGATCCCCCGGTTTTACCATCTGCTTGAAGCGAAAGTTATTAATACCGGTAAAAAGAGCAAGCTTGTTTGCATTTTCCTCCATTGAAAGCACGGCTACCGCACCAACCTGGGCCAGGGCTTCGACGATCATTACTCCAGGCATAATCGGTTCACCGGGAAAGTGACCCTGAAAAAAGGGCTCATTTATAGTTACATTTTTTAACCCGGCAGCTTTTTCACCCGGTTTCAATTCAGTAATCTTATCGATTAATAAAAATGGGTAACGGTGAGGGATAACCTGCAAAATCTTTTTAATATCAAGCTGCTGCTCAGACATTTAATCACCTCCCTGTCATGGTTTTTCTATAATTTCAGCAACTACCCGGCTGCTGGTCTGGTCGAACTTCCTGTAAAACTGGCCTGCCGCTGCAAATTTATCCGGCGCTTTAACATAGACAAGCTCATCAACTCTCTTATGGTCTTATTTTAGACTGAAAGGGAATCGAATATTTTTTTGGTCGCCTTTACTGCTTCCGAATCATCCGGCAGTTTTAAAAGCGGCTGACCTTTTAAATCATATTCTGCAACCAGGGTATCATTGGGAACTTCTCCAAAAAGCTCGAGGCCGGTTTTATTAATTTCTTCCTGCAGCTGATCCGCCACACCTTCCTGGCTGCGGCCGATAATCAAACCCATTTTTGAAACTGCTATTTGTACATTTTCGACAATTTCCTTCACCCTTGCCGCAGAGCGAACACCCCTGGCTGTTGAGTCACTGGTTACCAGAAGCAGATCCACGCTGGGCAGGAGACGCCTGCTGAGATGCTCCAGGCCCGCTTCATTATCTATAACTACATAGTCATAGTTTTTACTTAGCTTTTCAAGATAGTTTTTCAGCAGGTCATTCGGATAACAGTAACAGCCAGGGCCCTGCGGGTTGCCCATTACCACCAGGTCATAGGCATCTTCTTCTACCATGGCCTGGGCTAAGCGGTATTCTATAAAAATGTCCTTGGTCATACCCGTGGGAACAGCTTTTGGGTCCTTGGTGTCTTCCAGGATAGTGGCAATTGTTTGTGTAACTTCCAGACCGAGGGCCTCATTTAAGTTAGCATTGGCATCGGCATCAACAGCCAGAATGCTGCTGCCTTTCTTTTCTTCAACTAGATAACGTGTTAACAGGGCGGCCAGGGTTGTTTTGCCTGTTCCACCTTTACCTGCTATAGCTATTCTTTTGGTCATTGTGTCTCCTCCTGTTTTTTAATCTAAAGTCGTCCGGTTAATACTTCTTCCAGCTGGGCAATTGTATTACAGGGCCACATTTCGACTTTTGAAGCGATTATATTTACCGAGCGATAATCAGACCAGCGATCAAGGGGCAGCGGGTTTAACCAGATGATCCGTTTGACCCGATCATCAAGCTTCTCCAGTGCCTTGAGAGCACGATCAATCGATACAGTCCGGGTATCGCTGACTATAATCACCGTGGTTTTGGCATTTAAATAATCCGGATATTTGCGGCTTAGCTCTTCCAGTGAACTACCGAGGTTTGTTCCTCCTCCCCAGTTTTTACTGTGCCGAACTACACTCTCCAGAACATTCTGCAGCCCGGACCTTCCTTTAAGTTCCGGGGTCAGGTTTTCAACCTGCTCAGCAAAACTGAAACAGGAAAGGTTGCGGACAACATCCTGCAGGCCCATCATAAAATGTATGACAAATGTGCTGTACTGTTTCATGGAAGCTGAAACGTCACACAAAAGCAGAATCTGCTGCTTTGAACGTCGTTTCGGCCTTCTCTTCAGGTTAAAAATCACCCCGCCGAAGCGCATATTATCTCGTATTGAACGGCGCAGATCAAGCGCTCCGCTGCGCGGCCCAACCCGCCGTCTTCTCAGGATTTTAACAGCCAGCTTGCGCGAAAGCTGCTGCAGCAGATGCTCTGCAAAGGGCATTTCCGAAGAACGGAGCGCCTCAATATCTTTTGCACGAATATTTTGATCAGTGGAAGTTGAACCGCTACCGGCCCCGGAACCTTCACCACTGGCAGCATTATTATCAGCTTCGCTATCACGGTTTCGACAGTAACGCAGGTGGCTTTTCACCACGTTTTCCAGGAGCGGACGGAACCGCGGTTCAACATTTTTTCCCGTTTCAGTTTTATGTAAAAAATCCTGGAGCCGATCCCGTTCATCCTGTGTCATGGATGAATACTGATGCAGCTCCTCATCAGAAAGCTGAAGAGATTCTCCCTTAAATTGCAGATCGCGATCGGCCAGGCTAATTTGCTCCTGCTGTTCCTGGTGGTACTTATTACTTTGTTCAGCCCTTTTTTGGTGAACATTAAAATCAACAAAAAAATGATCAAAGATGCGGTTAAAAACAGCAAAGTCTCGTTTATTTTTTACCAGGGCTGCCCGGAGGGCAGTTTTAAATGCAGTCCGGTCGGAAAGGTCTACCCGTTCCAGGGCCTGTAGTGCATCGATCAGCTCGGTCGTTCCCAGGGGCAGGCCTTCGCAGCGCAGCAGCTCAACAAATGTTGCCAGGTTTTCTGTCAGATGGCTATCCCGGCCCAGCGGTATTTTTTCCATTATTGACACCGGCACATGTCACCGCCGTCATCCGTGGATTTCAGGATTTTTTCAACACCATCAGGACCGATTTCCTTATTAAAATACTGCTGGTCGGCATGTGTTTTTAAAACCAGGTTTAATGTGTCGGCCACCAGCTTGCCGTCAAGACGGCTCCTGTTCAGGGCCACCAGGGCCCGGACCCAGTCCAGTGTTTCGGCAATAGAGGGTTTCTTACGCAGATCTTCATGCCTGCGCAGCTGGGAAACAACACGGGCAGTTTCCCAGGATAACCGGTCGGCCACCCCGGGTACTTTGGCCTTGATGATACGGACTTCTTTCTCCGCTTCTGGAAAGTCAAGGTAAAGATAAAGGCAGCGCCTTTTTAACCCATCTGACAATTCTCGCTCATTATTACTGGTCAGGACTACAACCGGAATATGTTTGGCCGAAATAGTGCCCAGCTCCGGGATCGATACCTGGAAGTCTGAGAGCACCTCGAAGAGAAATGCTTCGAATTCAGGATCACACTTATCAACTTCATCAATCAGAGTACTGCAGGCTTTTCAGCTTGAATAGCTCTCAACAAAGGCCGTTCCAGCAGATATTCCCTGGAGAAAAGATCCTCTTCATGAATCTGCTCTTCTTCCAATGATCTGTTCATCTGGATCCGCAGCAGCTGCCGCTGGTAGTTCCATTCATAGAGGGCCTTGGTTTCGTCAAGACCTTCATAACACTGCAGACGAATTAAATCAGTCTGCAGTATTTCAGCCAAAACTTTACCCATCTCGGTCTTGCCTACACCGGGCGCTCCTTCTATCAGGATTGGTTTTTGCAAATCAAGAGCCAGGAACACCGTCAGCAGCGTGCTTTCATCACAGATATAGCCAACTTTTTCAAAGCTCTTTCTTAAAGTGTTTAAATCCATTTCTGTTATCATCCTTCACAATTTAGCTGTTAAAACAGCTTTTCATTTAATATTTGCACCAACCTTAATGATACTATAAGTGGTTGAGACGGGCAAATTTCACCATCAAATACAAGTGTGCCAGAGAAGATGGTTCCTCTGACACACTTTATAAACTGTACTTTAATATCCACCGTGTAAAGCTAATCGCCTCAGAGAAAGTCACTGCAAGCTTCCCCTCTACCTTACACAGCAGCGTTAAAACTTATAGCTGCTGCCGGGAGGAACTACCACACAGCTGCTGTCAGTTTTCTGTTCAACTTTCTTCTTAAATTCTTCGGGGTCGGCTTCTATCGGGGGCCAGGTGTTATAGTGGTAGGGGATCACGATCTTAGCTTTAAGAAATGAAGCCGCAACCACTGCATCATCAATACCCATAGTAAAGTTATCACCTATCGGCAGCAGGGCAAGATCGAGCGTGTCGAGATCGCCGATCAATTTCATATCTCCAAACAAAGCCGTATCGCCTGCAAAGTAAATATTTTTCCCATAATAGTCCACAACGAAACCACAGGCATGGCCGCCGGAAATGCCTGACCCGTGAAATGCGAGGGTCAGTTTAACTGAACCAAAAGGATAGCTGTGCCTGCCACCCAGGTGCTGTGGGTGAGCATTTAATCCCTGATCACCAGCCTGACCGGCAATTTCTGCCGTTGATATAATTGTTGCCCCGCTTTTTTCTGCGATTTTGTAAGCATCGCCAAGGTGGTCAAAATGACCGTGTGACACCAGTATAAAATCAGCCTTCAGGTCATCAACTGTAACCGTTGCCTGGGGATTGTCAGTGATATATGGATCAAATAAAAGGGTTTCCTTTCCCTCCTCGCCAAGCATAAAACCGGCATGACCCAAAAAAGTTACTTCAGGCATAATAAAACCTCCCTTAGTTTGACAAAATTAAAAACCAGCTCAATAATAATTTTATCATAGGGAGCGTTTTAATCAAATAATTATGATTATTACTTATTTCTATGCTAATATAAGAACAGAAAACATATCAGATAAGATGGTGATAATCTAATGACTGGCTATGAGTGTATTGTCAAAAATATTGAGGAAGAGAAGGAACATTTAGTAAAACTTGCCAGGGAAATCCACAGCAACCCTGAAACAGGAAGAAACGAATTCATTGCTGTAGATTTAATTACAAATTACCTGGAAAGGAAAGGTTTTAAAATTTTCCGCGGTGTTGGAGGCCTGAAAACTTCTTTTATGGCCAGCAAAGGAGAAGAAGGATACCACGTAGGCTTTTGCGCAGAATATGATGCCCTGCCGGAAATAGGGCACGGATGCGGCCATAACCTTATCGCTATCGCTTCAGTTGCAGCAGGAGTTGCCCTGGCTTCAACACTGGAAAACCAACCCGGGCGAGTCTCTATTATAGGCACACCTGATGAAGAGGAACACGGAGGCAAGGTGGACCTGGTCCGGCTTGGCGTTTTCGATGATATAGATGCAGCAATGATGTTTCATCCCGACTGTGCAACCCGGGTCCACATAGATTCTTTGGCCTGCAGAGATTATAAATTTATCTTCCATGGCAAAAATGCCCATGCCTCCAGCGAGCCATGGGAAGGGCGCAATGCTCTTGATGCAGTAATCCAAACTTTCAACAATATTAACGCCCTGAGACAGCACCTAAAAGACAATACACGCATCCACGGCATAATAACTGAGGGTGGAGTCGCTGTAAACGTCATCCCCGATCGGACAGCTGCCAATTTCCTGATCAGGGCCAGCAATAGCGAGTATTTAAAAGAAGTTGTGGAAAAAGTGATTAATTGTGCACGCAGTGCTGCTATTGCAACCGGTACAGATCTTGAAGTAAGTGAGTCTGATTATCCTTATGAAGCAATGCTCAGCAATAAAGTGCTTGGGGACACATTTGCCGCAAGTCTGGATGAAGCCGGTTATAGCGTGGAATCGAAGCATGATGTGGGAATCGGCTCTATCGATATGGGAAATGTCAGCAGAGTTACACCGTCAATTTACCCGATGCTGGCCTTAACAGGAGTATGGGTGCCGAGGCATACTTTTGAATTTGCTTCACTATGCGATACTGAACAGGCTTACGAGGTAATGCTGACTGCAGGCAAAGCCATGGCCATCACCGGTCAGAAAGTGATAAATGACCGTGAACTGCAGAAGAAAATTAAAGAAAACTTCTTAAATCAGCTGGCCCAAACTGTGGAGTAAAATCCAGAAAAGACCCTTATCTAATGATAAGGGTCTTTTCTGGAGCCGGCAAGAGGACTTGAACCCCCAACCTGCTGATTACGATTCAGCTGCTCTACCAATTGAGCTATGCCGGCAATAAGCATAAATATTATAGCTCAGTTTGTCAAACACTTCAACCGGATTCAGTCTGACGGTAATCATTGGCCAGCTCAAGGTAATTGCGGTACATTTCTGCTTTAACCGGCAACTGGTCCTCTTCCAGGGTTTTTATAACTTTGCCGGGCGAACCCATAACCAGTGAGCGCGGTGGTATTTCTGTCCCTGGCGTAATCAGGCTTCCTGCAGCAATCAGGCTATCTTGGCCGATTACCGCTCCATTAAGAATTACCGATCCCATTCCGATAAGTGCTCCATCCTCTACAATGGCGCCATGTATAACTGCATTGTGGCCTACTGTCACCCTGCGTCCGATCCTGGTGGGCGTTACAAAATCAACATGTATTGTTACATTGTCCTGAATATTACTTTCTTCCCCTATTTTTATTTCGTCCATATCGCCACGGATTGCCGCCCCGAACCAGACGCTGACACGGGAATCGATTTTCACATTTCCGATAACATAAGCGTTAGGGGCAATGAAAACCTCTTCCTTGATTTCAGGTTCAAAATTCTTGTAAGGCAGTAAAGGCATCTTATCGTCTCCTTTAATATTTTTGCTGTAACTTCCCCACCTTTTTAAAAACTTAAGCGAGAATAAAGGGCATTCAAGAAAAATACCGGCGAAGTTACAGTTACTCCAATCATTATAATTAAACCTTTTTCAGTTCTAGATCTCCCCAGGCAGCAATTTTATCAGAATAGATAACTAAGGCCCCGGAAATCCCTTCGACACTTTGTGCAAAATCCAGCGCAGTCTGTAAGTCATCATCACCCCTGACCATGTTACCCATAGCTGTTGCTGCAGCATCTGCCAGGGTGCAGGAGCTTGAAACTGCCACCGCTGCATCAGCCCTGCCCATGCTATAGGAAGGGCCAAACGTTCCGGAAGAAGTACATACACCAAGAGGAGTTTGAGAAGGATTAACCTGCAGGGCCAACTTCCCGTTTAATGGAGAGCTGCCAGCATATATGCCTATACTGACCGGCTGGATTACTTTTAGAAATATATCACCGCCATTTTCAACAATTACTTCCGGTGATTTATTTAACAGAAACCTGCCAGTTTCTTCAGCAATCAGGCCGGCTACTGCTGCCATCGGACCTACACCGGCCAGGTTGCCGGCTTTGACCATTCTCCTGATTATATCGGGCACTGTTGACTGCAGCAGGAAAGGCTCAAGAGATTTGGCAAAGTCGGGGTTGCTCTCCAGGTAAGCCTCCAGGACCAGCCTTTTTCGCAATACCAGCTGTTCCGTTTCTTCAGGCAGCTCTTCATAAAATGAGCTGCTGCTTACAGCTATCCATAAGTCAGTTTCTTTAACCATGACAGGAAAAGACTTCAGTCTTATTCCTTCAGCAGTGCTGCGATAAATGCGCTTGCTGCTCATCATTGAAAACTTGCATTCTCAACCAGGGTTTCCATGGCCCTGGCCGGACAGGCCCGCAAGCAAAGTTCACATATAATACACTTTTCTTCTGCGAAGCGCACTTTCATTTCAGGCCGCTCGAACATAAGTGCCTCAGTTGGACAGATCACCGTGCAGGCACCACAGTGAGTACAAAGGTCAGAGCGCCAGATAATCTGCTGCTCCAGGTTTAGTATTTGCAAGCCCTGTTCATTTAACCATTCCACGGCACGCTGATAATTAGCTTCGCTTCCACTTAATTCCATCATCAGGCGACCTTCTTTTTTAGGGTTAATGTCTGCTCTAAGAATATTTACCATCAAATCAAAATCTTTTATTAAGTGATATATGGTCGGCTGCTCAACTATATGCGGCGGGAAGCGCAAAACAATTTTCTGTTTAATCATAACGTCCCATCCCCCTTATCCGGATCGCGCTGGGGCATCGGTTTTAAAGAAATTCCCGCATCTGCCGAAGGCAGTTTTATGGAGGGCTCTGTTAAGGTAAAATGACCTTCGGAAATCCACTCCTTCAGGGTTGCCGCTATTTCGCGTGCGCCGGCATAGCTGGATAATGATGCAGTTGGCACCTTCTTACCGTCTACGGTTATGGAACCGCTCTTCAACTCAGCATAAGTGACCAGCCCCAGATTGCCGCTTTCCCTTTGTGGGTAACCTTTTTCGTAATCAACTACCGGCGCTTTTATATCTTCATCACGCACAGCACAGTAACCCATAATTTCTTCATTGAGAATTGGTATGGGAATTCCGACACCCACCTGCATCGTTGCTCCGTAACCAAGATAGCTCAGACCTCTTAACCAGCGCGGCTGCATTTGCTTGAGGTCGCCCGTTAAAGCCAGTGTGGCGGCCGGTCCTTCCGGAAGGCCGTTCTGATCGCGCCTGGCAGACGGGTTATGCTGTGTGCCGTGCCAGGCCACGTAACCGATTCCGCCACCGAGAAAAATACGGGTGCCCATGCCAATCGTTTTTAACAGGGGGTCATTAAAGAGCGGGCTTAACTGCCCGGCCGAACTGTAATTTGCGTTGCCCAGGTTAGGCTTTAATATTCCCATATAGGTGTAGATTGTCTTCTCACCGAGATTAACGGCTACGTTATAGTTTTGGTATGCATTGCGGGGATTATAAAGTATCGCTTCGTTTATTTCATCGAGCCGGAAGCTGGTTTCAATTTTCTTCAACGGGTAACAATCAGTTCCATAAGAAGTAGCTTCAAGACGGATATCTTTGCCGGCCACAAGATCTTCTATAACATGACCTCCACCATAGATAAAATCTCCGGGATACTTTAAGTTGGTGGGATCAGTTAGGGGAAGGGCCGTGGCCCCCAGGTATAAATCGACCGCCGCTATCCCGGCATAGGCGGCAACATCATTTAAGTATACTTCACCTAACTTCATCCGCGGCTGCGGATGACCCAGGTTCAGGAAAACACCAGAAGAGCACATCGGCCCGAAAGTTCCGGTGGTTACAACATCAACTTCTTCTGCTGCCTTAACGGTGCCTTTTTCCTCTACAACCCCGATGATCTCTTCAGCTGTTAAAACCACTGCTTTTCCGGATTTAATTTTACTATTAATTTCTTCAATGCTTCGATTTACTTTCACTCAAGCACCTCCTGCGGAGAACTACTTTTCAGCAATCATCGCTGCCAGGTCAATCAACCGGCAGGAATAACCCCACTCGTTGTCATACCAGGCCACGATACGAACCATATTGTCCTCGACCACCATAGTCGACTGAGCATCGAGTGTTGATGAATAGGGATTTCCCTGGTAATCAATCGAGACAAGCGGCTCTTCACTGTATGCCAGGTATGGTGAGCCTTCGGCAGCTTTCTTGAAAGCTGCATTAACATCTTCCGCTGTGACGTTCTTTTCCAATACTGAAACAAAATCTACCAGTGATACAGTCGGGGTCGGTACCCTGATGGCAAACCCATCAATTTTTCCTTTTAACTCAGGAATAACTTCACCCACGGTCTTGGCTGCCCCGGTTGAGGTTGGGATCAAGGATAGGGCAGCAGCCCTGGCCCGGCGGGGATCCTTATGGGGGAAATCATGCAGGTTTTGGTCGTTGGTATAAGCATGGGTCGTATTCATTAATCCCTTTTGTAAACCAAAGTTTTCATGCAGCACTTTAGCCAATGGTGCCAGAGCATTTGTTGTACACGAGGCATTGGAAATTACAAAATGCTTGTCAGGATCATATTTATGTTCATTTACGCCAAGAACAAACACTTCATCCACCGCTGCGGGTGCTGATATTATAACCCTTTTTGCCCCGGCTTCAAGGTGTGCTGCCGCTGCATCACGCTTGGTGAAAATACCGGTTGCTTCAATTACCACATCAACTCCGGCATCTTTCCAGGGTATTTTGGCCGGTTCACGCTCTGAAAAAACCCTGACCCTGTCGCCGTCAATTAAGAACCCCTGATCATCGGTTTTTAATTCAGCATCAAGTATCCCGTAAACGGAATCGTATTTTAGCAAGTGTGCAAGGGACTCCCTGTCGGAAAGATCATTAACTGCAACCACTTTTACTTTCTCGTTATTAAGAGAAGCTCGCAAGGTTGACCTGCCGATCCTACCGAAACCATTAATTCCTACTTTTAACATATAACATCCTCCTTATTACCTTAAAATTTTGGCATCTATATTTTACATGAGTTTATTATATCATTTATTAAGGTGATTAAAACAGGGATCTTAACGCTGCCCGGGGCTAAGCACCTGCAAACAGGGGACATTAATAGTTTTTCGTTACAACTCAGCCTCTATTGCTTTGTACTACCCGGCCTGCTTAAAAAAAACTGAAGCGAGCATAAGCTGCAGGCATGGAAATGCCGTTGAGACTGAGCAGTTAATTTTTCAGTCGTTTACTGCTGCAGGCAGTTTAACAAAGATCGGGTTCGAGTAAATCCAGGGCCGGGGACAGCGCAGTAACGGGCGATAGTAAACTTCTACCCTATATACTCCAGGTTTAGAAGGTCTGAAAACTGCACTTTGATCATTTGCCGTTTCCAGTAACTTGCCGTTATAAATCAGGCGGATTTGCGACCTTTTTGCCGGAGAGTTCACATGCAGCTCCAGGTTTTCAATACTGCCTGTTTCACCGCCCATGTAAACCTGCCCTTGATTAGTATTAGCGTAAAAGGAAAAATCTCTGCCCGGATGCAGGCTATCAAATGAGAAGTAACAGCAACCGCTCTTTAAAGAGCCGAGGATTTGCTCTTTGGCCATTGCAAACTCTTTACTCAGTTCTTCCTTTAAAACAATATATGTGTTTATGGTTTTAAAAAGGTACTCATAAGGAAAAACTATTACTTTAAGAGGGCCAATTTTATAAGGGTAAGCATGGGCATCACTGCTGCCAATACCTACAGTAAGGCCCTGGTGTAAGTTATAGCAGTCCCACAGGCGAAGCAGGTCAGGAGAGGGGCCGTTCATTGCCCCTTTTCGATCAAGAAAAAACCAGTA
>SL_3KL_010_SEDDRAFT_10005854_pt1 | contig 11010 bp, 6 predicted proteins | sample SodLakKL_010_SED_2_FD_10381 | JGI IMG/M metagenome (IMG submission 10381)
TGATTTCTTTTGTCGAGAAGAACGGCTCGAAGATCCGTTCAATAACCGCCGGTGGAATCCCCACTCCCTGATCGGTAAGAGTTATACGGATATAGTGCCCCGGTTTTGCATCCCGGTGCATACTTATGTACTGCTCATCGAGTATTACACTCTCGGTCTTAATATCTATTTTGCCCCCCTGAGGCATCGCATCCCGCGAATTCACGCAAAGGTTCATCAAAACCTGGTGAAGTTGCGTAGCATCGGCGGAGATGGTTGGCAAATCTTTGGGAATATTTTTATGAAAGGAAATCGACTTCGGGAATGTTTGTTTTATAATATTTTCAATATCATCGATCAGGTGCCGGACTTGCACGATAGTGCGCTCGCCTTCAACGCCCCGTGCAAACGATAGCACCTGCTTAATGAGATCCGCTCCCCGCTCGGCAGTAGATTGGAGCATTTGCAATATTACTTTACTCTGTTCGTCGGTTACTTTTTTGCTCAGGATTTCAAATGAGAGCATCATCGGCGCAAGAACATTATTGAGATCGTGTGCGATCCCGCCCGCAAGTGTTCCGATACTCTCCATTCGTTGAGAACGCAGTGCCTGCTGCTCAAGCTGCTTTTTACCGGTCACATCTCGTGATACGAGAACAACCTGTGAGACGTTCCCCTTATTATCCCGGATAGTGCTACCCTGAGATTCGATGAAGCGAATACTTCCGTCTTTCAATAAAAACCGATATTCGGTCCGTTGCCCGATCCCTGTTTTTACCGTTTCCTGAAAAATTTCTTTTATCCTTTCCCGGTCTTCGGGATGAATTTCCTGAAAGGAATCCGTGCCCCGAAGGGATTCTAATTCTCCTAGAATAGGTCTATATGAAGGGCTGTTATAGAGTCTTTTCCCGTCAAGATCGAGAACGGCTATCATATCTGCAATGTTTTCCGTTATCAACCTGAACTGTTCTTCACTCTGCCGAAAGTTGTCCTCTGCCTGCTTCCGGTCTGTTATGTCTTCCGCACTGCAAACAACATACTCCACCGTCCCGTCTTTCCTTAATTTAGGATTTTTTTTGATTGAAAGAAGTCGCTTTTCACCGGAGGCATGAGGAACCCATTCCTCTGTATATTCAGGTTTACCCGCTTTGAAAACCCGGGTATTTAAAGATCGGTGTAGATCTGCGATATTTTTGGGAAAAATTTCATTCATATCCTTGAATGCCAGATCTTCTTTCTTTACGCCGTTGTAATCGGCATGGGCTTCGTTCACGGCTCCATAGGTATGATCATCGGTCAGATACCAAACCTGTGTCTGGATATTGTCAAGTAGTATCCTTTGATTTTCCTCGGCAGCGGTCAGCTGTGTCACATATTCGTTCAACCGCTTTTGGGCTTCCTTTTTACCGGTAACGTTTCTGATTATACCCCGGTATGCGGAAATTTCGCCGTTATTGCCTCGTTCGACGTTGGCTGTTATTTGCACCGCAATTGTGCTTCCGTCTTTCTTTTTAAGTGTGGTTTCAAATTCTTTGACAAAACCGTTGGCTTTAAGCTGTAATTTGATCTTATCCCTGTCACCGGCATTAACGTAAAAATCTTTACCGATATCTATATCAAAAATCTCTTCTTTTGAATCGTAACCAAAAAGCTCGATCCCTGCCTGGTTAATGTCCAGTAATCTCCCTCCCGGAGAACTGATATAGATTGTATCAATAGAGTTTTCGAATAACGACTTGTATTTTTCCTCGCTATTCTTGAGTTTTAATTCCGCATCTTTGCGTTCGGTAAGTTCATCCTGAAGGGATCGATAGAGGTTTGCATTTTCAATGGCAATCGAAGCATGTGTCCCGAGATTCCGGCAGAGCACCAGCTGTTCTTCAGAAAATCCGCGGGGGGTATCGGTGGTTGCAACAATAAGTACTCCCAGTACGCCTTTACTGCCGATTAAAGGAATGATAGCCATCGACCGAATTTTGCGCATCATACACACTTCACGTTCGGCCTTGCTCAGATCGGCATTTTGAAAATCAGGGATGATCAATGTCGAAGCGTTATTAATTGCTTGTTGTAGATGAGGGTGATCCATCAGGGGTGCTTTGCGGAGATTCTCGGGAAAGTTTGCCGGCAGGGAAGGAGTAGTAGCACCCAGATATAACACATCTTTTTCCAGCAGGTAGATTGCAGCGGTTCCTGCGCCGAGAAGTTTCGTGGAGGTTTCTGTTAAAACCTGCATTATTTTTTGCAGATCAAATGATCCGGCGAGAGATTCACTGGCGGTTAAGAGAAGAGACAACTGTTCGATATGTTCGCGGAGTTGTTCCTCAGCTGACTTAATACCGGTGATATTTTGTGAAAATATGACGATGCCGCCTATTTCGCCGTTGTCGTCACGCCAGGGACAAGCTTCCCACTTGAGCCAAATGACCGAACCGTCGGCACGCTCGATCCTATCGGCTTCGGATGTCTCTACCGCCCCGGCCAGACAGCGCCGGTGAATCTCCTTCCAGTGTTCGGGAATTCGCGGAAAAACTTTGTAGTGGTTGAGCCCGACGACATTATCCTGTAGATTATAAGCCTGTGTCCAGCTTTTACTGGCAGCGAGATAATCCATATTGTGATTAAATATCGCAATCGCCATTGGAGCATCGCGTATGAACTGCTCGAGCTGTTTCCCGGCCTGTAATTTTGAATTGTTTATTATAGTTTCTAATTCCATATTTACCCACCTATTACTACATCAAAATTTATGCCAGATATGCAAAGTTTGATTTTTGGAAGGTATCCCGTATTTTGTTTGTTTCAGTACTATTTTAAGAAGTATCACTTTGTAAAAAGGGATACTATTGAAGGAAATATCGATACATACTCTACCGGCATACCTGTCGGGTAAGTAATCTGCAAGTGGTTAATATTGACCATGTGGGTGCGTAGTTGGATATTGATGAAACGGTTTTTTAACGCAGAGAACGCAAAGGTCGCAGAGGTTGATTTATAATAAAAACCGTGTTACATTTCTTAAACATACGTAATTACAATGCACACCATGATTAACTCTCTTGGCATCTTTTTATCCATTAAACACCTGCGGGAAAAGATACTCCCGAATAAGCCGACGCGATTTATCGTAACATTATTGTGTGTATTCATGACAGCGGAATTACACGGCAATGGAGTTAATCCCGTATCATCGTTTCTATTTCAGTTAACTCAGGAAACGCAGACGCACGAACGATTAACCCCACGGGAACTTGACGGTATAAACCGCACACTCACGGTTGATCCGGTCGGCGATGTTGAACTTTTTGTTCCTTCGGAAGTACCGGGGTCCGACACAGTCGATGTGGTGGTTCACTTTCACGGCGCATCGTGGCTTGTTCATCAATCGGTTTCGGATCTTCGCTCAGGTACAGTAGCAGCGGTCGTGAATCTTGGATCGGGATCGGGAGTGTACCATCGGAGCTTTACCGATCCGGAAGTTTTTGACTCACTCCTCGCGAATATTAAAAATGAATTATCTGCAATACAAGATAGACCGGTGCAAATAAAAAATGTGATATTGACTGCTTTTTCCGCCGGACACGGAGCGGTCCGTGTTATACTCCGTGAAGAGCGGCATTTTGAAAGGATTGCAGCAGTGCTCATTATGGATGGTATGCACACATCCTATGTACCGGATGGTACTCTTCCTGCCGCCGGAGGTGAGGTCGACACAACGCATCTGACTGCTTTTGCCCGATTCGCGAGAGCGGCTGCAGATGGCCGGAAAACCTTTCTCATCACGCACTCGGAGATCAAACCGGAAACATATGCGAGCACCACGGAAACTGCCGACTGGCTGCTGCATACACTCGGTCTGCAGCGGACACCGATGTTACGTCCGGGACCCCGCGGTATGAGGCAACTGAGTGAAGCGAAAGCAGGCAATTTTGCCATTCTCGGCTTCGCGGGAGATACGGCACCGGATCATATTGACCATTTCCATGCGATGCCGGAACTGCTTGCACGGATTCTTAAGTAGATGAGTTCAGTCTAAAAAGATAATTCATGCAACCAAAACACAAAAACATACCGCTCAAAATCATTTAAAAATAATATTGATGCGGGATCACGCAGAAAGCGTGACAAAATTTTATTTTAAACTTATAACCTGAGACCGATATGAATGTATTATACCTGTATACTCTCTCTATTTTTTTATTTACGCTCACTGCTTTTTGTAATGATATGAAAAGTTATGGAAACAGGGATGAATATCTTTTACATTGGGAGGTGGAATCGAATTTCATCGATCAGAATCGATTTCGTTCTCAATGTAAACTGGTTAATAAAAGCGAAGCAGTCCTTGATGGCGAATGGACGCTCTATTTCAACTTTACGCGAATGGTCGATGCTGAAAGTGTCCCGCCGTCTTTACAATTAACACATATGAATGGTGATTTTTATAAAATCAATCCGACCGGTAATTTTGAGCCGCTGGCGCCGGGTGAGGAATTGGAATTCACTTTCGAAGCGCGGGGCTCCGCTATTAAAAGAATCGATGCACCGGACGGCGCCTATTTCGAATTCACCGACGGATCGATTGTACCCGTCAGGGTTATCGTCGGAGATTTTGTACATGAGGAACAACTGAATCGTAACCGCAACGATGTGCTGCCGGTCGTCACACCGGAATATGTGTACACTCAAAATAATCCTCTATCAAAACTACCTGCCGATGAAATAGGTGAAATTACCCCGTCGCCTGTATCGGTAAAAAAACAGGATGCCTTGTTTTCATTGACCCCCGAAACAAAAATTTATTATCAGGATAGCCTCGGGAGTGAAGCTCTTTTTCTCTCAATATCTCTTGAGCCACTGGTAAACTCACGACTTCCTTTTGCTGAATCCAGTGGTTCCTCAACAACGAGCTCAATTCATTTGATGCTTGGTGAAGTTGAGATCGCCGGTGAGAAAAAAACATCCGGAGATGAAGCCTATGTGTTGTCTGTTTCGGAGGAAGGAATTGCAATAACCGGCAGCGATGCCGCGGGGGTATTTTATGGTATCCAGAGTTTGCGTTCGCTCTTGCCGCTTGAGGTTTGGAAATCGCCGGGTAGTTCAATTTTTATCGGCGGCGTATTGATAGAAGATGCCCCGGGTTTTGGTTATCGCGGATTGCATCTGGATGTCTCCCGTAACTTTCAATCTGTTGAGACGGTAAAAAGGCTCCTTGATGTGATGGCATTCTACAAACTGAACAAGTTTCATTTTCACCTCACCGATGATGAAGGGTGGCGGTTGGCAATCAATGCTTTCCCGGAGCTGACTGAAGTCGGTGGACGAAGAGGACATACACACGACGAGCGGGATTACCTTATTCCGTCGTTCGGTTCCGGTCCCTATCCGGATGTATCTATGGGGAGCGGTTGGTACACGCAGGATGATTATATAGATATACTTCGCTACGCAACAGAACGGCATATAGAAGTTATACCCGAGATCGATGTACCGGGTCACGCACGCGCCGCTTTGATAGCAATGCAGGCGCGCTATGATCGCCTGATGGAAGAAGGTAAGTATGAAGAAGCCGATCGTTACAGAATACACGATCCGGAGGATAGATCGGAATATATGTCTGTTCAGAGATGGAAGGATAATGTGATCAATGTATGCCAGGAGTCGACGTATCGATTTCTTGGTGTGGTATTCGATGAATTAATAGAGATGCACCGCGCAGCGGCGGCGCCGCTGACCTCGATACATATCGGCGGCGATGAAGTACCGGGGGGAGTGTGGATCGATTCGCCTCAATGTCTTGCGCTGATAGATAGATCCCCTGACCTTGTTAGTATTGATCAGTTGCAGGTGTGGTTCTTCGGCCGGATGAAGCAAATGCTGGAAGAACGTGATATCGTTATGTCTGGATGGGAAGAGATCGCACTGGTGGGATATTATGGTGGTGAAAAACAATTGAATCCTGAATTTGCCGGGGAATCGATCGCGTATGTATGGTCGAATGTTTGGGGAGTCGGGACCGAGGGGTTTTCCTATACACTTGCCAATGCCGGTTACGAGATTGTAATTTCCCACGCTTCCGATTTTTATTTCAACCTCGCATACAACAAGCATCCCGATGAGGCGGGGCAATATTGGGCGGGATTTGTGGATACACGCGATCCGTTCTCGTTTATTCCGTTCAATTTATATAAAAGCGGCATTGAAAATTATTTGGGACACCCGATACCCGAAAACAGATACGATGATTTCGAACAACTAACCCTCACCGGTAAAGAGAATATTCTCGGATTGCAGGGGCATCTCTGGGGTGCTACACTGAACAGCCATAACAGAGTTGAATATATGGCCATTCCACGCATCATTTCGCTGGCGGAACGTTCGTGGGTACCCCATCAGGAGTGGATGGATATTCAGGATCGAGATGAGCGGCTTACTATGCTTGAAAAAGTATGGAATGAATTTGCCAATCGATTAGGGCAACGCGAACTCCGACGACTGGATGAAATGAATGGCGGTTATGCATATCGAATACCACCACCCGGTGCAATTATTGAAAACAACAGACTCACCGCAAATGTCGCTTATCCCGGACTAATAATCCGCTATACCACTGACGGAAGCGAACCAACGGCTGATTCATTGCGTTATGTCAAACCGGTTTCGGTTGACGGAAATATGAAAATTAAATTACGAGCCTTCGATACCCGTGGCCGCGGTAGTCGTGTCGTGGTTTTAAATTAATCTGTGGGTGAGGGGCCTGTTTAGCGGGTGAATATAGGATCCTCTTGTATAATATCACCGAATTTTCTATCATTATATAGTACTCACATAATGATCTATAATTATCACTCAAATCCATTCTGTGTGATGTTTTCACAGAGAACTCTTTAATCCGAGCATTGAAAAACCCGAACGGAAGATATCGTTTTGAAAAGGAGATAAATCCATGAAAAATCAAAATTATTTTTTAACATTTCTGCTTTTGTTGCTCATCCCGGTAATGGTAACCGGACAGTCGGAGAATCAAAATCCATTTTTTGAGGAATGGAATACACCTTTCGGTTCACCGCCGTTTGATATAATCCATGAGGACCATTACCTGCCTGCCTATCAGGAGGGCATACGTCAGCATACGGATGAAATTAACGCCATTGCAAACAATCCGGAGCCGCCGACGTTTGAAAATACCATTATGGCGTTCGATCAGGCGGGAGCACTTTTACGTCGCATCAGTCCTGTATTTGGCGGGTTGCGGAGTGCGGAAACCAATCCGCGATTGCAGGCGATTGCCAGGGAAACGACTCCGATGCTCACTGCGCATTCCAATGCAATCCGTCTCAATGAAGAACTCTTCGGGCGTATCCGGACTGTCTACGATAACCGGGAAAATCTTGATCTTGACCGTGAACAGATGATCATGCTTGAGAAAACCTATCAGGATTTCGAAAGGGGAGGAGCCGCACTTCGCGAAGATAAGCGGGAAGAATTTAAAAAACTCAGTGAACGGTTGTCGATGGTTTCGCTGCAGCTTAGTGAAAATCTGCTGGCGGAAAACAATGCATTCGCATTGATAATTGAAGATAAGACCGACCTTGCCGGGCTGCCTGCAAATGTTGTTGAAACCGGTGTTCAGGAAGCCCGCCGCAGAGGTATGGAAGGGAAGTGGGTGTTCACGACGGCTTTCCCCAGCCGCGTTCCTTTTCTCCAGTTTGCCGACAACCGCGAGCTGCGCAGGCAAATGTATTTTGGATATGTGAACAGAGGCGATAACGATGATGAAAACGACAATAAGGAGCTCTTCATTGAACTTATGATGCTGCGTCAGCAGTTGTCGGAAATGCTGGGATACAATAATTATGCCGAATATTTTACCGCGATCCAGATGGCGGAAAATCCTCAGAGTGTGTACGACTTTCTTTACAGAGTCTGGGAGCCCGCTCTTGCACGCGCCAAAATGGAAAGAGATGAAATGCAGGCGATCATCGACCGCGAGGGCGGAGACTTTGATCTGGAAGCGTGGGACTGGTGGTATTATGCGGAAAAACTGCGTAAGGAAAAATATGAACTGGATGACGATGAAGTAAAACCTTACTTCACGATCGATAATGTAAGGCAGGGTAGTTTCACGCTTGCAAACAAGCTCTGGGGACTGACGTTCGAACCCCGGCCTGAAGTTCCGGTTTATCACGAAGAGGTTGAAGCATATGAGGTATTTGATTATGACGGAAGTCACCTGGCGGTTCTTTTTATCGATCCACATCCGAGACCCGGTAAGCGCAGCGGCGCGTGGTGCGGCACCTATCGCAGCGGCGCTTATGAGAATGACGAATGGGTATCGCCCATCGTGACGATGGTGATGAACTTTACACGTCCCGCGGGCGATAAACCCGCTATGCTGAGCTGGGATGAAACCAGTACGTATTTCCATGAGTTTGGTCACGCCGTACATAATTTCTTTGCAAAAGGACAATACAGGAGAACCAGCCGGAGCGTGCCCCGCGATTTTGTCGAGCTTCCGTCGCAGATACTTGAAAACTGGGCGGGTGAGCCCGAGTTGCTTGAAACCTATGCCGTACATTATGAAACCGGTGAAACCATACCCGCAGAACTCGTTGACCGGATGGAAAAGAGTGAACACTTTAACCAGGGCTTCATTCAAACGGAATACCTTGCCGCTGCTATACTCGATATGGACTGGCATACTTCAGATATTACCGCCGATACGGATGTAAACGAATTCGAAAGAGCCAGCATGGAGCGAATCGGACTTATCGATGAAATCGTTCCCCGTTACCGTACAACCAATTTCGGACACATTTTCGGAAGCGGATATGCCGCGGGATACTATGTGTACCGATGGGCGGAAGTCCTCGATGCCGATGCGTTTCAGGCATTCAAGGATTCCGGCGATCTTTTTAATCGGGAACTAGCAAGGGACTTCAGGAATTATATCCTCGCAAACAATGCACTATATGAAGGGATGGATGCATATGTCAGGTTCCGCGGACAGGAGCCGGATATCGAACCGTTCCTGAGAAGAGCCGGGTTGAAGTAGGGTGTTTTTGTTGTGATACGGTTTTTGTAAAAACACCCGTTATATACGTGTTCATACACACGTCCCTTTATTAACCCGCGAATCAACGCGAATGAACGCTAATATAAAACATATAACTATGAAAATCGCCGAAAAAACATGGATGTTCCTGACCCCCCTCTCCACGCGCACCGCGGAGACCCCGCAGACAGCACGGGGCAGGTGGGCCGGGGGTGAGGCGTTAACCAAATGGGCCCCGCAAGATTAGCAAATTCGTTGAGGAACTGGTGCGCCCGTATGTAGTACGCCCAAATCTGGAATCGGGTTACGCCCAAATGGCAAAAGACGAAAAGCGGGAAGATGAAGCCCTAAAGTGGGCAGAGGCAACTTTTGGCTACAGTTAGCAAATTGCGACTATTTAAACGTGCCGGTGAACTTTCAGCTGAAGAAATGCGAAGGATTGGGGAGACGATTAAAATGCAATTAGATATTTACTGATTACTGGTTATCAATAAATTCCAGCGGTTTGCCTACTGCCACCACTGATGTAGGTCGCTATAACCCTTAATGATTGTGCTCGCCTCCCCTGGTTTCCCGGGGGATATACACTATGTAAAAAGACCCGATATATGTACTAGCCAAATTATTTTGGCGTATTCCGTCGAAGACGGAATTAAAAATATGTATGCTTTGAGGCGATTTCTATAAAAATCGCAGGCAAAAATAATATCGCATCTGCACGGAGATAAGTTGTTTAGCAGTTTTCATACAACCAGAAGAGGATATGGCTAAACATCATATAAATCGTCACCGATAGGTTGATATAATTGTCGATTTGGGAGCCGGGTTGCTTTTTTCCTGAAAACAGCGATTTTCTTGTTTAAGAAATCTTGGATATTGAGTAACTTAATAAGTGTTTTTACGCACTTGCCTTTATTAACCCGCGAATCAACGCAAATCAACGCAAATATAAAACATATAACTATGAAAATCGCCGAAATAATGGTGACCGGAACTATATAAGTATTTAATAGATTAGCGTTCATTTGCGCCGATTAGCGGTTAGCGTAACATCACTTTATCATTGAATTTGTATAGGCACTATTAACCGTGAAGTTCACTACCCAATGTGTCCTAACGGGAGAAGGTAAATCAAGAAGATCACCTTTTTAAACCAATCTCCTCTCCCACCGAAGAAATAAGAAGGGCCATAGACCCTAAAGCAAACTAAACAAAAAAGTAACAGTTATAAGCATTAGCATATCCAGACAAAGCACTATGAAACCCGAAACAACTTTTCGATCATATAATTGTATTATCAATAGAGAGGTTTTATAAATATCGTCTCAGGAAGTATTTGATTCGATACATATCCCTGAATCAAAAATAAAAAGGTAATTGATAATGTCGGATCATACATATAATGATAGTAAAATCCGGGATATTCTTGAAGAAAATAATCGACTCAAAAAGGCCGTAGAAGAGCTTTTTATCCTGAATGAACTTGCGCGGGCGATCTGTGCTTTGCAGGACCCTGAAGAAATCATGCAAAAAATCCTGCATCGCTCACTTGATGCCGTCGACGCCAAACAGGGAGTTATCACACTTGTGAATGCCAACGGCGAGGATCCGATGAAAACATTTCTCAGGGAGATGGGAAGCTCTCCGGATAATCAGCCGATTCATCTTCATAGAAGCTTACTCGGGTGGATGCAAATAAATAAGCGTCCGCTTTTAATGAATGATCCCCCGAACGATTCCCGGTTCCGGGGAGTGCCGTGGGATCACGATATTGCCTCGCTTCTGTGTGCTCCGCTTATGGCAAAATCAAAACTGATCGGCATCCTTACGATTTATAATAAACAAAATGGCGCGCATTTTACCGAAAGCGATCAGCGTCTGCTCACAATCATAGGAGCGCAATCTGCACAAGTGCTGGAAAATGCCCGACTTTACGAAGAAGAACAAAAGCTTTTTCGGATACAACATGAACTGGA
>SL_3KL_010_SEDDRAFT_10005855_pt1 | contig 11008 bp, 6 predicted proteins | sample SodLakKL_010_SED_2_FD_10381 | JGI IMG/M metagenome (IMG submission 10381)
TAACGGTGCGGCGTTTGTGCAGCCGGGCGACCAACGTTAAAGTTCATCAAGAAACCTGAATCGGTCTGCACGAAACGCTTGTTAACCTTCCTTATCGCTTATTTCGACAACATTTTCGCCACTTTCCAACAGCTCTTTTGCTTTAAGCAATGCCGTGGATAAAATGTCTCTCATCCTGGCATTAGAAGTGTTGCCGCATGTAATCCAAATAAGCTTTGGCGGTGTACCCCTTTGTTCAATGAGATGGATAAAATCATCATCCTTACTCATGACAACCGCATCCGTTTTCTTTGCTGCTTCAAAAATTTCAGAATCAGTCGCATCCCGAAGACCTAAACTCCGTACCGATTCTGCTTCTATATCATCAAATGTGCGGTTGATCCATGCAGCGATAGCCGGTGAGAGTTGTGCATCAACCCAAATTTTCATGCCGCAACAACCGGATGATCAATTTTACCACGGGCATATTTGATGGCAGCCTCAATATCTTCCTTTTCCAGATCGGGCAGCTCTTCCAGTATCTGCGCATGGCTGAGCCCGGCTGCAAGCAGATCTAATATATCCACAACCCGGATTCTCATGCCTCTGATACATGGCCTTCCACCACATTGATCGGGATTTATCGTTATGCGTTGTCTCCAGTCTTTCATTTTGGGAACTTTGTTATTGTCTATACATAAATCTACTCAAAACAAGGCAGATATCATAGATTGAGCAAAAGGAGGTTAACGGCCTGGCATTTGTGCGACGTGGCGACCAATAAAACTATGTGCAACAATCGCTTACACGTCCGCACGAAATGCTTGTTATACCAATTTTTACGACTCGAATTCAAGCGATGATTGATCACCTGAAGTTGGAAGTGGTTTTCTTTCACTTTCAGCAGGTTTTGGCAACTCATCTTCTTCAAAACAATTTGATTCAACGATTTTCTCAAAAATAGTTTCCAAATCTGTATAAATATCTATTGTATTCTCCAAAACCCACAGCAACTCCAGTAGTTCTTTTGTCATTTGGGTTGTCCATTGTTTTGGCCTAATTTCGTCCAAAGGACTTGATGTCCTTCCTGCTCCATCTTTCATTCTATAGTCCAGCCAACTTTTGACTACTTGAAGCCCTGATACTGAAAAATTCCAAACTTCAGGCTTTACGTTTTCAATTTTACCTTCTCCAATTTTAATAGTTTGTAAAGTGTCATTGTAGGAGTACTCTTCAGGATATTTCTCTTCAGATATTGGAATGGATTCGCTGCAAACTGCTTCTCCTTTTGGAATATTGCCAATGCTTTCACCTTCAGGCACAAATCGTTGACCATAGGTATGTAGCCATATAAGATTTTTGCCAAACGAAACAGCTTTTTTAAGTAGTTCTACATCTTTTGTTATTGGTAATCGTGGGCCTGGAATTGCCAGTTCTTCTGAAAATTTTTCTGTATATGCTGGTAGTGCTAAAATAGCATAGGCATAAGCAAATAAATCTTGAGGATTAATTTTTTTAATAAATATCTTACTTAAAGATGAAAGGAGATTCTCAGTTACATTTGCTTCTGTTGCCTGAGAATTTTTCCAAAGTGGAATTACATGCTTGCCACCAAATGATCCCCGAAAATAATGTAGGTCCGGGACATTCTGTGTCAATGTAGCTGCTGGACCCAAACCTAATACTTCAGTTAGAAAACTTACCATGAAAACTTGCTTTTCAGATTTTGTATCCCATAAATCTGACCTTAAATAATCTCCAACTCTGACATCTGCTATGCACCATTGATTATCAAAACTTCTAAACCCGTATTTTTCAAAATTTGGTAATGAATCTTTAACAGTCGTTTTGGCAATGGATTTTCCACTACTCAAATTTGAGGAACTGGTCGAATATTTTTTTGAAATTTTTCTATCTCTCGATTCTTTAAAAAGGTGGGCTCTTTCGTTAATTGATGAACCTACTAGCTTCTCCCAACGATTTTTCAGTACATTAGTATTTGTTGAGATTGGCCAAGTTCTTTTGAACTGGCTACCCGAATGTTGCCATGGGAATATATCTGTAATCAAAGGCCAATCGAAATATGCTCCTTCGGATTTAGGTAGGAGAGGTTTTTCCCATTTATCAAAACATTGTTCCCATTCCAAATTATCAAAATGCTTAACTTGTTTTAAATCATGAAGTTTTTCCTCTCTGGTACCTGTAATTTTTGCATAAACGGCTTTTGCAGGTTCGTCCGGTTTAGGTTTGTCGTATCTGACTCCAATAAGAATTGCAACGGGAGTTTGAATATTAAATACATTCTCTGTTTTTCTTGCGCCAAGATTACCGCCTTCTAAATCAATAATCCAAATATCATCAAATACTTCTCTGAAATGTCGTCGCATTTGGGTAAATCCCGGCCCTCTCAAATAGGATGAAGCCGTAATAAATGAAATTATTCCCGGCCCTGATGAGTATTTATTTTCGAATAACTTCCATAATGCCCATCTCCAAAAATATACGTAATCATTATATAGGTTTTTCACGTGGACTCCGGGCGCACCTTCAATAAAATCTTTTAAAATACCCTTGGTTTCTGTCCTGTTTGTTAAATCATCGCCAAATCTAACCCATCCTCCTTTTCGCCTTCGGTCATGCTCTTCTGTTCCATCTCTTTGTTCCCGGTCATAAGGAGGATTGCCCATACAAACTAAAATCCGGGAATTTTTCTTTACTTCTTGTGCACGTTTATGTTCTTCTGCTATTTGACGTTCAGCAAACGAAAAACGTGGTGGATCTGATTCCGGATTTTCGAGAGTATCTGAAAGGAATATATTTAAACCATTTTCCGGTATGGATGCATCTGCATCCTTTAAGGTTTTGCTAATACGCAAATGTCCCACTGCATAAGGACCCACCATATACTCAAAGGCATAAAAATTCTTAGCCATCTCAGTGGCCTTACTTGGAACAATTCCTTTTCCATATTTGGCTTCAACTTTGTCTAATCCATACTGGATAGCCGCTAACGGATAAGCAGCTGTACCAGCAGCCGGATCTAAAAATGTTACTCCATCATCTGCATAACTATCAGACTTGTTAAATTTTATTTCGAGAATTTCAGAACATAAACGAACTTGACAACCAATCACTTCATTTGGTGTATAGTAAACCCCAAAATCTTTTCGAAGCTTTGAGTCATAGGCTGCAAGAAAATCTTCGTAAAAATAGAGCCAGAGATCTCTTTCACCAGATAATTTTGCGGGGTCAATAGACTGAATTACTCTTTCCAATAAATCAACCCCAGTAGAGATTTCCTCTCTTGCTTTATTTTGACCTAACAATCTCAGTGTTTGAGCAAGAAGGCCATGACCAGAATCTAACGCTTTAGCTGCATCTTCCAGATTTAAATCTTCAGTTCCATTTAAACGTGCTAATAATAATGCGTATGTCAGCGTTTGTGCATAGGCATCAGCAAAACGTTTTGAATCAGCTTCAGGAAAAAATAAACGCCGCCAATCTTCAAATAATAACTTAATTGAAGAATTTTCATTTTCGGCAGCTACTTCAACATCGTTTCGTAACAATCTACATAAAGGAGCCAGAATTTTTGCTAAAGCTTTGGGTTTATCAGGTACTATAGGATCCCAATTGAGAAAATCAGTAAGTAGTGCATACAATTTAACAGCATCATCCTCAGAGACAGCTTTTTTCCCTTCATCAATTACGTCTCCACTATATCGAATTATTGGCGAAACTCTTTCTCCCTCTCTGTATAAAATCCATTCTGTACCATCAGTATAAATAAGATTCGGCAGGGAGCTGAATTTTTCCCATTGCTTACGGTTTGCTCCTTTAAATTTATTTGTATTTGCACCCAATCCTGGCGCTTTAAGTTCAATATGTCCAGAAAGAAGATTTTGTACAGAAACACCAATATCAGGTCTTGCTCCTAATCCTTCAACCTGTGTTTCGGTACGAGTTTCTATTTGTCCGGAATAGATACTTTCAATCAATTCACGAACCGGGCGCTTTAATTGATCCTCAGGATTTCCCTTCAAAGTCCCTGATTCGGAATAAGCCTGTTTTAACTTATTTCCAAAATCTTTGAGATTATCATAAAAATCAATTTCAGCATTACTAAGTGGCATATTCAATTATTTAATAATCGACCTTTCCAGGCAGTTAAGTTTTCTTTGTCTGGTACTGCAATGGTAAGTAATTTTCTTGGTCTTGTCATGCCTACATATACAATTCTCAATTCTTCTTCATCGGATGTTTTGGCACCTTTTCTTAGCATTGTTTTATAAAAACTACCTTTTCCCCTCTGCTTAAGAAAAAGTAATGCAGCTTCAAATGTTTCTCCTTTCACAGAGTGAACTGTTCCTAATCTATAATTCAATTCAAGTTTGTTTTCTTTTGTTGATTTAAAGAGATCATCAAAATAGATATTTCCTTTTGTAGATTTTATTTCTAATGTAATTGGTATATCATTTTTCTTTAATAATTCATTTGATGATTGAATCCAATTATTTAGAGTTTCTTGATCTGTGCTTGGTAGAATTTGTGCAACTAAATGAATATAAGAGCGAAACTCTATAAAGCCATTTTTAGAAATTAAATTTTTTAAATCTTCTTGGCTACAATAATTGGATCCTGTAAGCGCCTTGTAAGTAGCTTGTTCTAATAGTTTATATCCTTTATTAAACTGTTGATTATCTATGAGGTATTTTGCTAAAGCATATTGTTTGACAAAAGATACTTCTGGTTTCCAAGGGACGTCTTTCGGTAAAATATTTTTCATACCTAAAATTTCATTGACAAAAGACTGGCTTCTACTAAGGATAGCAATATTCTCTTGTGATATTTGTATGCCACTACCCCTGCAATTCTTTAAAAATTCTGCAATTGTATTTTCTATATCGTTTTCATCATAAATAACAATGTTAGGCTTGGACTGGAAATCTTTAACATCTTTGTTAATAGCTTTTGATGCTTGAGGAAGTGTTGACAAATTAAAAGTAAAATCACAGATAATTTGTGAACTTCGTCTATTCTCATTTAAGGAAATAGAATTATCTTCCCAGCTTGAAAACTTCTCTTCTAATAAATCTGGACTTGCTTCATTCCATTCATATAAAGCTTGATCTGGATCACCTACTAACATTAATTCTTCTAATCCATTTTCAATTAATTTTTCAATGATTTGCATTTGTATCTCAGAAGTGTCCTGAGCTTCATCTATAATCATGAATGGAAATTTAGTAGCTAATGATTTTGCTAAGGCAGGAAACTTCTCAAGTAATTTCAGTGATAAAAAGTTTGAGTCAGACTGATTTGCATATCCAAGTTTTAAATACTTTTTTCGCGCTTTAAGTATATGGGATAAGGTTTTTTTGTTCTTCGGGGCATTACGTGGGTCTAAGGGTATATGTTTGCCGTTTATATCAAAGCTAAACTTATCAAAGAATGACTCTGAATAATATTTCCCTGACCAAGCTCCATGAGGTTCACCTACAAGAGTGGGTCTTGATCCGCATTTTAAAACCAAATGCCCAAATGGCAAGAAAATGTATTGGTTTATAAAACTGTCGATAGTCCCCAGAAAATGTGGATACCTAATGGGGGTATAAATACCAAAATGATCCTGAAGATAATTTTCTATCTCTTGCCAGGCTACATTTGTAAAAGAAAGTGCAGCTATTCCTTGATGACTATATTTCCATTCATTAATTAGGCGGGCAAATCTTGCTGCAACAGAATACGTCTTTCCACTACCCGGACAAGCTCTCACTACAAACTTCCCCTCTTTTTCGAAAACTATTTTTCTTTGTTGATCTGATAAACTGTCAAATGGATCCATCAAAAAAGCCATTTTATTGCACGATCTATGTAATCCGGTACCGTAAATTTATTTCTTAGTTCATGATCTTCTTCCAATTTTATTGCCAAGGTATGGGCTAGTTCTGATTTTGCTTTATTAGATTCAATTTTACTTAAAAAGCTCATGGCATAATCATCTATAGATGTTCCTTCTTCTATTCTTTTAGACGCTGTAGGATGTAAATCAGAAAATATTTCGAGTAAAATTTCTCTATTTTCTTCACTGGCTTTGAATAATTCTATTTCAAAAGTTTTTTCTGCAAGAAAAACATCGAGATTACCCGATTTTAAATCGAGAGCCTTTTGAGCTCTTTTTTCTCCTGTTTGTGTATGCCTATCATCGTCAGTAATAATTGAGCATTTATTTTGCAATCGTTTCTTTTCATCTTCATCATTGAAAAGCTTAGCAAAATGTTCAAAAGCGACACCATTTATATTTACAATCTCGACTCCTTTTTTCTCCAAACTGAATTCTTTGTTTTCACCAATCAGTTCGGAAAAAATTTGTAATAATAGCACCTCGGAAATTCCTTCAACGAGAATTACTCCATTGGAAAAGAATAACTGTGATTTTGTTACGTCTAAAAACTTCGAGAGATATTTCTTGTTTTTGGGTTCAAGTGGGGATTCAATAATCGTAAAAGAACTAACAGTCTTGTTTTGGTTTTGAAGTATAATTAATGAGTCTAAATCCGCCTTGGCTGTTAATGTTGGGGAGTGTGAAGTAATAAATAATTGGAATCCCTGATTGTCTAATTTGCTTAAATAATCGAAGAAGATATTTTGCAATTGAGGGTGCAGATGGGCTTCTGGTTCTTCAATGATAAGTGCAATAAATTTTTCTGGCTCTACCTCCTTAATTACCTTTAAATCACCTAATACTGTCGCAGTATAAATCAGATTATTGTAACCTAATCCATTTTGAAATAAGTCAAAATACTTTTGTTTTGATTGATCTCCCTGAATTATCTCAGCATCAAAAACTGGAATTTGAATCCTTAAATAATCAACCAACTTTCGGAATTCAAATGGCAAGAAGTCTATTTCAACCTCTTGTTCCTTTCCTTTTATAGATGTCTTATCTAAATGATCATTTACCTTAGTTAATCCACTGTCAATTAAATTCTCCCAGTGTTCATTTTCATGTAATGCCGTTCTGATCTGATCAGAAAGTTCATCGCGTTTTTCATCTGTGATCTCATTTCCTTCACTATCATACTTTAACTTTGAGAATAGCTCACCAAGTTTATTCCCTCTTACGGGTCGAAGTTCTTGAACAGCGTCTCTCAAGGCTCCTAAATAAACTTGCTTAAATAGATCAAGTACATCAGATTCAATTTGTTGTCCTTCATGTTCACCACCCCAAATTTTTCTCCTCCGTTTCTCTACGTCATTGACAGTCTCATAATAGTAGCGGTGATGCATCTGTAGTTCTTGTGAACCATCTTCATTTTGAACCAATAAGTCTCGAAACCATCCGGCCTCCATAGGGTCTTCTATTTCAAAAAATAGATCGAATTCGATTTTTGGTAATTCTGCGTCCGGATTTGTGTTATCGATATAGTAATCAGATCGTCTTATGTAAATATCTCTGTCATATTCCCCATGACTTAAACAAATTCGCAAAGCATCAACAACTGATGATTTACCAGAATTGTTTTCACCAATTAAAACATTTACACCCTGATTAAATTGAAGGTGCAGCTCTTCGAGATTTCTAAAATTTTTAATTGTAAATTCTCTTAGATACATGGCAAAAATTTAAATTGGTATAACGGCCTTGCATTTGTGCGGCGGGTCGACCATCTAAGAGTATAAGCAACAAACGCTTACCCGTCCGCACGAAATGCTGGTTATGCCTGCCTCATTCCACGAGTTCAACCCCCCTGAGCTTTTTCACACTTCTCAAGGGTTGAAAGCCGAATATTTTCGGCATGATTCTCAATTCGTGAGATGGCATTATTTTTAGTGTCTAAGTTGTTTGTGGATTCATGCTGAGTCAGACCCACTCCCTCCCAGCGTGTTCAAATAACTTTCCACCTTGTTTCGCTTCCAAACCATACCGTGCTAACGGAGTGGAAATTGCTGCAATGTCCTACAATCTCAAGCGGATACATGTGTTGAGGAGTTAAACCATGATGGGGTTACTATATTCATAGTTAAATTCTGTGAAACATTCATGCTCTCAGGAATCGAAACCAAGAAAATGACCAAAACAGGTAATTTTTTACTATTTGGGAGCCAAGCCCGACAGACTCCTAGGACAGGATAGATTCATCTAAATCCCTTCAAAATCTGCAACTATTTTGATTTTACAGTTATCATCTTCTAAATACAGCCTTAATTTCTTTATTTTTATTGAGAGTTATTTGAACAGGGTTACTCTCACTTGATATATCTCCATGCCAGCCTTCAAATCTCCAACCTTCAGCAGGATTGGCAGTCAATTCAACAACAGTTCCATACTCATATACAATCTTATTTTGCTGAACGACTTGCTCAATGCTTCCTTCACCCTCAATATTTATAGTAAGTTGTACACCTGCAAAATTTAGTAATATCGGTTCAATCACGTCTACAACAGTATTAGGGTCTCCATTCAAGCCATCTTTTACATCTGAATGATCGTGATGATTTAGAACATGCCGCCCGCCAGACCAATTGGGAATGGCATCCGGTAGAAGCACCATGCCATCATTATCCACGTTCAGAACCTCATCCATATATCTATAACCCAATATATATTCAAAGATACCAATATCGTTAACGTTATCTATTCGACCACCCACTGAAAATACTTTCCCTTTTGAATAATTATGATTTTTAAAATCTGATATCAAATTGCTCTCAGGCTCCAAATCCTCAAAACCTTTAGAAATAGGAAAAATCCAACTCGATAATGATATCATCAAGTTTAATGTATTGCAAGTCACTGAACCTGGGATACTATTGCAGATCCTATTTGCAGCATTTCTTTTATCCTCAATATTCATTGCCAGCGAAGCCAAAGGAGACCCATAATGAGGAGTACCAAGTGTGATCAGGCCCGTAATCGAGTCTTCTCCGGTTTCAGCTATTAATCCCCGTGCCACAAGCCCACCCATACTATGTGCGATTAATACGGGTCTTTCAATATTTTTTTCCAGCATCAAATCCAACAATGCCCGACTGTTTTCAAGTACAGAGGTGTTAGACGTATATTTATATACGAATAATTTATACTCATTTCTGATGTCATCACGGTTCATTAATTCGGGTATCAATGAAGAAAAAGTATCAAGTTCAGGTTGAAAATCATCGAATTCTGTACATTTGCTTTTGCTAAATTGTAGACCGTGAATTAATATTAAAGGCTTATTTCCATCTAATGCGTTTGGAATTTCTTTCAAAGACCGGAAGTTGTTGTCACAATTATCATCTTTAAAAAAAGATGAAATTTTAAATTCCATAGCTAAATGTTCTGAAACTTGTATTTCATGAGTAATAACGTTTCTATCCCTGCCAGTTGAGGGATCGGGGAGCGCCTTTATTTCAGCAGAACTGTAAAAATATTGATATTCATCATCGTCTATATTTTTTGTTTTTAAAACCTTCATGATTCCACCAGCATTACCGTCATATAATTGTGATAATGTGATGTTTATATTGTCATTACCGGAATGTATTTCCGTATTGCTTTTGCTACCAGCGGGTTGAATACGAATTCTTGTTGGTTGATATAATAGTTCATGTTCATCAAAACCTCCTTCAACCTCTTCCAGGCTAATTTCAAAATTGGATGTTGACTGAGTTGCGTCTACTCTTACAACGCTTCCGGAACTTGTACTGAGCGTGTCTGTTTCTCCGGGCTGTATCGTTTTGGTTGTTTGCCGAACAGGTTCACCCTCAAATGAAATCTGGATATCACCGTCTATCGTTACGGTTTGTTCTTTTTCACCACTTATATTGTAGCCAGCTGGTAGTTTTATAGAAATCGTGTATTGATCTGATTCAATGTTTTTGAACTCGAACACCCCATCAATATCAGAAAAAGTTTCTGCCTTTGATGAATTTCGAGTCAAAACAAGAAGTGCACCTTCTATTCCTTCGCCGGTATCTGATTCTGTCACAGAACCGATGACATTTCCATTATTTTGCCCATCAATACTGGACGGGATAGAATCGTCTGAACAGGAAAGTGCTAGTAGTACCAATATTCCTATTGCCGTAATAATCCAATGTGTTTTTTTCATAAGTCTTGATGTAGTTAATGTGATCAGCTATTACTATCCCCTATTATACTCTGTGTGCCAATCTTTAAAATGGATTTGGTTTAACCTTAATTTAAACTAGCTTAATTTTACCACAAAATACAACGGTGAAAAATGTTGTTTGGTTCAAATCCTAAACAGGCATAACGGTCCAGCATTTAAGCGGCGGGGCGTTCCGCCGCTGGTTTAATGTAGTAAAACCGAACCAAATCAGAAACTTGGGGCAAGCACTGAACGTTCTGCCCCGTCCGCTTGAAATGCATGGTTAAGGCACGGAAGGATCCACGAGCTACACAACCTGCTAAAACCAGAGCTTTTTTACAGCCACAAAACGTTGATTCGAACCGGCAGGCGCAGGGAAAGCCTCCGATTCGAGGATTCACAACCAACGCCTCCCGGCTCATTGTAGGTTACAAAACCAACAAGTGGTATTAGCCAACCGTGCACCAGGCGCCGAGGGAAAACCCCCGAAAAGGCAAAGCAGGCCACGCGTTCAAAGCAACCAGCCAATAAGTGGCTCCTTTGGGAAAAGGGCAGGGGACACCGGACTACTGCAACCCCAACCAATACCCATGGCGGCCACAGCTAAAAGAGAAAAATTTTTAAATTGAGGAGCCGCCACCGCGCTCTCGGGAAACCCCTGAAAGTGCCCGCCTTTTCTGAAAAATCTCGGCGCTTCGCGCTGCCTGACGATCTTTACCAAAGCGAGGCCTGCCCACGTTACTATCAACATTTTTGAACAAGCACCATGGCGCCCCGTATTTCTTGGGAAAGACCTAAAAGAAGCACGCCACAAAACGAGCTGGAAGTAGGGGACTGATTGGGATATTTGGAGAAGCAAGATGCCCGCGCACCCTTTGACAAAACCCAACGCGCCTGCCAGGCCTTAACGGTGCGGCGTTTGTGCTGCCGGG
>SL_3KL_010_SEDDRAFT_10005856_pt1 | contig 11008 bp, 7 predicted proteins | sample SodLakKL_010_SED_2_FD_10381 | JGI IMG/M metagenome (IMG submission 10381)
GGAGAAGTGAATCTTTCCTCTGTCGGTTATCGGGAACGCTACCCCGAGCCGCGGACTGATCTGCCATTTGTGAGATGCATCTTTGTACCAATATGATCTGCGGGCATTGATTGCATCCTCTCTCGTTCCGCCCGGTGCAACTCTTTCATCCTGATTTTCCGGTCGAAGCGGCAGATAAATATTCGGATCGGACGGATCGGCAAGAATGATCCCATCCGGTATAAAATAATCGAAACGGACACCCAGATTTACAACCATTTCATCGAACTCCATTTTATCCTGTATGTACCAGGATAATTCGATGGGGTTTCGCCTGAATTCATTAAAAGCAAATGATTCACGTGAGGGTATAACGGTTGCTATGAATGGATTGCCGTCGAGAACGGGCTCTCTGTTTGCGTCTTCGTTCGAAGGAATTAAATTGATATCACGATAATAAATATTATGAGATCTGAACTCAACGCCCGTTTTTATCTGATGAGAACGCGTAATCTGGCTGGTTATATCGAACTTGGAAACATACGTTCCGGTATTGCGTCGAAATTGTTGCATCTTCGTTCCGCCGGTATTGAAACTGTACGGAGGATTTTGATTAAGTAACCGGGGATGCACATATCGTGGATCATTAGGATCTTCGTAAACATGATGACGATAATCTTTATAAAAATAGGAAAATCCGAGTGTATAAAATGTCCGCGTTCCGAGCGAGTGATTAAGATTTGCAATGTGAGTTATACCTGTCCTGTACCGATCGAAATCACCGTCCGGATTATATAAAAATCCAAAGTCAAAATTCCGGAACCAGACCCGGTCGTATATAATATTATAGCTCAATCGGAGTGTCGGTGTTGCTCTGTACGTTAACTTGAACTGACCGTATTGTTTCTCGGAAGGATTCATAGCGACATAGGAGCTGTCACCAAGCCCCCGTTCCGGATTCATTGAAAGATCCCACTCGGCAATATTTGTCGATCTGTTATCCGTGATATTTTCCGGATTGAAAACTCTCCGGCCATATAACCAACCGTTAAAGTGAATATACCGCAGGTTGCTATCGAAGAACAATTTATCCCGGACGACCGGTCCGCTCAGACTTCCTTCAAAGTTTCTGATATTCGTTGGATTCGGATTGTTTAACCCACGGAAGATCTGATCTTGTCTGCTGAAGTAGTCCCCGCCGTATGAAGAAATATTCCCGCGGAATGTGTTTGTTCCGTCTCTCGTTACAATATTTACGACTCCGGACATTGCCTGGCCGTATTCGGCGTTAAAAGCACCGCTGATGAGCTGCATTTCCTCAATCGACTGCGTACCGATTTCGACGACGAGACTGCCGTCGAAAACGTCTGTTACCGGCATTCCGTCGATCCAGTATGCGATCTCTCCCCGCCTTCCTCCGCGAAGGTGACCGTCAACAAAACCCGCCTGAAGATTAAGCACCTGGGTAAACTCAGTAACCGGCAGAGCTTGTATTAAATCACCGCTCACTATCGCGGTCGTCGCGGTAAGATCGCGTTGAATGATGGGTCTCTCTGCAATTACCACGACTTCTTCACCCAGATCAAGAAAAACCTCGGGTAATTCGAAATTAAGTTCTGTCGTTAAGTCGATAGAGACGCGCAAATCCTGGACAACAACAGTTTGATAACCAATCGCCGATGCACGGACGTTGTAGGTACCGGGCCGGACATTGATGATAAAAAACCGTCCGTCCAAATCCGCTGCAGCTCCCATTGTTGTCCCCTCAATGAGTACGTTAGCACCGGGTATGGGTTCGCGTGTCTCTTTGCTGATAACCTTTCCCTCAATTTTACCTACCTGGGCGTGCAGAACAGACGACGAAATAACGCATAAGAGTAATAGAGCTGAAAGTTTATTTAAAAATTTCATCCGGAACCTCGCAGAATTACCTTCGATAAAAAAATTAATTGTTTACCATAGTTGTATTTTTTTTATAGTGTCCGCATGTTTCACGAACCATAAGTTTTGGTGTAAATAAAGTATGTGTAACCGATCCGTTACGATTCGACAATCTATCCAGCATCCGGCCGACGGATAGCACACCCATTTCATACATCGGCTGACTTATCGTCGATAATCCAATATGTTGCGCCAATTCGATATTATCAAAGCCGACGATAGCGATGTCATCCGGTGCCGTCAGATTGTGATCGCGCATTGCACTGAGAACGCCCATTGCCTGCACATCACTTGAAACAAAAATGGCCGTTGGAAGTTCATGTTTTGGCAGTTCCAGCATATCGATCATCGAATCGTAACCGGCTTCGCGGCTGAATCCGTCATATTTCAGAATTCTACTTGGCTTATATATTTTTTCATCAAACGACAAACCGCTTTCCATCAGTGCTGTTTTATAACCTGAGAAGCGTATCTTCGCAGGAGGTGAGATTGGATTAGCATTGATCATACCGATTCTCTTGTGTCCTAAATCAATCAGATGCTTTGTCGCGGCATACGCACCCGCTTTGTTATCGACCGTGATCGAATCGAAATCCGGATGATAACAATCAACAAGTATGAACGGCTGATTAATATGTTTATACTTCATGGTAAAATCATCGGGCAGCCGGAGCGAGAAGAGCATTATACCGTCGGCACGGCCTTTCTGTGTAGCCCGCAGTAAATACATTTCGAATTGCTCCGGATCGTTTTCATTCAAACCGTAAAGCATTATATCGTATCCGAGTGTGAGCATTTTATCCTGGATACCCTGCAACACCTCGAGAAAGAAGTAGTTTGTAAAATAAGGTATGATAGCCGCGATGGTATTTGTTTTTTTCCGCGCGAGGCCCTGTGCATATGCATGGGGCTGATAATTCAGGTCATGTGCAACTTTCAGCACACGTTCCCGGGTTTTCAAAGAAACATTCGGATGGTTATTCAGGACTCGCGAGACTGTTCCAATTCCTACACTTGCTTTTTTTGCTATATCATAAATGGTTGCAGGCATTTCACATTCGTTTAAATTTTTCGATATTGACCAATATTAGCGGAACTGAATTGGAAGTGCTTCCAATTAACGAAAAATAAATCAAAATGTCAAGGCATTCTCATTTTTTTTAAATATTTTTTTATTGCGTATCAGGCATAAAAAAGGCAAATATACAGGATGAAATTAATGATTCATCATAACGCACAGAATCGGGTTGAGAGATAGAATTGGAAATTGTTCCATTACTTGATTCGAGGAAAGGATGGATAGTACTGTCAGGTTCATCCGGTCAGACATTTGCGTGATTCTGATTTATCTATTATTCTTCCATAAAAACAAAATGAATCCAACAACGATGCATAACCAAACCGGATACCATATATTTATTGAACCTGTTACCAATGCCATTCCGAGCGCACCTGCCGCGAGTACATAATATGACAGAGGTATAAGAGCAAGACGAATAAGATCCCCTTCTTTTCCGAGTAAACCGACAGTCGCTGCGGCAGCGACCACATTATGTACGCAGATCATATTCCCTGCCGCGCCACCGACGGCCTGAAGCGATACAACCATAGCAGCAGCCATATAGTCGAGACCGATGCTTTGAGCCGTAGCAAATTGAAACAAGGAGAACATCATATTACTGATCGTATTGCTGCCCGCTATGAATGCCCCCATTGCACCGATAACAGGTGCGAAAAGGGGCCAGAAGCCTCCGGCTATTGCAGAGACTCCCTCAGCAAGAACGATAGGCATACTATCGTAATTCGACGACGCAGAATGTATGAATACCTGCACCATGGGAACGGCAAATAAAAGTGCACTACCCGCACCGAACAAAACCTTTCCAGCTGCTTTCCAGGCTTTCATATATCCTTTGTCCTGCCACATTCCGTGAAGGACATAGGTGAGGAGCGATGTGAGCAGAAGGATAAATCCCGGGAGATATAACGGTTGTGACGATGTATTCACTCCTGAACCGAAAATATCGGTTATACTTATAGTGACGTTCGGATGTCTCAATACATTCGATACCGGTTCAATCGTCCTGCTGATGATCAGTAAGCCGACAACTATAACATACGGCAGCCATGCTACAAATATCCCGACCGGTTTTGCTTTTAGTACCGGGTCGGAAGCATCCTGCAATTCACCTATCCACCTGTCTTCCCACTTACTGCGATCCTGAAACTGGAACTGTTCCTTCGGTACGAGAAAACCTCTTTGTGCGGACGGTATCACGATGAGCAATCCTATTAATGAGCCGGCTATAGACGGGAATTCAGGTCCAAGAAAGGTTGCAACAAGATAATAAGGAATTGTAAACGCAAATCCCGCAAAGAGTGCAAACTTCCATGTTTTTAAACCTTCTCTGTAAGATCTATGTTCTCCGAAAAACCTTGTTAACATGCTCACCATGATCAATGGAATGAGTGCTCCGACAAGCATATGAAAGAGAGCGGCATATGCCCCTATCTGAGTGAGATATTCCATGTACGATATTTCACCGGCAATCGCGGTCAGCACCATGTCCTGCCCGCTCAATCCGGTATTGACCCCGATAAGTATCGGCGTCCCGACCGCACCGAATGTAACCGGCGTACTTTGGATGATGAGAGCGGAAAGCACCGCTGCCATTGCCGGGAACCCTATGCCGACCAGAAGGGGTGCAGCAATTGCCGCAGGTGTACCGAACCCTGAAGATCCTTCGATAAGCGCTCCGAACAACCATGCAATAATGATCGCCTGGACGCGTCTGTCCGGAGAGATATTAATAAGACCCCGGCGAATGGTTGCTAAAGCACCGCTTTCACGAAGTGTGTAGAGTAATAATATAGCACCGAATACTATGAACAAGATATTCACAGCAGTAACAACACCATGTACCGTAGCACCGGCAATTTTATTGAATTCAGTTCCCCACAGAAATAATGCAACTGCCACGGTTATGATATACGCAACGGGCATAGCACGGCGTGCAGGCCAGCGAAGTACGACAAGAAATAGTAACACCGTAAGCACTGGCATGAGTGCAAGTATGAACAATATGCCGAGTCCCATCGGGGATTCTCCTCACTGAATGTTATTGATTAAATATATATATCAATATCGATTGAAAGCAGGGATGTCCGGTATGTTTAATCTCAAAACACTGTACAAAGGAAAAGAAGGAAATTCGACTACATCTCTGTATCTGAGATACGGTAACGTTTCGCTTTCAGATCACCGGAGAATTGGACTCCGGTTTCGCGAAGCCGATATATTTTCCCTTCGGGATCTATTATTGCACCCTGTATCTCATTCTCCGGGGACGAACCTAATTTTTCCAGTTTTCGTGAGCGTATCAATGACGGTGCACCCCGCCAGGGTTTTGTTGCAATGAACAACGGAACGGTATGAGTACGGCTGAACGTATATGCTTCGTCAAGCTTTGCTTCATCGACATCGCTGTTGATAACAAACGATACCTTCATATGTTTTTCCTGCAAAATTTTCATTGCATTGAGAGCTTCGTCATACGATCGGACCCCCCGGGACGAATCATTTTCTTCACGTGAAATACCATCCAATCGAATAATGACGCTTTCCACGCCGTTCTTTTTCAATTCTTCCACACGCCGGGGAGTGAAATTTAATCCGCAGGTAGCAATCTCAATATCAACACCGAGTACTTTCGCATACGAAAGGATATCATACAGATCATCACGCAGAAACGGATCACCGCCGGCTATGATAAGTTTCCCCTCCTGCTCGGCTATTGACTCAATGATGACAAGCCATTCCCACAACCGCATTTCATCCTGACTATTTCCAACAAGGATAGCATCGGCACAGGGGTTACAATGATAATCACACCTATGCGTTATTTCAAATAGGAATATGGGTTGTTCTCGAGTCATTATATCGACAACTTTTCATTGACCGCTATGAATAACGTTCCGCCGGAACAGGATCAAATCGCGGATTCTTCCGGCACTTGTTTTTTCTCTTCACGCAACTGCGACAGATATTCGTCAATCGACCGGGCAGCAAGTTTTCCGTCTGCAACGGCCTGAATGACGGTCGCACCGCCGCGCGCGATATCGCCGCCGGCAAAAATGCCTTCTCTGCTTGTTGCCCCCTTCTCATCGACGATGATAGTTCCCCATCGGGTCGTTTCGAGGCCCGGAGTGGTTTGCTGTATGATTGGATTAGGGGACTGTCCGATAGCAACGACAACCGTGTCAACGTCGATAATAAAATTAGAATTTTCGATTGGAATCGGTCTTCGCCGCCCCTTTTCATCGGGCTCACCGAGACGCATCTTCTGGCATTCGATCGCTTTCACCCAGCCGTTCTCATCGCCGTGAATTTTCAACGGATTGGTAAGAAAGTGGAATTCAATGCCCTCCTCTTCCGCGTGGTGTACTTCCTCGACACGCGCCGGCATTTCCTCACGCGATCGTCGATACAGTAGAATCGCATGTTCCGGACCGATTCGTTTAGACGTCCGGACGGCGTCCATCGCAACATCACCGCCTCCGATGACAGCGACCCGTTTCCCGATTTTTAATGGCGTATCATACTCGGGGAATTTATATGCTTTCATTAAATTAACACGGGTCAGCAACTCGCTCGCCGAGTAGACACCGCTCAGATTTTCGCCCGGTATGTTCATAAAGTTCGGCGAACCTGCACCGGTACCGAGGTAAACCGCCTGGTACCCTAATTCATCGAATAGTTCATCGATCGTAATGGTCCGTCCGATTATTACGTTGGTTTTTACTTCGACGCCGAGCGCTTTGACACGATCAACTTCTTCTTTCACTATGTGCTTTGGTAACCTGAACTCTGGTATGCCGTATATCAATACACCTCCGGGTTCGTGCAGAGCTTCAAAAATTGTGACCTGATATCCCAACTTTGCCAATTCCGCTGCAACCGTCAATCCTCCCGGCCCTGAACCGACGACTGCAACCTTCTGGTTTTTCGGTGCGGCTTTCGGTGGAGGGGTAAACGTACCGTATGCCCTTTCGTAATCCGCGACAAACCGTTCGAGTTTACCGATGGCCACCGGCTCCCGTTTCTTGCCCAGCAGACAGACTATTTCACACAAATTTTCCTGGGGACACACACGGCCGCAGATCGCGGGCAGATAGTTCGATTCGCGGATTTTATTGAGCGCTCCCTGGTAATCTTTCTCATATATCAGCTTAATAAATTCAGGTATATTTATACCGACGGGACATCCCGCGACACATACCGGATTTTTACATTCGAGACATCGTTTTGCTTCTTCGAGTGCAAGCTGATTATCAAATCCCTCGGATACTTCTCCAAAGTTCGTTATCCGGATATCCGCGTCCTGCTCGATGGGCAGGTGACGCGGAATCTTCATCCGCTCCGAAGGTTTTAATGGATTTTTTCTATCGGTCGTACCTGAATTTGTCTTATTCTGTTTTTGCATCTTGTACCTGACATTCTGATTCCTGAATAAAATTCTGCAGCGAAGATTTTTCCAGATCCTCGTACGTTTTGTTCCGCGCAATCAACTCATCGAAGTCGACGATGTGGGCATCGAACTCCGGACCGTCAACGCACGCAAACTTCATTTCACCGTTGACGGTGACACGGCAAGCACCACACATTCCGGTGCCATCCATCATAATGGGATTTAGACTGACGTATGTTTTTATTTTATCGGCACGCGTTGTTTCGGCAACGGCTCGCATCATCGGGATCGGTCCGATAGCATAGATACCCTGTAACTCTTTGTTTTTTTTCATGATGTCTTTCAGTGCATCGGTCACAAAACCCTTTTGACCGTATGATCCGTCGTCCGTCGTTATAATTAATTCATCGCACACGGCACTCATCTCATTTTCGAGAATGACGAGGTCTTTACTCCTCGCACCGATAATACCGAGCACGGTATTTCCGGAGTCTTTTAATGCTTTAGCAATCGGATAGACCTCGGCAGTTCCAACTCCGCCTCCGACACAAACCACCGTCCCGTAATAATCAACGGGTGTCGGATGACCTAGGGGCCCTACAACATCGAGGAAATACTCTCCCTCATTCATGCCGACCATAATATTTGTGGTTTTACCGATTGCCTGAATAATGAGTGTAATTGTTCCGGATTCATTATCCGAATCAACGATAGTGAGCGGGATTCGTTCACCGGTTTCGGTTGCGCGGACAATAACAAAGTTTCCTGCTTTGCGTTTCCGGGCTATGAAAGGTGCCTCGATGACGAACTTGCTGAGAGTAGGGGCAAGTGCTTCTTTTTTGAGAATTTTGAACAAATTATTATCTCCTTTAAGAGTAATTCCAGATATCGAAAAATGTCTGATCGCCGTCGGTGTGAATTGCGTTCATAGTACACAGCTCGACGGCTTCCTGCATAATATCATCCTCATCGGCATTAAGCGGTTGGCGCTGTATATAATAGTATTTACCACCCTCGACATAATCAAAGAATTTACCCGCGAGCGAGAGGCACAGACCGCAGCCGTTGCAATAATCGTCGACATAGTATTTTCCGGGTGAATTTTCGGCGAGACGAGCTTTCACTGAGTACCTCATATTTTCCTCCCTATAGAATTTCTTCAATAGTTTGCATGTTGAATTTTCCGATACTAGTAAACCACACAATTATTGTGCCAGTATGTCATATCGAAATTACTACAAATTGCGGGTTTATTAGTAATATATTACCTTTTTTTGGAACTTTTTTAAGTAAAACATTTCATTTTTAGGAACTTAAAAAAATTAAAACCCGGCCGGATTCATTATTGCGGGATTCCGACCGGGTTTTGTTGAAATATTCAACACCGAGCCTATAAAATTAACGACTTATTATTTTGTATAGTCGTAATTTTTGATTTCAGCCTCGGGTATGAATGTGTTAGGTGTATTAGCATTTTTCATAACATCATATATCATTCCATTCCCGCCATAAAGCAGAGACCGTGAGTCATATCCTAATATCCTCAGGTAGCCCGATAGATACGAACTCGTTTGTCCGGTATAGCAATATATGACATTCGGCATTTCTGTGGACAATGTCAGGAGATCGTTCCCGAGCTTCCATGGCTCGGTCGGAGGAGGATAATTAAGGGCACCCTGAATATGGCCGAGATCCGTATACAGGTTGGTCGGCCAGTAATTTATTATTCGATGTCCGTTTAAATTCTGGTACAGAGCGTTATGATTAATTGCCGCCGGTCCATATCCCTCTGAAAATAATTGGGCTACGCGGGCATCAATAATGTCCACCGGTTCGGTTAACCCTGTGTTGATTTCGGGGAGTTCGCCTTTTGGCGGTTTTGCAGGTGCCGGAGTTTTAACAAATTGCGTTGCCCTTGCATTCGATCTGTTATTCAGCCACGGTCCGGCAAGGTCTTCGTGCCATGCGCTCATACCCCATTTTAATGAGATAGCATTAGGGATACCTGCTGCCCGTAATAAAGCCACAGCATAGGCAGACGACTGACCCGTGTAACATACAATCACTATTCGCTCATAACCGCCGGTATTAATCCCTTTAATGTGATTATAAAGATCGGCAAAGTTAACCTGTACCGCTCCGGGGATATATCCGGTTGCATAATCCGCTGCAGTCCGGATATCGACTATGTATTGAGTAGCCGGACTTGCCAAGAGGGTAGTTCTAACGGCCTGAGCTTCTACAACGAAACCACCGTACGGAAACTGAAGAACATTCTCCAGATATTCGAGAATAACCTCTGTTTCGTTTACGACCGGATCAGGACTCGTTGAATCGTCACATCCTATTAATCCGATGAAAAGAATGAAAATCAGCATATAATACAATTTATGTAACTTCATAAAGTACCTCTCCTATAGTGTAGTTTAACATGTTTGGTTTGGTTAAGTTAAAACTTACGGTGTTCCCCACGACGAAGGAAGTTTACCGTCTACAATGATCTCCGTATTCGATGACCGCTCCCAATTAGCAAGATCCGAATTGAACAGATATAAATGCCGGTTACGGTAGATATCGTCCTCCTGTATGATATGACAACTATCATAGCAAGATTTACCCTCATCGACTTTTGTTCGGGATGTCCAGCGTAATATGTTATGCGGGGTTGTGTAATTAAATGTCGGTTTTGCATCGAAGTTGGCCAGGACATCGACACCGTAGCGTTCCCAGCTATCCGGAGCACCCGGTGCACGGCGGACCGTAGAAAATTTGTACGGTCGTACATCCCGCAAGGGGTTAAGTGCAATTTTAAACGACTGATGGGCATAAATCCGCGCACCCTCACCGCCGACGTGGCAACTTCCGCAGTTATTATAATCCTGCGCGTGACAGCTATGACAATTGAGGTCATTGATATGCAGTGTGTGGTACGGATTCGCTGATTTGATATCCGTATGGCAGTCATAACACGACGGCAGCAATTCCATCTGGTAACGATGATCGTATTGTTTCCCGTCACCGTGAAGCTCATCTTTCGTATGGCAATCGATACAGGTATATCCTGCTTTTGTAAGATGCACATCGGGCTGTGTCCCGGTACCGATACCGAAATACGCATGACCGCCCCGGCTCGAATGACAGGCGATACAATTATCCCGCATATCCGGTGTACGGCTGAAGGTATGTTGCTTATATAATCCGCCGCCTCCCGCTGAGGGTCTTGTCACGTGACAATCACCGCAGGTAGCATGACAGGTCGCGCAATTTTGATTATATCCCTCTATGATGCCGTGGGGAAGGTCATCAAATGAATCCGCGCCTGCACGAAGCACCTGACTTCTTTTTTGTCCCCAGCCCTCGGCATGAAGATTGTTCATCGCTCTATTTACAATATCAGCGTGACAGGGTGCACAGGTTTGATCGGCAATCGTGGAAGGTTTTTTGACAAAATCTCCGGAGTGCGCCACTGCTTTATCTGCAGTCTCATCCACACCTCCGTGACACTCGGTACACCCGAGTGCGCCGTGAACAGTATATTTAAATTCATCATAACTCGCACGGGATATATGTACACGATCATACGATGGAATGAACGGTGGCGGGCCACCACATCCCCCGCC
>SL_3KL_010_SEDDRAFT_10005857_pt1 | contig 11008 bp, 3 predicted proteins | sample SodLakKL_010_SED_2_FD_10381 | JGI IMG/M metagenome (IMG submission 10381)
CGCATTGAATCAAAACCAAGAGTAATTGATCATAATTATATTTTGTGGACAGGTATCGTTATAGATATAAGCGAGAAAAAAGAGCTGGAAGAACTAATGGGTCACAGAAAGGTATTCGAAAGGCTTCTTCTTGAGCTCTCCTCACAGTTTGTTAATCTTACTGCCGATAAGTTTGATGATATCCTGAATCTATCTATTGAAAGAGTTGGAAAATTCTGTAATATTGACCGGACTTACATCTTTTTGTGGGATGAGGAAAAGCATATTCTCAAAAACACCCATGAATGGTGTAATGCCGGTATTTCACCACAGATTGAATATCTGCAAGCACTCCCGTGCAGTGAAATACCCCAATGGATGACACATCTCAAAACTTTTAATCCTATTAATATTTACGATGTTTCAAAGCTTTCCGAAGAATGGAAGGTTGAGAAAGAACTACTGGAAGCACAGGATGTTAAGTCATTGTTTGTTGTACCCATTATTTCCAGGCAAAGATTGATAGGTTTTGTTGGCTTTGACTCTGTCAGGAGAAACAGGGAGTGGCAGGATTATGAAGTTAAAATTCTGAAAGTTTTTGCCGACTTAATATACAATGCTTTTGAACGTAGAAATGCCGAAATCAACCTGATTGAATCCAGGCAAATGCTTCGTAATATCCTTGATACCATTAAGGTTCGTGTTTTCTGGAAGGATATTGAACTGAATTATCTGGGTTGCAACCGGTCTTTTGCCAGAGATGCCGGGTTGAAATCCACAGAAGATGTGGTTGGTAAAAATGATTTTATGATGCCATGGACAAATGAAGCAAAAAGTTATCAGGAAGATGACCTTAAAGTAATTCGCTCAGGACAGCCTTTACTTAATTTCGAAGAAGAGCAAACCGATGCCCGGGGAAAAAAGAAATGGTTGCGTACCAGTAAAATTCCCTTAAGCGATGCCCATGGCGATGTGATTGGTATGCTGGGAACCTATCAGGATATTACCGAACAAAAGCAGGCTGATTTAGCCCTTAAGGCATCTGAAAAAAAATACAGGGTACTTACTGAAAATGCCTTCGATGGCATTTATCTTTTGGAGAATGAACAATTTATGTATGTCAACCAGCGTTTCTGTGAAATATCCGGCTATAGTGAAAAGGAAATTCTTTCGAAAGGTTTTAGTATGTGGGAACTTTTAACTTCTGAAAGTAAAACCATTGTAGAGCAAAGAAAGCAGGCAAGAATTGAGAATAAAGAAATTCCCGGCATTTACGAGTTAAAAATTAAAAGTCAGTCGGGCGAGATACGCGATATTGAAATCAGTACAACTCCTTTGGGTGGAATGGAAAAGGTGCTCATTCTGGGGATCATGCGCGATATTACCGAAAGGAAAAACAATGAAACCCTGAGAAATGAAGTTGCTATCGCAAATCAAACCGTATTGTTTAAGCAAAACTTTCTTGCCAATATGAGTCATGAGATCAGGACCCCACTTACCGGGGTTTTGGGCATGATTGAAATTCTTTCCAAAACAAATCTTGATGAGAATCAATATGATTATGTAAATACACTCAAACTTTCAACGGAAAATCTCAGGGAAATTATTAATCAGATTCTTGACTTTTCAAAAATTGAAGCAGGTCAGATAAAGCTTAAACTAAGAATTTTCAGTAAGCATAATATGTTTGAGAATGCCAAAAAACTTTATAGCAGCATTTGCAGAAAGGATATCATTCTTGAAACCTTCCTGGATCCTGAAATACCCGAATTAATTGAAGCCGATGAATATCGTGTAAGGCAGGTAATGAACAATCTGCTGTCAAATGCAGTGAAATTTACTCAACAGGGAAGGATTTGCCTCAACGCAAAACCTGAAAAGTTTCTTGATAAAGAAAATCTTCTCATCAGGGTGAGTGTGAGCGATACGGGAGTTGGCATCAGACCGGAAACCCTGGAGCGGTTATTCCAACCCTTTGAGCAAATTGAAACTGAGGACACCCGTAATTTTGATGGTACAGGACTTGGGTTGTCAATTAGCAAGGAACTGGTTACTTTGATGGGTGGCGAAATCGGAGTGGAAAGTACGCCCGGAAAAGGAAGTACTTTCTGGTTTACTTTTAAGGCAAGGAAGGTGAAAAGTAAAAAAGCTCAAAAGGTCCAATTAAACCAGGTTAAGGTAAAAGATGCCAGAGAACTTTCGGCCCTAAGTATATTATTTGCTGAGGATAAGATTGTAAACCAAAAAGTTATACTGATCATTCTGGAATCAATGGGTCATAAAGTAAAGGTTGCACAAAACGGCTGGGAGGTTCTTGAAATTTTTAAACCCGGCAAGTTTGATCTGATACTGATGGATATTCAAATGCCCGGAATGGATGGCGTTACTGCTACCCGTACTTTAAGGGAGCAATATAAGGAGTTACCCCCTATTGTGGGTCTCAGTGCCAATGCGTTTGAAGGAGACCGCGAAAAGTATATGAACCATGGCATGGATGATTACATCACCAAACCTGTAAGCTCAGAAGATTTTGAGTCTTTGATAAGCAGATTGTTCAGCCAGGTATAAACAAAAACATGAGAATAATTTCTGTTAAATATTTGCTTGTATATTTCTGTATTTTGCATACAGGAATAATTCAAGCATCTGAACTGTTGAAAGTGGGTATATATGATAATCCACCCAAAGTTTTTCTCGATGAAAGAAATCAGCCTGCAGGGCTCTTTGTTGATATCATTGAGTATATTGCCAAAAAAGAGAAAATTGAAATTGAGTATGTTTTTGATTCCTGGACTGCACATCTTGATAATTTAAACCATGGCCATATTGATATACTTGTTGATGTAGCATTTTCTGAAGAGAGAGCAAAAAGATTTGAATTCAACATGGTGCCGGTAATTGAATCCTGGGTGCAGTTTTTTGCAACTTCGGCGAATTTGATTAATGAGATTAAAGAATTAAATTACAAAACCATTGCTGTGCTTAGGGGTTCGCTGCAGAGTCATTATTTACGCACAGAACTGACGGAAAACTTTAATGTTGATATTCTCATCAGAGAATTTGATGATTATGAGCAGGCAATACATGCCATGCAACAGAATCGCGTTGATCTTTTACTGGCCGACAGGTTCTTTTATTTTTCGCCCCGGCGGGTCAAACTGCTCTTACCTACTCCAATCATTTTGAATCCTGTTCCTTTATTTTTTGCCTTTCATCAGTCTACAGATCAGGCAATTATTAACGCAATCGATGTCAGATTGGGGGAGTTAAAAAATGATCCAAAATCAGTTTATTATCAAAGTTTGAGTAATTGGCTTGATTTACCCGACACCGGATACAGGCCGTATTATTTTATCCCGGTCATGATAATTACCGGTGCACTGCTTCTGCTGTTTGTATGGCTGATCGTAAAGCTTTATAAACGAATTCTGCATAAAAACCGCCAGCTGAAATTCAAAACCAGCGTACTGGAGTCAGCCAATAAAATGCTGGAAGAATTACTGGAAGAAAGAAGGAGGGGCGAAGTTACGCTTAAACAAAGTGAAGAAGTTTTCAGAAGTTTGTTTATGATGTCGGCTGATTCTTTCTTTCTGCTTAAAGATGGTGTTTTAATTGATTGTAATGATGCCGCTCTGAATTTTTTTGGGTTTGAAAAAAAAAGTGACCTTATGGGGAAAAAACCCTGGGATTTATCTCCTGATTTTCAGCCCGACGGAATCAGGTCTTCAGTAAAAGCCAAACAAGTAATCACTAAAACAATTGACGAAGGAAATCTTAGATTTGAGTGGATGCATAAAAAGATGAACGGAGAAATTGTAGATGCAGAGGTGGTATTGACCTTGATTTCCTTTAAGGGAGAAAAGGTATTGCATGTCAGCCTTCGCGATATTACAGAAAGAAAGAAGATGGAGAAAGATCTGGCGGAAAGTGAAGCGCGTTACAGGTTGTTGTTTGAAAATATGAATGATTTGGTTGTTAAAGTCGATACAGATGGGAAATTCTTATTTGTTAGTCCGTCCTACTGCAAATTGTTTGGAAAGTCGCAGGAAGAACTCCTGAATAAAACATTTTTACCCCTTGTGCACCCCGATGACAGAAAAGCTACAGAGGATGCAATGAAGAAATTGTACAGTCATCCGTATAGCTGTTATGTAGAGCAACGTGCCCTTACTGTTGACGGCTGGAGGTGGCTGGCATGGACAGATTCGGCAATCCTTGATAAAAATAATGAAGTGATTGAAATAATTGGAGTAGGCAGGGATATAACCAAACAAAAAGAAGCAGAGTTTGAATTGCGGGAAAATGAGAAACGGTGGATGCTTGCGCTCGCGGGAACAGGAGATGGCGTTTGGGACTGGAACATTGAAACTAACCAGACCTATTATTCATCGGNCTGGAAAGATATGCTGGGATACGAATTGGATGATCTGGATAATTATTATGATACCTGGAAAAAACTTGTGCATCCCGAAGATCTGCCCAAGGTAACCAATACCATTGAAAAGTACCTGAAAGGTGAAACACAGGCCTATACTGCTGAATATCGTATGCTTGCCAAAAACGACAATTACAAATGGATTCTCGACAGGGGCAAAATTGTTGAGAAAGACAAAAAGGGAAACCCCGTCAGAATGATCGGAACACATAGCGATATTACACCGTACAAGGAATCTCAATTGTATCTTGAAGACAGAATTGCTTTACGTACCGCACAGCTGGAAGCGGCAAACAAAGAACTGGAAGCATTCTCGTATTCGGTTTCACATGACCTGAGGGCACCCCTGAGAGCCATTGCCGGTTTTACAAAAATTTTGTCATCCCAATATAAAACCCAATTTGATGATGAAGCCCGGCGACTTTTCGGAATCATAACAGATAATGCCGGAATTATGGACAGGCTGATTACCGACCTGCTCGAATTTTCGCGTATTGGCCGAAGTGATATAAAGCGTGTTGAAGTTAATATGACAGAAATGGTCAATGAGATAATTGGCGAATTACTTAATGACTGGCAAAAAGAAAAAATTAAAATTACCATTGAAGAATTACCGGAAGCCTTTGTTGATAAAACCCTTATCAGACAAGTATGGATTAACCTGATCTCCAATGCCATAAAATTCACAGCCAAACAAGAAAAACCAGAAGTTAGCATCGGATGCAAAATAAGTAAAGATAAGCTGACCTTTTTTGTTAAGGATAATGGTGTAGGGTTTAACCCTGAATACAGCCATAAAATCTTCCAACCTTTTCAAAGATTACATAATTCCGATGATTATGAAGGTTCAGGTGTGGGTCTGGCTATAGCCCAAAGAATAATACTCAGGCACGAAGGCATTATCCGGGCAAGCAGTAAACCGGATGATGGAGCCTGTTTCAGCTTTTCATTGCCAGTCAGGATAAGTGAATAATTGCTGTTGTTTTCCATTTTTTTATTAACTTAATACAAGTGTTTGTGCCATGAAAGATCAGGTTTAAATAATGTTGGTTGAATTTGAAAACCTGCTGGAAGCTATTAAAGAACATGGATATTGCTGGCTGATTCTTAACCAGCCTTACCATAAATATTCTTACAAAATATAGTCTCATGAAAGAAAAATTAAAAATTCTTATCGCCGAAGATCTCCTTACGGATTTTGAACTTGCTGTAAATGAGATTAAAGATGGTGGTCTTGATATTGATGCTATAAGGGTAGATACAGAAGAAGATTTTCGCAGAGCTCTCAGGATTTTTGATCCTCAGATTATCATATCAGATTATTCCATGCCGGTTTTTGATGCGGAGCATGCATTGAAAATCAGTCTTGAGCATAACCCTTATCTCCCTTTTATTGTGCTCACAGGATCAGTCAATGAAGAAACTGCAGTAAACTGTCTTAAGTCAGGAGCTACTGATTATATTCTTAAGGAAAGAATAAAAAGGCTTCCATTTGCCATAAAAGAAGCTATGGCCCGCTATGAAATGCATATTCAGAGAGAACAGTTTCTTGCTAAGATCAAGCAAAGTGAAAACCGTCTTAAACTGGCTCATAAAATAGCCAATATCGGAAGCTGGGAAATGAATTTCAATGATGGCCTGGTAAGAGCATCTGAAGAAGCCCGGAGAATTTATGGTGTCGATCAGGAATGTATGCTTATTGAAGATGTTAAGGCAATGGCTCTCGAGCAATTCAGGCCGACTATTGACCATGCAATTAAAGAGCACATTGAAAAGGGTAAATCATACGATGTAGAGTATCGTATCAAACGAGCCAGCGATGGTGAAATCAGGTATATTCATTCATTGGCTGAATATGACCCGGACAACGACCGGCTGGTGGGGATTATTAAAGATATTACAGAGAAAAAAACAAATGAAGAGCTCCGGCAAGAAATATTAATTGCACACGAATCAGCCAACTTTAAAAGAGATTTTCTTGCGCAAATGAGTCATGAGATACGTACTCCCCTTACAGCCATTGAAGGAATTTCGGAGCTGCTGGAAAAGACTTCACTTGACCCTGTTCAGAAAGACTATTTAGAAACCTTAAGTTTCTCTGTTGAAAGTCTTAAAAATACCACCAATGAAGTTCTTGATTTTTCCAAAATAGAAGCAGGGAAAATAATGATGAACCCCGTTACATTCTCACCTTCAGAGATTGGTTCAAGAGCTGAAAAATTCTTCAACAGCATATGTAAAAGGCCATTAAAACTTGTGGTGGAAGGATTTGATAACCTGCCCGAATATATCAATACTGATCAGCAAAAGGTTTTCCAGATAATCAGCAACCTGCTTTCAAATGCAGTTAAATATGCAGAGGCAGGGATTGTAAAACTTATTGCAAAAGTTGATGACAGATTGAACAATGACAAGATAAGGGTTAAGATTCAGGTGATAGATGAAGGGCCCGGGATTCATCAGGAATTAAAGAAAAATCTTTTTAAACCATTCTCTCAACTTCAATTGCAAAACGAAGAAATGAACATGCAAGGTACAGGACTTGGTTTGACTATTTGCAAAGAATTATCGGTACTGCTGGGAGGTGAAGCGGGTTTAGAAAGTGAACCTGGCAAAGGAAGTTGTTTCTGGTTTACTTTTACAGCTAAAATACAGACAACGGGCGATATTTCTGCACCCCCGGATGTTTCGTCAGATGAAAAAAAATCCCCTGGTCTGAAAATTCTTCTTGCCGAGGACAAACTCATTAATAAAAAAGTGATTTCCCTCATGCTCAATTCTATAGGGCATGAGGTTGTTGCAGTATCAAACGGGCAGGAGGCATTTGACATTTGCAAGACTGATAAATTCGACCTGGTTTTGATGGATGTGCAGATGCCTGTGATGGATGGCATTGAAGCTACTAAGCTTATTAAATCTGGATGTACTGATCCGCCCCCAATAATTGGTTTGAGTGCTAATGCAATGAATGAGGACCGTCAGAAATATATCCGGGCCGGAATGGATGATTATATTTCAAAGCCCTTTAAAACCAATGATATTATGAAGATCATTGAGAAGCTTAAATTGTAAGGCAGATAATCGTTTTTGAAGCCATTAGTTGTTTCTATGACAATCGATACCCGAAAAATATACTCTCTGTCCGATTTGGGAAAAAGCCTTCGCTCAGTTATTGAGCGTGCCTATTCTAATACTTACTGGATCAAAGCAGAAATTGCAAAGCTGAACTACTATCCCCGTAGTGGTCATTGCTACCCCGAGTTGGTTGAAAAATCAGGTAATGTAATTAATGCCCAAATGCGTGCTACAATCTGGGCAACCGATTACAGCAGGCTTAACCGGTTGTTTGCCGAGGTTACAGGCGATAAACTGAGAGAAGGTATTTCCATCCTTTTCAGGGCTTCAGTTACATACCACCCGGTATATGGCCTTTCTCTTCAGGTTCATGAAATAGAACCGGCTTTTACCCTGGGAGAAATGGCCCTTGAGAAAACCAGGACCATAGAAAAGCTTAGGAATGAAGGTGTTTTTGGCAGAAATAAAGAACTTTCCATTGCTTTGCTTCCCAAAAGAATAGCCGTTATTTCTGTTGAAACCAGTAAAGGCTACCACGATTTTCTGAATATTATTATATCAAGATCTGATCGCTACCATATCTGGCATTATTTGTTTCCGTCGGTGCTCCAGGGAGATAAAGCTGTTGAGGGGATTCTTTCGCAATTGCGTATTATAAAGAAAATTGCTTCCCGCTTTGATATGGTTGCTGTCATAAGAGGGGGTGGTGGCGACATCGGGTTAAGCTGTTACGATGATTACAAGCTTGCACGGGAGGTAGCATTATTTCCGCTGCCGGTTATAACAGGCATTGGTCATTCAACCAATGAAACCATTACTGAAATGGTAGCATGGAGCAATAAAATTACTCCTACCGATGTTGCATATTTTGTTCTCGATAAATTCCGTGATTTTGAGCAGCGTATTGATGATGCCGCAACAACACTTCAATCAAAAGGGATGTTATTCCTTAGGCAGGAACAAAAACAACTGGCTGGTTTTTCCGGCAACCTGGTTAGGGGGGCAACCCTTCTGTTAAATTTGCAGAATAGTCGCCTGGGAAATAATATCAGCAATCTTACTCACGCATCAAAATATTTGCAAAGTGCAGAAAAGGAAAGGATCTCTGCGATGGCCATGCAGATTACGGTCAGGCCGGCTCAATCCATTTTCAAACAACAATGCACTCTTGATAACCAAATGATAAAGCTGGTATCTGCCATTAAAGCCAAAAAAGTTTTCGAGATCAATCGTTTGGATACGCTGGAAAATAAAACCGAACTTCTTAATCCCCAAAATGTCATCAAAAGAGGATATTCAATTACACGACTGGATGGTCAAAGCATTCGCAATGCTGAAATTCTTAAAGATGGCGATGTTCTTGAAACTCATTTTCACAAGGGAAAAGTGAGATCAATCGTAAGGAAGTAACCGGCTTTAATGAAGATTCAGATAAAAAAACCACCGCACAAATACATGTGTAAGGTGGTTTTTTCATTAAGGTTCCTGTATAAATCCGGAAACTATTTCTTAAATTTCAAATTTAGAATCATCCAGATTGGTGTCAATTAAAATTTCCACAATTTCCATATCAAGTGTTTGCGGACCTGCCTGCTGCTCAATACGGTGGGGGAATTTAAGCACCACAGGCCCGATGGCTTTTTTACCGAAGAGTCTGCCGAAGAATGAGGGTTTTTCACCTTCTCTGACCATCACTTCTCTGTAATCAGATATTTTTGCAACACCCTGGGCCGATTCCGTGCGGATTTTCAGGCCACTATCAACATCGTAATACTCATAGGTTTTTTGTCCCTGGGGGGTTACCACCTCTACTTTGTAAGCATCATTACCGTCAACAGATTCAATGCCTTCAAGCGTTTTTGCAATACCATAATCCTTGTAGTTCATCTCCATATTCATGATAGCCTGCATTTTCATCATTTCAAACTCAGGCCCTTCGGTAAACTCCTGCTTGCCCATAGGTGATGTAACCACTGCTTTTTCACCATTAAACAATTGAGTTGACATAACATTGCCACCCATTCCAGTTTCAATCCTTAAATAGTGAGGAGCTTTCTGGTAAGATGTAAGCGTTATTTCCATTCCCATCATGGAAGTTTTCATTACCTGGGTCATATCTTTGATATTTTCAAAGTTCTCTTTGCCTCCAATGGCGTTGAAATATTTCTCCAGAACTGTTTCTAAAGTAACGTGAGCGGGTGCTTCGGCCAGTTCGGCAGGTGTCCATGGGCGGCCAAAAGCATCAAAAAGCTCTACTTCGCCTGTGGCGCTGAACTTCTCAAGGGTTGGCACAACCTCTTCTTTGTTCCCAACAGCAATAATAATGGCATTGTCGGGCTTCAGGTAGCTCTGTGCCATTTGCTGCACGTCATTAACACTTACTGCTGCCAGTTTTTCGAGGTAGGTAGCATAGTAGTCTTCAGGTAAATTATACCTCTTGATGTTTAAAGCAAAATTGGCTATGGTTCGCGGGCTTTCCAGTGAGCGGGCAAAAGAGCCGTTCATGAAGTTTTTTACCAGTTGAAGGTCTTCTTCTGTAACGGGCTCATTTCTAAGTCTGTCCATTTCATAAAGGATCTCAACAACGGTACTGTCTGTTACACTGTTACGTACTTCTGTCTGTGCAACAAAACGACCTACAAGCTGGTCGGTTGAGATATTGGAGCGTGCACCATAAGTATACCCTTTGTCTTCGCGAAGATTCTGCATCAAACGGCCTGAGAAAACACCACCACCCAGAATGCTGTTCATAACACTTACCTTAATAGCATCTTCATGACCGGGAGTAAGCTCCAGCGGATAGGTTACAGCTACATTCGACTGGCTTGCTCCCAATCTTTCGGCAAAAGCTACCCTGCGACCTTCCGGAGCCGTAGGAGTGGGGTATGTATGCGTGGGCACGGTACCGCGCTCCCACTCTTCAAAGTACTGATCCATGAGCTGTTTTGCTTCTGCAACATCAATGTCGCCCACAATTACCATATAAGCCACATTGGGCTTGAAATAGGTGTTGTAGTATTCTATCAGTAAATCAACGTTTATATTGTCCAGGGTTTCTTCAGTAGTTATTTCACCATAGGGATGGTTGGGGCCATAAACCAGGGTTGAAGATAAATTGCGAAGAATGGAACCACCATCGGTGGGTGTGTTTCTTAAACCGGTACGTGTTTGCGATATCCTGCGCTCCAGTTCTGCCTCCGGGAAAGTAGGATTGAGCAGAATATCTGACATAAGCTCAAGCAGGATGTGCCTATGGCGTGTAAGTGAAGAAGCAAACATACCTGTTGAGCCGGTTGATAAACTGGCACCTATAAAATCGATGGCTTCATCAATTTCCTGTTTGCTGCGGTTGGTTGTTCCTTCGCGCATCAAAGCTCCGGCAAAACTTACGTAACCTTTGGCATCGCCTTCAAGTACTGGGTCAATGTCGAGGGTAAGCTGAAATGAAATCACAGGTATCTTGCGGTTTTCAACTACGATAACCCTAATACCATTATCTGTGGTAAAGCTTTCAAAATC
>SL_3KL_010_SEDDRAFT_10005858_pt1 | contig 11007 bp, 10 predicted proteins | sample SodLakKL_010_SED_2_FD_10381 | JGI IMG/M metagenome (IMG submission 10381)
AGACACCATGAAAAATATACTATCCTGGGCTTTGATCACTCTTACAGCCATTTCAGCCACTGCCCTGGCCGCCTGTTCACCCAAAGCTGGCGAACAGGTACATNCCGCTGATGAACCCCTCGCCAATGCATTGCTCTGGGAAATTTCGGCTAACGACCTGGAGCACACCTCCTATTTGTTTGGAACCATTCACCTCATATCGGCCGATGATTTTTTCTGGCCGGCAGGGACCCTTTCCGCTTTTGATAAAACAGAGAAAGTGGTTTTTGAAATCGACATGAATGAAATGACAGACATCGGCTCCCAACTCAATCTCTTTCAAATGGCCTTTATGCGGGACAATACCACCCTGAGCGATTTGATGTCGGAAGAAGATTATGAGCTGGTGAGTGAACACTTTCAAAATATGGGTCTGCCCATGTTTATGATGGAGCGCATCAAACCGATGTTTCTTACCATTCTCACCGGAGATTCTGATTTCGGAGGTATGGACCTGGACCTGTTTGGAAGCGCAGGAGGCAACACGAAATCCTATGAAATAGAACTTAACAACCTGGCTCAAGCTGCCGGAAAACCCGTAGCCGGATTGGAGAGTGTGGAATTCCAAATCAGCCTTTTTGACTCTATTCCCTATAAAATGCAGGCGGATATGTTGGTAGAATCCATCAAAAACCCCACTGCCGGAAACGGAAGCGGAGGGTTTGATGAACTTGTGAGCATTTACACCTCGCAGGACATTGAGGCCATGGCGTCGATGATTAAAGAGGATGAAGCGGGATTTGGTGATTTTACTTACCTCATTCTGGAGAGCAGAAACAAAGCCTGGATTGAACCAATGATCACAAAAATGCGAAAGCAACCGGTATTTTTTGCGGTGGGTGCCGGTCACCTCGGAGGGAATCAAGGAGTGATTCGACTACTTAAAAAGGAAGGATATACGCTCACCCCGGTAAAAAATTAAGAAATACACTTCAGATTCCTGTAAGCCAGGCCTGAGGTATAATGCCCGATTCGGGATTCTGGAATATCTTACAAATACAATCCAATGGCCATCATCAAAAAGGTTCGAGGGAAAACGCCTGTTGTGGGCGATCAATGCTTTTTGGCAGAAACCGCGGTGCTGACAGGTGATGTAAGCCTGGGTGACGAATGCAGCATATGGTTCAATGCGGTGGTTAGGGGCGATGTAAATACCGTGCGAATCGGCAACCGTGTCAACATCCAGGACAACGCCACCGTGCACTGTACCTACGAAAAATTTGGCACCACCATCGGAGACAATGTATCCATCGGTCACAATGCCATTATTCACGGCTGCACTCTTCACGACAATACCATTGTTGGAATGGGAGCAATGGTGCTGGATGGAGCAGAAATCCCTTCATTTAGCATGGTTGCGGCCGGGGCCCTTGTTCCCGAGGGTCGCGTTTTGGAATCCGGTTACCTCTACATGGGGATGCCGGCAAGAAAAGTCAAACCCCTGTCTAAGGAGCAAATTGACTTTTTTATAAAGAGAACTGCAAAAAACTACGTGAAATACTCCTCCTGGTATAAGTGAGTGGTGAAAAAAACCAGGCTTCTATCCTCGGAATAATTGTCATAAAGCTGGATGCTACATTGTTCCAGTGATTCTTTTTTGACGGAGTGTGCCCATTCAGCAAGTGAATCAAAAGAGGCAGTGAGGGGCAATTAGGAATCATTCTTTTTTGGACTTGAAAGAATTGCCGAAATCAGAGAACTGCTTCTCCACTTTGTCAAACTCCTCCCTCACCTTCTTGGAAATGGCATCTACATCGATCTTTTCTCCCCTCATCATCAACCGGTCTTTGGCTGTTATTGCTTCCGGGGTTATTGCCCAAAGCACTATGTATAGAACAGCAATGGCTCCTCCGGATATCAGAAAGGAAATTACAAAAGCAACGCGCACCCACACAGGGTCATGAACTCCGAAATATGCAGCCAAACCGGAACAGGTACCCGAAATAATCGAATTTTGAGGATCCCTGAAAAGTCTTTTCCCGGTTTTGTAGCGGGTTTCGCCTGCTTTGGATTTGTTTTGGTGGTCTTCAGTGGCATTGATTTCTTCCCAATCCATCTCGGCTCCCAGGTCTTTTGGGGTACCCATGATGTCAATGGCCATGGAGACATCCGCATCGCTGACAATTTTACGGTCGTTCAAATTACCCTGTATGATTTCAGCCATCCGAACTTCTATGTCTTTGAGAATTTCATCTGAGCCCTCTGTCTTTTCAAAGTGCACACTCAACAATTTCAAGTACCTGCTGAGCTTTTCATAGGCAGGCTCATCTACCGTAAATGGCATGCCTCCCAAATTAATGTTGACTACTTTATTCATGATTCGTGTTTTTTTCTACAATGTTTTCAACAGAGTTCACCAATTTTCCCCAGGATCCCTCCAGATTATTCAAAAATTCACTTCCTGCCTCGGTCAATTGATAGTATTTCCGGGGAGGTCCATATTTGCTCTCCCGCCAACTGTATTCGAGGTAACCCGCAGATTTTAACCGACTCAGCATGGGGTACAAAGTCCCTTCAACCACAATCAACTCTGCTTCCTTAAGCTTCTCAATGATATCGGAGGTATAAACTTCTCTCCTGGAGATTATAGCGAGTATGCACATCTCCAGCACCCCCTTTTTCATCTGTCGCTGAATATTATCCGTTTTCATTCAAAATTTCTTTTCCTGATGTTACACCCCTAAAGAGGTGAGAAAATCGGTTTACTTGTTTTAATCGCTTTGACCACTGCAAATATACGACAGATATAGAACCTTGCATTGCAAAGTACCCCAGTTATACAAAATACTTGACCAACACACTGGTTCTATCGACAAAAGCATTTTATCAAAACAATTCTGATAGTCGTTCTAAATGCTTAAAATTTGTTGTATTTCCCTACGACCTTTTACCGGGGAAAAGTTTTCACTGTACAGGATTGCTGCACGGACTTTTTCTGCGTAGAGTGTTTCATTGTTTANGACTCCCTTGAGGTTGGAAGCCATGACAGCGGGATCGGGAATGGTGAGTATGCCTCGCTCGAGTTCATCACCAACCAATTCCGGGATACAACCAACCGGGGTGGCGACGGGGAGACAACCCCACGACATAGCCCTCGCCATTGAAATTGGCCAGGCTGCATCCCTTGCGAGGTACAGAAAAAAATGGGCCTCGCTGTAAATTTGTGAGAATTCCACATTTTTTTGTTTGCTGTGCAGGTATATCCGGTCCTGCAGTTTATTTTTTTTGATAAAATCTACCACAGATTCTGTTTCGCTTTCATTTTCCCCACAGTAGAAGTGAAGTTGAACATCATGGCCCTCTGCTACCAACCTCCGGATTAACTTACACGCCAAAAGGGGTTGAAATTTGGGATTCAAACCTCCTGTATGCAAAATTTTTATGCCCTGGGAGAAAATTCGCGGGGAGATTTCTTCACCGGGGCTTCTATCATACAGGGGTTGCACAATGGACCTGAATGAAGCCTGGTTAGAGCTGGGCTCATTGTAAATTAATATCTGCAATTTTTTGGTGAAAAATTTCCATCTCAATAATTGCCGCAACAGCCGCTCGCTTCTTGACCGTCTTTTCCCGGCGCCCCAGTTGCGGTCGTAAATCACGGTTTTTGCAGCCGTGGAAAAAAATGGCAGCAGAAAAAGGGCCACGGCAGACCATCCCCCCGAGTGATGAATAACCAACCGGTCGCATTTTCGAGCCGCCAGGAGGAAACGCAGAGCGAGAATTAAATTCTGAAAAGGCCGGGTAATTTCATGGAAAAATGATTTTCCATCACTAATGGGAAGAATTTTCACCAAAAAGCCGTCAGCCCGGGCTTCCCCTGAAAGTTCGACCAGTCGGGAGCAGGTCTCAGAAGTGCCAATCACCGTATTTCTCTCGGAGTATCTCATCCAATCACACAACCAGCGCAGGGTGTTTTCAGTATCCCTGTCAATCGTTGAATCGACTTCTGAAACCAAATCTGTAATCAGGACCATTTTCATCCGGCCGGTTATTTTGCTGAAACGGGATCTAGATTTCACCCGTAAAAGGACAGCAAATTAAGGAAATTATTCCATCCCGGGGAAATAGGAAATGGTGAAGGTAGCTTTAAGTAATATCGTTGAAAATTATTCTACAGGAGAAACCGGTGAATTCCGCTGGTCTCACTTTTTTCGAATCACCGAAATACCGTCCCTAACTGGTAGCATGACCACTTCAACGCGGGGGTCTTTTCGGACCTTGTTGTTAAATACAACCAGGGCCTCGGTATCTTCATCCCTTTTTTCTTCGAGTACTTTTCCGCTCCAGAGAACATTGTCTGCAAGGATGACACCCCCTTTGGACAATTTGTCGATCACCAGGTCGAAGTAAAGGGGGTAGTCCTGTTTTCCGGCATCGATAAACACCAGATCGAATGGGCCCGGGAGATTTTTGATGACTTTTGTGGCATCACCAATGTGGAGGTGGATTGCATCTCCAAAGGGTGATTTTTCAAAATATTTGCGGATCAAGGGTTCCAGTTCATCGTTTACTTCTATGGTGTGTACCTCTCCGTTTTCTGCCAGTCCTTCCGCAAAACAAAGTGCGGAGTAGCCGGTGTAAGTTCCGATTTCCACCACTTTTGATGGGCTTATTAATTTGCTGATCATGGAAAGCATACGCCCTTGCAGATAGCCGCTGAGCATATTGGGTGAAAGGACCTTGAGATGGGTTTCCCGGTCGAGTTCCATGAGGTAATCCGGTGGTTTGCTGCTCATATCCCTGCAGTAATCCTCCAGCGACTTATCAATAAATTGCATGCCTTTATTTTTGGTGAAAAAACAGCTAGAAAACGGGAAAACGTATCTGTTGTTTACCGACCATCCTGCTCTGCAAAAACTTTTCTCAACCGCTCGCTGGTTCTGGCGCTGACATCGGTTCTTATCTTCTTTTCCTCATTTTCTATCATGGAAAAAAGCCCATCCAGCCCCCTGTTGGTGACGTGTTCGTCCAATCTGGTTTCAACCTGCGTGACCATGGGCAATCGGTTGTAGGCAGTACTCGCCTCTTGCCAGAGTTGTACGGCATTGACTTCCTCCAGGGATTCTCTAATGACCGGGAGGAATTCAGCGAACAGTTGTTCATTGGTAGTGCGGTGCAAATAGCGGGTTGCCGCATCATCCTCACCAAGTAGAATATCCTTTGCATCGCGGACGGTCATTCCTCGTATCGCATCCCTGAATATGGGTTTTGCTTTGGCAGCAGCAAGTTCGGCGGCCCGGTTGATTCTCTTGACCAGATCGTCCTCCAAATTCCTGAATGCAGGCACTGAACTCAAGCGACTAACCACAGTTTGGGCTTCGTCTGGAAGGAGAATTTTATAGGGACTCATATAGTAGCCGTCTGTTTCAGAAAGAGTCTCTGAGGCGTAGTCGGCACCTTTTTCAAGGGCTTCCTTCAGGCCGGCAGCTACTTCACTTTCTCCCAGTCCAATTCTGTCTCTGGCGCGATCGAGTAAATTGCCGATCTGGGCATCTACCAGATTTGGAAGCAAAAGGAAAAACCCAACTGTGATAATCCATATTTTCATAATATTCAGCTTAAAATTGTTAGAAATTAGGAGTTGGATGTCGCCTCTCAAACCCCTGTGTTGTCGATCAAAAAATGGTCGTAACAGGCGATCCATGAACTATTTTGACCATTAAACGGCATATGTAAATACCGTAGTACCTACTTACTCATCCGGGAATTCTCCCAACTGCGGTCTGAGCACTACTTCCTCCATAACTGCCGATTTGCCCAAAGTAAGTGCACAGACGACCACTTTAGCTATATCTTCAGGTTCCATTAGTCTCTCGCGAGGAATTTCAGCACCATGCCATGAATTGGACCAGGTGTAGCCGGGCATTACATTGGTCACCTTTATTCCATCCTTTTTAAACACTTCCCTCATGTTGGCACTCAATCCCCTGAGCGCGTATTTCGAAACACTGTAGGCCGGACTTTGGGCATTTGGCATTTCAGACTGTACCGACCCGATGTTGATTATATGTGCTCTGTTTGAAACCATAAGTATTGGGCTCAGGTCTTTAATCAAATAGAAGGGGGCTTTGAGATGCAGATCTACCGCAGTCTCAAAAACTCCGGGTTCTTGCAGGGAGTCCCCGGTTTCAAAAACCCCTGCATTGTTAACCACCACATCCAGCTTTTGGTGGCGCGAACGAATCGATTGGGTAAGAGTAGATCGTTCCTTTGGGTCCGTAAGGTCGGCTGCCAGGCAATCGCAATGGATGGATGGGTACTTCTCCGTAAGATTTTTGCTAAAATACATTAGTCTTTCGGAGTTTCGCGCGTTGAGTATTAGGTCATAGCCTTCCGCGGCCAGGGCCTCAGCAATGGCCTTTCCAATTCCCAGGCTGGCCCCGGTGATAAAAGCTTTCATAGAACCAAGTGTTTTAATTGATGTTAAAAGATGCGGGTTGTTTCAAAGGAAATACCCATTTTTGCAATAATAATAAATAAATCTCTGTTCCCGGAACCGGGTTTTTATATGATCACAAATTTTATTTATCATTTCGGCCGGTACGTAATGCTCCTCGGACAATCTCTGGGAGGGCCGCGCAAGCTGAATATTTATTTCCGGGAGACCATCCGCCATATGATGGATATTGGCATTGGGTCCATTATCATCGTGGCTTTGATAGCCTTTTTTATAGGTGCTGTTACCGCTGTCCAGTTCAGTTATCAGCTCGGAGGTACGCTCATTCCCAGATATTACATCGGCTATATCGTCAGAGATATGACCATTATCGAGTTGGCTCCGACAATCACATGCCTGGTTTTGGCCGGTAAGGTGGGCTCCAATATAGCATCCGAAATTGGGGGTATGAGGCAAAAGGAACACATCGACGCTATGGAAATCATGGGTGTGAATACTGCCTCTTTCCTTATTTTACCAAGAGTTATCGCCGGTCTCACCATGATTCCCCTGCTGGTATTTATGGCTGCGATTATCAGCATTTTTGGAGCTTTTGTAGCCTCCGTTCCAATCGGGCTCTTCTCGGCAGATGAGTTTATCAAAGGACTGGGCATGTTTTACGATCCGTATAATGTATTCATGATGTTCGTTAAGTCGGTGGTCTTTGCCTTTATATTGATCACTATTCCTGCATATCAGGGCTACAATGTGAAAGGGGGAAGCATAGAACTCGGCAATGCCAGTACTGCAGCTGTGGTTTTTAGCAATGTTTTTATTCTCCTGTCTGATTATTTCATCGCCTTACTCCTAACAACCTAATGCCGCAATGATAAGGGTCGAAAAAATATACAAACAATTTGGAGATTTGGAAGTGCTCAAAGACATCAATGTCGAATTTGAGCGCGGGAAAACCAACCTAATCATTGGTCGAAGTGGTGCGGGAAAGACGGTATTGCTCAAAATATTGATAGGTCTTATTATCCCGACCAGTGGCACCGTTTTTTACGACGATACAGATTTTTACAAACTCAATAAAAAACAGATTCGCAAACTAAGGATGGAAGTGGGGATGTTGTTTCAGGCCTCAGCCCTTTTCGATTCTTATACTGTGGAGGAAAACATCCGCTTCCCACTGGATATGTTTACCAATTTCACTCCCGGTGAAAAAACCAACCGTGTAAATAGCTGCCTGGAAAAAGTCAATCTCGAAGGGGTCAATAACAGGTATCCATCTGAAATATCCGGTGGCATGCAAAAGCGGGTGGGAATAGCCCGGGCCATCGTCATGCAACCACAGTACTTGTTTTGCGACGAACCCAATAGTGGACTTGACCCCAAAACCTCAATCCTTATCGATCAGCTCATTCAGGATATCACGCGCGAGAACAACATCACCACCATTATTAATACCCACGATATGAACTCCGTGATGGAAATTGGCGAAAACATCATATTGCTTCAAGACGGACACCTGGTATGGCAGGGCTCCAGTGGAGATGTATTGAGTGCTGACAACGGAATTATCCAAAACTTTATCTTCGCCTCACCCTTTCTACAGCGACTTAAAAAGCTGGCTCTGGAAAATTCATCCTAAGCTTCTGTAATCTATTCCTGGCTGACTAGCTACGGCAACAAAGAATAGAGTAGATTCAATTTTCGAGCAGCAGCACCATTCATTCCGTATTGTTTCGTATTTTTGTATCAGTTAGTCAAATGGTATTAGATAAAAAGCGATGGGCGTTCTGAAAAAAATTGAAAAGTGGGCGGTATGGGTAATTTTTGCCCTGGCTTTTCTGCTGTACGCCAACACCTTGTCCCACGATTTTGTGATGGACGATGCCATTGTCATAACGGATAATGTATTTACCACTCAGGGAATTAACGGCATACCGGGTCTTTTAAAGCACGATACGTTTTACGGATTTTTTGAAGATGAGGAAAAGGCAGATTTGGTGGCCGGGGGCAGATACCGGCCCTTTACCCCGGTGATGTTTGCCGTGGAGTATGAACTTTTTGGCCCCAATCCATTCCCGGGGCATCTCATCAATGTGTTGCTTTACGCAATTACCTGCGCTGTATTATTCCTCTTATTCAAAAGGCTTTTCAGGGGCAATGTCAAGAAGGAATTCCTTTACCCGGTTGCCTTTTTGTCCTGTCTGGTGTTTGTGGTCCATCCCCTTCACACCGAAGCGGTAGCAAACATCAAAGGCCGGGACGAGATTATGGCACTTTTAGGTGGCTTGGTGGCCTTTTACATTTTACTCGGCAAACAAGCGGGCAGTTTACAATCCCGCATTTTGGCTTTTGCGGTATTTTCCGTGGGCTTGTTTTCCAAAGAAAATGCCATTGTTTTCACAGCAGCTGTTCCACTCGCCCTCTATCTCTTGAAAAAGCGAACCATCAGGGACTCCCTGAAAATAAGTGCCCCACTATTTGTTGCTGCCGCTGTCTTTTTGATTGCCAGACAATCTATACTGGGAATGGGAATTGGAGGCGATACCCCAGGCGAACTGATGAACAACCCTTTTTTAAAGTTGGAGGGCGGCAGTTATGTTCCCTTCGATGCGGGCGAAAAAATAGCGACCATATTGGTGATCCTTTTTCACTACCTGCGACTGATGGTCATCCCCTGGCCGCTGACGCACGATTACTACCCTCGCCATATAGAGATAATACAACTTAGCGACGTTCTTTCCTGGATAAGTCTCGCATTAATTGGATTCCTTATCTATCTCACCCTCGCAAATTTTAGAAAGAAACCACTTCTTTCTTTCGGGCTTTTGTTTTTTGCCATGGCTCTCTTTCCGTACACGAACATCCTGTTTCCCATCGGCACCAATTTGTCCGAGCGTTTTTTATTCACCCCTTCAGCCGGTGCCTGTATGGTGCTGGGCCACTACCTAAATAGACTTTTTCACAAAAAGAGACCGGGCCGTTCAAATGCTGTGGAGTACGCTGTACTTGGCATTTCGCTGATTTTTGCCTTGATTACTTTCAACAGAAATTTCGCCTGGAAAGACAATTTCACCCTCTTTACTACAGACATTGCCGTCAGCGAACGCTCTGCCAAACTAAACAATGCCGTGGCCGGTACACTAAACTCAAGGGCGCTCGAGATGCGCGATGACCCTGCCAACCGGGAAGCTAAATTACAGAGAGCGTTGACACATGCAGAGAGAGCCATTGAAATCCATCCCACCTACAAAAATGCTTACCTCCTCAGGGGTAATTCACTTTATTATTTGGAGCGATACGAAGAAGCAGTGAGTGCCTACGAGGATGCTCTGGAGGTGGATCCAAACTACGCTGAGGCGCTGAAAAACATTGGAATAGCGTACCGGGATGGCGGTCAATATTTTGGAGAGCGCGAGGGCAACATTGAAAAAGCTTTGGAGTTTTTAATTAAGGCCGAAAGCTACATGCCAGAGGATTACGAAACCCTGCGATTGCTCGGAGTCGCACACGGTTTTTCCGGCCGACCTGAAGAGGCTGTGAGTTATTTCAGGAGAGCCGCAGAGGCCAATCCTGATGCACCAGGCGCCTGGCACAATTTAGGTACGGCCTATCGGCACCTCGGCAGACCGGACTTGAGGGAAAAGTACCACCAAAAGGCAAAGGATATGGAATCCGATATCGACGAAAAAATGAGGTCTAATGGTCAGTAAATTTTACTTGAAAACTACTGTTTCTCTTGTGATAAGCACCCTCCTGTTGCTGTCCCTGCACAATACAGCCACTGCCCAATGGCCCATTCAAATGGTCGAAGACGAAAAATCAATCCATTGGGTGGACTCTGTTTACGAACAAATGTCTCTGGAGGAGCAAATCGGTCAGCTCATTATGATCAGGGCCCACTCCAATTTGGGGGAAGACCACATCGCTGAGGTAAAGCGCCAAATTGAACAATACCACGTAGGTGCCGTGTGCTTTTTTCAGGGCAATCCCCTGGAGCAAGCCCGGCTCACCAATAAATATCAGGAACTATCTAACATCCCCATGCTGGTGGCAATAGATGCAGAATGGGGTCTGGGTATGCGATTCAGAGATGATGGAATCTCCTTCCCCAGGCAACTCACCCTCGGAGCCATCCAGGACAACAACCTGATCTATAAAAAAGGCCGCGAAATTGCCAGACAACTCAACCGCATCGGGGTACATATCAATTTTGCGCCCGTTATCGACGTCAACAACAATCCGGCCAATCCGGTAATCAACGACCGCTCTTTCGGAGAGGTTAAAGAACAGGTAGCTGTCAAAGGTCACGCCTACATGCGCGGATTGCAAAACGGAGGGGTGATGGCCTGTGGCAAGCACTTCCCGGGACACGGTGATACAGACGTGGACTCGCATTTTGACCTGCCCGTTATTAACCACAGTGTTGAAAGACTGGACAGCATCGAGTTGTTCCCCTTCAAACAACTCATTCCCCAGGGCCTGCAGAGCATCATGATTGCCCATCTGCACATTCCCGCCTACGATTCTACCCCCAATATGCCCACCACGCTTTCAAAGGATGTGGTCACGGGAATTCT
>SL_3KL_010_SEDDRAFT_10005859_pt1 | contig 11006 bp, 8 predicted proteins | sample SodLakKL_010_SED_2_FD_10381 | JGI IMG/M metagenome (IMG submission 10381)
AAGGTTTCTCGGGGTGAAAATATGAATTCCATCCGAAGAAGCGGGGTCCTCCTCCCAGTATCCGCTCTCCCCTCATCACATGGGATCGGTGACTTTGGCCCTGCTGCGACCAGCTTCATTGATCACCTCAGCTGCGCCCGTCAGGAGATCTGGCAGGTTCTTCCCCTACACCCTGTTGGCGATAACGGATCACCGTACTATGCGAACTCATCATTCGCAGGAAACCCGCTCCTGATCAGCCTGACGTCTCTTGTGGATTGGGGTCTGATAACCGGGGAAGAATGTAGATCAGCCGAACTCCCGTCCGACCAGGTCAGCTATGGAGAAGCGGGAAGAATTCGAGGACTGCTCCTTGGCCGTGCTGTGGAACGGGTACTCAAAGAAGGATACAGGGGAGAAGTGGATGAATTCGCCGCCCTGAACAGGGAATGGTTAACTGATTATGCCCTCTTTTCAATCCTGAAAGAACACCACAACGAGGCTCCCTGGACAAGGTGGGATCGCACGTATCGTATCAGGGACAGACCTTCGCTTAGGGAGGTAGAGGAGCGCAATAGGGATAAAATTCGGCGTATAGAGGTGATCCAGTGGATTTTTGCCAGGCAATGGGAGGCGCTTCGATCTCACGCCCGGTCCAGGGGAATCAGGATCCTCGGAGATATGCCCATCTATCCCACCCACGATAGCGCGGATGTATGGGCTCATCCGAACCTCTTCTGCCTGAATGCTGATGGCAATCCGACCTATGTCGCAGGTGTTCCCCCCGATTACTTCAGCAGAACCGGCCAGCAGTGGGGCAATCCCCTGTACCGCTGGGAAGAGCACCAGGAAGAGGGATTCTCCTGGTGGCTCTCCCGGATGGGGCGGGCGCTCTCCCTCTACGATCTGGTGCGAATCGATCACTTCCGGGGGCTCTCGGCATACTGGGCAATACCGAATGAGCACCGGACTGCCGGAAAGGGACGCTGGATGCCCGCCCCGGGAGAAGCGCTCATTGATGCCATCAGGAAGAGATATGGGGGTGATAAGCTTATTGCCGAGGATCTTGGGCTGATCGATCAACCTGTTCGCAACCTGATGGAGGGTGCGGCAATCCCGGGGATGCGGGTTCTGCTCTTTGCTTTTGGAGGAGATACGGACAATCCCCATCTTCCGTTTAACCATCCGGAGAATGCGGTTGTCTACACCGGGACCCACGATAATCCTCCGGTGAAAGGCTGGTTTATGGATGATGCAACCTCTGGTGAGCGTTCATACCTCAACCAGTATGCAGGAAGGAATATAGGAGTTGGTGAGGTGTCAGATTTCTTTATGAGGCTTGCATTCTCTTCGGTCGCCAGGTATGCGGTCATCCCGATCCAGGATCTCCTGAACCTTGGATCAGAGGCGCGAATGAACCGGCCCGGGACTCAAACAGGCAACTGGCTATGGCGACTTCAAACAGACTGGCCTGCTGATGAGACTATGATACGGCTACGCCAGTATACTGAAACCTATGGACGTGTCAGATGAGGATCCGTAGGATGACATAAGTATCTGAATTAATCAATACACAGTCTGATGATCCATGGTGAATTGGCAGCTGAAGGGAGCTTTACTCTTCCGGACCGAATCTCCGGTCTGAGCGATCTTGCCTATAATCTCTGGTGGAGCTGGCACCCTGAGGCCCGAATGCTCTTTAAACAACTGAACCGGGAGGCATGGCGTGAGAGCGTGCACAATCCCGTCCGTATGCTCAGGGAGATCCCGTACAGGTATCTTGAAGCCGCAAGTAAAAATCCCCAATATCTCCATGATTATGACATCATTATGGCACGGCTGCGATCCTATATGCGGCAGAGGCAGGGCTGGTTTGGGGAACATTACCAGAAAAGCCCCTTTAATATCGCGTACTTTTCCGCTGAGTACGGCCTTCACCATTCGCTCCCCTTTTATGCCGGAGGCCTGGGTTTTCTTGCAGGCGATTACCTGAAGGAGTGTTCAGACCTGAATGTGCCGGTTATTGGTATCGGGTTTATGTATTCACAGGGATACCTTCATCAGCATATCCGCGTCGATGGATGGCAGGAGGAGATAACCCTCCCATTAAACCGCGATCTCGCACCGATCAAACGGGTACGGGATGAGAACGGGAGGCACCTGATCGTCAAGGTCCCTGACATCGATCCGCCGATCTATGTTGCTGTCTGGAAGGTCGATGTCGGGAGGGTTCCGCTCTATCTTCTTGATACCGATATACCAAAAAATGATTCAAAAAGACGAAATATTTCCTCACACCTCTATACAGGCGACCGGGAGATGCGACTGCTCCAGCAGATTGTCCTTGGCATTGGTGGCCGCCATGTCCTCAGGATGCTTGGAATCAACTTTTCTGGAATCCATCTGAATGAAGGGCACTCTGCGTTTGCTCTCCTTGAACTTGCACGTGAACATGTAGAAGAGGGCATCCCGGTGCACAAGGCATTTGAGCAAATCCGCGGGCTGACTATCTTCACCACCCATACGCCGGTACCAGCAGGACATGATATCTACGATCCTGTTCTGATCGAACGTCACCTGGGCCACTACATCAAGGGGCTTGGGATCACGCGGGATGAGTTTCTGGCACTGGGCAGGCACACGAGTCATCCGAATGAGGGGTTCAACATGACTGCCCTCGCACTTCGACTCTCAAGGTTCCATAATGCAGTGTCACGGCGGCATGCCGAAGTGACACGGGGTATGTGGAGATCCTGCTGGCCGGGTCTGAATGAAGATGAAGTGCCGATCGATGCGATCACAAACGGGGTACATCTTCCCACCTGGCTTAACCCCAGGGTGGAGATGCTCTTAAATAGCTATTTCACCCGGATATGCCCTCACTGGCAATATGAGCATGATAACAGGGAGATCTGGGAGGTTATCGATGAGATCCCGGATCGTGAATTATGGGAGCTGCATTTACGACTGAAGATAAAACTCTTCAATAGGATACGGGAATATAAACGGAGAAAATGGGCTCAGGGGATAGAGGAACCGGAGAACCTTGTGGCTGAAGGGCTGCTCCTTAACCCGAGTGTTCTCACAATCGGTTTTGCCCGCCGTTTCTCGACCTATAAAAGGGCTGATCTCCTCCTTCATGATATATCCCGCCTCGCCAGTATCCTGAATAACCCCTGGTATCCTGTCCAGATCGTATTTGCCGGAAAAGCGCATCCGGATGATAAAGAAGGTAAGAAGATCCTGCAGCGGATCTATCAGCTTGCCGAAAAACCCGAGATAGCCGGGAGGATTGCCGTTATCGAAAATTATGGCGAGCAGATTGCACAGTATATGGTTCATGGTGTTGATCTCTGGCTGAACACCCCTGTCCCTCCGATGGAAGCTTCAGGAACCAGCGGAATGAAGGCGGCAATGAATGGAGTGCTACACTGCAGTATCCTTGATGGATGGTGGTGTGAAGGATATAACGGCCGAAACGGATGGGTTTTCGGAGCAGGCGAGGTGAAGGGAGATCGGACTATACAGGATGCAGAAGAGCTCTATCGGCTTATTGAGAGTGATATAGCACCGCTGTATTATAAACAGTCAATGGATGGCATACCCCATGGATGGGTAGCAATGATGAAGGAATCCATGAAGACCATACCTCCGCTCTTTTCAGCACGCCGGATGGTGAAGGAATATATCCATAAATACTACCCGCAGATGGTGGCGTGTGCAGAGAGAAATCTCTGTAATTTCCGGTGAATTGTATAAAGAAGAGTGAAATGGATTAAACCAGAGCCCCTCTGTTGCAGGTGTCTGTCAGTTATGGGACCTGGTGCACACCCCATCTTCAGGTTCCCTCATTGCCAGATGCAGGCAGTGACGCTATCAGGCAATGATGATTTTGCTATCGTCACTTTGGTGTATTCTGGATTCCGTTTGAGATCTCAGAATACAGTGCTTTCTCTCTCTCTTATATCCCTCACGGAGCATCTTGGCATTCTCTTCGGCTCGTGCAGTGAGGTAGCTGAATGTTCTCGACTTCATAATCAACAATTGAAAAGCCTTGTATGAATATTCTCCGGGCGGGGCGTGAAAGTGAATGCATATCTGAAATTCCCTCCATATGGGGTGTATTACTCCATTGAAAACTGAAAAGACATCGTATTCGGCTCTTCTCCTCCCCCAAAACAAGCCTTTTTCATCCTGTCAATCGAATACATCATGATTTCAAATGCTTGTTATAGAAGACCTTCATGTCGAGGTTGAAGGGAAAGAGGTACTCCACGATATCAATCTCACGATAAAGGAGGGTGAGACCCATGTCCTGATGGGGCCGAACGGGTCCGGCAAGACGACCCTCCTCCGTGCATTGATGGGATTTGGGAGTTCCCGCGTCACCGATGGAACGATCACCTTTAAAGGCCATGATATCACGAATATGCCGATCCATGAGCGGGCACAGCTTGGAATCGGCCTCCTCTTCCAGCGGCCTCCGACGATCTCGGGGCTGAAACTCGGCAAGCTGCTCAATGCCACCTCCGGCGGGGACACCAGCCATGTTGAGGAGTACGCACGGAGGATGAATATGGATACCTTCCTCGAACGCGATGTCAATAAGGGCTTTTCAGGCGGTGAGATCAAGCGGAGTGAAGTGCTCCAGCTGATGATCCAAAAACCCGACTTCGTGATGCTCGACGAGCCCGAGAGCGGGGTTGATCTCGAAAATATGGCCCTCGTCGGCAATGCAATCGCGGGCCTCATCGAGAAAGATCAGCATATCATCAACCGGAAGAAGAGCGGACTCATCATCACGCATACCGGCTATATCCTCGACTACATCGATGCCGACTTCGGCCACGTGATGTGCGACGGGACATTCAAGTGCCATGGCAATCCCCGTGAGATCCTCAAGAGTATTCAGTTAAAAGGGTATAAGGAGTGTATCGAATGTCAGAAGATTTGAAGGGATTTGCCGAGATCAATGAAGAGGACAGAAAGCGGATCGAGATGACGGGCCTGCAGACCGGATCCCTTGAGGGGCGATCCGGGAGCTTCCTCCAGGTCGATGAGCATATTCACCATGCATCCACTGACGCCAAAGGGATCGAGATCCTCCCGATAGCCGATGCCCTTGAACGCTATGCATGGCTTGAGGACTATTACTGGAAGGCGGTGCCCCGTGACAAAGATGAGATTACACGATACATCGCCGCACAGGAACCGAAGGGGTATGTCCTTATCGCACGGAAAGGAAGCCAGACAACCTTCCCGCTCCAGACCTGCCTCTTCCTGGCAAAAGAAGATATCCAGTATGTCCATAACATCATCATCGCAGAGGAGGGGGCAGAACTCCATCTCATCGCCGGATGTGCAAGCTCGGCACAGAATAAAAATGGCAAACACTATGGCGTGACCGAGATCTATGTCGGGAAAGATGCAAAAGTCACCTCCACGATGATCCATACCTGGGGAGAGACGATTGAGGTCTACCCACGGAGTGTCACGATCATCGAGGAGCGGGGGATCTTCCTATCAAACTATGTCTGCATGGTTCCTGCAAAGAAGGTCCAGATGTACCCGACGGCCGAGCTTCGGGGAGAAGGGGCGGTTGCACGCTTCTCAAGCATTATGCTAGCAACACCGGGATCATATCTTGATACCGGATCCCGTGCCCTCCTCTCTGCAAAAGGGGCAACAGCAGAATTGATCACCCGTGCGATCACGACCGGCGGAACGATCATCTCACGCGGCCATATCCTCGGATCAGTAAAGGATACCAAAGGCCATATCGAGTGCCGGGCACTCATCCTCAAGGACGGTATCATCCATGCCATCCCCGAGATCGAAGGCCGTGTCGTCGATTGTGAACTCTCCCATGAAGCGGCAGTCGGAAAGATTGCCCAGGACGAGATCGAGTACCTGATGGCACGGGGCCTCTCCGAGGACGAGGCGACGGCGACGATCATCCGGGGCTTCCTTGATGTGAAGATCAGCGGCCTGCCGGAGAGCCTGCAGCGCCAGATTGATGCCGCAATCGATGCGGCCGAGAAGGGATTCTGACCATGAAGGACCCGTTTGAAACCAGACGAAAGGCGATGGTCAATGACCAGATCCGGCGGCGCGGGGTTTCTGACGAACGGGTCCTGGAGGCGATGGAAGAGGTGCCACGGCATCTCTTCGTCCCGGACGGTATGGAGGAGGATGCATATCTGGACCGGCCGCTCCCGATCGGATCGGGCCAGACGATATCCCAGCCTTATATCGTCGCGGTGATGACCGCACTCCTCCAGCTTGTGCCGTCAGACTCGGTCCTTGAGATCGGGTGTGGGAGCGGATACCAGGCGGCGATCCTCAGCCGGATCGCAAGGAGTGTCATCTCAATAGAGAGGATCGACGAGGTTGCACGGCAGGCGGAAGAGAACTTCAGGAAGGCCGGGATCAGCAATATCAGAGTCATTATTGGTGATGGGACGGAAGGCTATCCCGAAGGCGCACCCTATGATGCCATCCTTGTGACAGCCGCGGCCCCGGCTCTTCCAAAACCCCTCCTCTCCCAGCTCGCCGACGGGGGGAGGATCGTTGCTCCGATCGGGGATACCGATGTCCAGCACCTGATCAGAGTCACCAGGTGGGGATCGGAGTTTCTGCAGGAGTCATTTGAACCGGTCCGTTTCGTCCCGCTCCTCGGGCGATACGGGTGGCCGGAACGATGAAGATCCACGATATCACCCGGCCGCTCTCCCCGGAGACGTTCGTCTGGCCCGGAGATCCGGCGGTCACCTATTCTCAGAGAGTTCAGGACGGGTATACCGTCACAGAGATCTGCATGGGGAGCCATAGCGGGACACATATCGATGCTCCGCTCCATGTGATCCCGGGGGGAGCAGGAGTCGAGGCATTACCGCTTGAGGCATCTGTCGGCCCGGCTCTCCTCATAGACGTTCCTCCGGGGCCGGTTCCAGCCAGGTTATTGAAAACGATTTCCCTTCCCAGATTGATCATCCGCTCCGGGTGGTCAGCATCTGATCCGGATCGCTATGGATACCTTCAGGCAGATGAAGCCCAACATCTTGTTGAAGAGGGGATCGTTGCCATCGGGACTGATGCCCCGTCGATCGAGGCCCCGGAAGGTGATGGAACCGTACACCGGATCCTCCTTGCAGCCGGGGTTGTCATCATCGAACTACTGGATCCCGGTGATCTCAGAGAGGGAGAGTATATGATGGTTGCACTTCCCATGCCATGCAGAGGGATTGATGGATCACCTGCACGGGTGATCCTGATTGAGGATATGATATCATGACGATCATACACAAAGCAGTTAACAAATTGAAGGAGTCACTGGAGGGGAGCGGTTGCGACCATGGGGTCGTCTCTCTCTGGATAAACAACGATGTACCGGTCTGCCAGTATCCACGAGGTGTCTGTCTTGAAGGGGTTTATGGTGGACGGACCGCAGAGATGGTGACGACGACACCGCTTGAAGCGAAGACGAAGATCGCGTTTCTTTATGATGCAACGCTCAAAAAGCCGAAGACGCGGGCAGCAGCTGTTGCGATCATCAATGTCGTCGCAGGTTTTGCCTGCATATCAAGGAAACTCCATGCCTGCCCCCCGTCCTCCCATGCAGAATGCCGGGAGATGCTGAAGAAGATGTATGACAGCGGAAAGGTCTACCCTGTCGGCAATCTGAAGGAGATCCCGGAGCTCTTCAGGGGACGTATCGCAGAGAGCCCGGAGACTGCAGATTTCATCATCATCGCCGGAGACGAGCTCATCAGTGACGAGGGGATCGAAATTCAGGAGAAGTATCAGGATACAAAAGAGATCATCTACCTCGGCCCATCAACAGCAGGGGTAGCCGCACTCCTCGACCTGAAGCACTGGTGCCCCTTCGGGCGATGAGTAGACATATATTCTTTCTCTCCGATAATACAGTATGCTCTTTGGTTCATCCGGTATCAGGATGGTGTATGGAAGGAGGCTCCTTGACCTCTCCCTCTCTGTCGGCGCATCAGTTGGCACTGACAGAAAGAGGGTAGTCATCGGGAGCGACACCCGATCCACACGACATATCCTCACAGAATCTATTACAGCCGGTCTCCTCTCTACAGGTGCGGACGTCATCTCCGGAGGGGTGGCACCAACCCCGACGGTCGCCTATGCGGCACGGAATGCAGATGCAGGCTGTATGGTGACCGCATCGCACAATCCTGAAGAGTATAACGGAATAAAGCTCTTCAATCCGAATGGCTCCCCCTATACCCTTGCAGAACAGTCCAGAATCGAGGAGATGGTACATAATCCGATCTGGAATGGCTGGGATCAGGTCGGGACCCGGATCGATGCCGACATCATCACCCCGCATAAGGATGCGATCCTCTCCTCGATCACCCCGAAGAGCGGGATGACGGTCGTCCTTGACTGTGGCGGGGGGGCAGGGACAGCGATCACCCCCGGACTCCTCTCCGAGGCGGGTGTAAAAACGGTCACCCTGAACGGGGATCCGACATCGAGATTCCCCCGCCCATCTGAACCCCTCCCTGAGAACCTCTCCTATATGCCTGCGATCATCAGGGAGTCAGGAGCCGCCTGCGGGGTCGCCCATGATGGTGATGCAGACCGGTGCGTCGCTTTTGACAACCGGGGGAGGTTCATTGCCGGTGAACACCTCCTGATCCTCTTCTCGAGATACCTTGATCTTCACGAGGTGGTGACGACGGTCGATGCATCGATGGCGATCGAGGAGGTCGCAACCGTTCGCCGCACACCCGTCGGTGATAGCTATGTTTCAGAGGAGCTTCTCACCTGGGGCGGTATCGGGGGAGAGCCGTCCGGGAGCTGGATCTTCCCCTCCCACTCCCTCTGTGCAGACGGGATTTATGCAGCCGCCCTCTTCTGTGAGATCGCAGGGGAATGGGATGTTGCAGAAGAGATCGATGGGATGCCGAAGTACCCGATCCTCCGTTCATCTATTCCGACACCACATGGCCAGGCAGCACTCCGAAGCCTTGGAGCTGAGAAGCCGACCGACGGCCTCAGGGTCGAAGAGGAGAACGGCTGGTACCTTATCCGTGCAAGCGGTACTGAGCCAAAGGTCAGGATCACCGCAGAAGGAACGACAAAGGAGACTGCTGCGGCACTTCTTGCAGAAGGCGAGTCGCGACTGAAGGCGGCGATTCGGGGGGTGGCATGATGGCCGGACCAACCGAGTGTATCCTCCTTGCTGCCGGTGAAGGGAAGCGGATGCGGCCACTCACCACAAACCGGCCGAAGGTGATGATCCCACTCGCCAACCAGCCGATGCTTGAGCATCTCATCGTCGCAGCACGGGATGCAGGGATCGAACGGTTCGTCATCGTCGTCGGATATGGCGAGGAGGTCGTAAGGGAATACTTCGGGGATGGATCCCGGTATTCTGTCACGATCGAGTATGTCGTCCAGAGGCACCAGCGGGGGACCGCCGACGCACTTGCGGCAGCTGAAGGGCTTGTGAACGGGGATTTCCTCCTGATGAACGGGGATATGATCCTGAGTGCAGCAGAGATCGGTTCCCTCTGCGAGATGGAGGCTCCTGCCCTTGCCGTTGCGGAGGTTGAGAATCCCGAGAGCTACGGTGTTGTGGTCCTTGAAAGAGACCGGGTGGCGAGCCTTGAGGAGAAGTCACGGGCGCCGAAGAGCAGGATGATCAACGCCGGGGCATACCTCTTCTCATCTGAGATCTTCGATCTCATCAAGAGGATCAGCATCTCCGGCCGAGGGGAGCTGGAGCTGACCGACGCCCTCAGCGGGTATATCGGGGAGAAGAGGCTCGGAGCCATGACGCTTACATCATGGAGGGATGTCGGATATCCCTGGGACATCCTTGCTGCCAATGAATATCTCCTTGGTAGTACCAGCGGTGCAGATGAAGGAACGATTGAAGACGGTGTCGTTCTCAAAGGATCAGTCATCGTCGGGAAGGGGACGGTGATCCGATCCGGGAGCTATATCGAAGGGCCCTGTATCATCGGCCGGGACTGCATCATCGGGCCCGCGGCCTATATCAGGCCGGGGACGGCGATTGGGGACCGTTGCCATATCGGCCATGCCGTCGAGGTGAAGAACTCGGTCATCTTCAGCAATACAAAGATACCGCACTTCAACTATATCGGGGACAGTGTCATCGGCTCCGGCTGCAACTTCGGTGCCGGGACGAAGATCGCAAATCTCCGCCATGATCATGGAAATGTCTCCGTCGGTGGAGCAGATACCGGCAGAAAGAAGTTTGGAGCAGTCATCGGGGATGATGTCCTCTTTGGGATAAACTGTTCAATAAACACCGGATCCTCTATCGGATCCGGGTGCCGGATTGCCCCGCATTCGTACGTCGACGGGGTGTATGATGACGAGAGTGTCATAACGAGGTGAAAGAGAGATGCAGGCAGTTATTCTGGCAGGCGGGGAGGGCTGGCGGCTCCGGCCCCTCACAAAGAACCGTCCAAAAGCACTGATACCGGTCGGCAACCGGCCGATCATTGATTACGTCATCGATGCCCTCCTTGAGGCAGGAATACGTGACATCACCGTCGTCGTCGGATACCGGAAGGAGCAGGTGATCCGGCATTTAAATACCCTGGACCATGAGGTTCAGGTGGTTGTTCAGGAACGGCAACTCGGCAGCGCCCATGCCCTCGCCTGTGCAATTCCAAAGATCCATGATACAACCCTCGTCATCTCAGGTGACAACTACATCGATACCGCCTCTGTCCTGATGATGCAGGGGGAGGGAAATGCCATCCGGGTCACCCCATCCATCTCCCCTGTTCATTACGGGGTCGTGAGAGTCAATAACGGCCTTGTCACGTCATTTGTCGAGAAACCGGAGGAGAAGGGGATCGCCCTTGTCAGCAGCGGCCTCTACCTCTTCACCCCGGAGGTGATCAGATCGATACAGGAACGTGAGCTCCCCGAGCTTCTCAACCGGCTCATTGCAGAGAAGGTACCGATCCGGGCGGTTGAAGGGGGAGAATGGGGCGATGCGATCCATGCATGGG
>SL_3KL_010_SEDDRAFT_10005860_pt1 | contig 11003 bp, 7 predicted proteins | sample SodLakKL_010_SED_2_FD_10381 | JGI IMG/M metagenome (IMG submission 10381)
CGGTATCTCCATACAAGCCTGTAAGAAGATAAATAATGTATATATAGCCAAGCGAAACCAGGGTCAGCACTATCAATCCGGCTACCACAAGTCTGGTAAAGGTAACTCCAACTACAACCGGAAGAGTTTTTCTGCCGAATGCCCTGTCTCCTTCAAAATCCTCAATATCCTTGATTATTTCGCGAATTAATGAAAGCAGAAAGGCAAAAAAAGCAAAAAAACCGGTCCATGCAATCATATAATTGATATTTGCATACCGGAAGCTGAATTCAGAGTCAATTCCACGTATCAGTGCAGGTATTTCAAAAATGAGAACAACTAAAGGCACCATTCCGACGAGAACCGAAACCACGATATTGCCCACTATAACCTGACGTTTGAGGGTTGTGGAATAAAACCATAAAAGGAGGAACACAATAATGAAAAGAAAACCGAGTAACAAAAAACCCGCACGGAATGCCGCATAAAAACCGAACAGGATACCTGTGAAGCTGAATGCCCAGTGTAGCATAATTGCAGTCCGCCTGTTGATGGTTTTTCCCACAAGCACCCTGGAGGGGCGGTTAACAAGGTCGGTACGGGTATCAAAATAATCGTTTATAACATAACCTGCAGCAGTTGTCAAAACAGTTGCCAGTACCAGTATAAAGAAATCAAAATGGCCGAGCTGAAGCTCAAAATTGTTTACCCTGAGTATGGGACAGATAATTGCGTGCCTGATAACATACTGGGTCAGCGCAATAATTGCAAGATTCTGTATCCGTACAAGCTTCAGTACATCAACCATGATATGTAGGTTACCAGTGAAATCCTTCCCCGTCCATCCATCTGCCGTGCAGTTTCAATACCTTCTCAATAACATCCCTCACACAGCCCTCACCTCCTTTCCTGTCTGATATATATTTTGATATCTGTTTTATTTCAGTTGCAGCATCTTCCGGACAGCAGGGAAAGCCGGCCGACCTCATTACATTGTAGTCCGGTAAATCATCCCCCATATAAAGAACTTCGTCAGCTGCCAGATCATACCTGCTCAAAAAGTCTTCAAAATCATCTGTCTTTTGAGATGATTTAAGGTAAATTTCCTTAACCCCCAGATTCTGAAACCTTCTTCTTACCGATTCGGAGTTTCCGCCGGTAATAATGGCAATCGGATAACCTTTCTTTACTGCCAGCTGAATCGCAAACCCGTCCTTAATATTCATTGCACGCATCAGCTCCCCTCCCGGATGTAATATTACGGAGCCGTCTGAAAAAACTCCGTCAACATCAAAGGCAAAGGCTTTTATTTTTACCAGGCCACTTTTATAGTTGTTCATTTTTCTTACTTTTTTTATAACTCTACTTATGCCTCCGGCCTCCTTTTTCACCGTGGCATTTACGGATATGTTCAGTTATCAGCTTATACAAGTGTTGTCTGCCGGGCATGGAGGAAAGAAGATCCATATGTTTCTCCATGATATTCTGGTCGTTTCTTACCGCCGGGCCTGTTTGTGCTTCAAAAGGACTTATCCTGGTGGCTTTTCCGGAAGTTTCGTTAATAAGCGGATGTATTATATCAAAAGGGACACCTTTTTCCTCCATCAGTTTCTCGGCAATGTGGTACATATGATTGCTGAAGTTGCATGCAAAAACGGCTGCCAGATGCAGGTATTCCCTCTGCCGGGAGTCAATCCGGTGAACCCTGCCGGTAATTGTGCAGGCAAGCTTTTCCAGCCTTTCAAGGTTTATTTCGCTGTTCGCTTCAAGGCATACAGGGATATCAGAAAAATCCACCAGGTTTTTTTTCGAAAAGGTCTGGAGGGGGTAAAAAACCCCGTAACCGGAGGCTTTATTCCTGAATATGTCAACCGGTATACTTCCGGCTGTATGAACTATCAGGGAATCTTCCGGATTTATCGCTTCGACTGCTTTTATTACTGCATTATCTGCCAGTGCTACAATTATTAAGTCAGCCTGTGCTCCGGCATCATTTAAATTTGTTGTCCATCTGCTATCAACCAGTTCCGCCAGCTCCTGAGCCGGCTTTTCAGTCCGGCTGTAAACACAGGAAATGGTGTGACCGGCTCTGTAAAGTGCCTGTGCAAGGCTCCATGCAAGGTTCCCCGCACCTAAAATGCAAATTTTTTCAAGACGGTTATCCATAGATCCCTCCGGGTAAATTATTTTTCAGGAAAATCCAAAAACTACCGGCCACACCCGCAAAATAACAGAGTACAGGGGAACACACTCAGTATTTAAAATAGCCCAGATCCTTCACTTCAAAATTAAGTATATAATCCGCCTTTTCCCTGTTCTCCGAATGGGCCTTCCTGATAAATATCTCCGCTGAATGAATATATTCATCTTCCCTTGCAGAATCCTGCAGCAACAGGTAACCCATAACAATGTTCGCCGCCATTTCAACAAGCCTCCGGGCATGGAAATCGGTATATTCATTATCTTTCTCATCCAACACTGCTTTTACGCACTTTTCATATTCAGATGTCATGTTGACAAGCATGCTGTGCTGGTATTCCATCTCGGGCCTGATCTTCACCTTTTCATATTCATTCCTTATGTGATCAAGATAAAGGCCTGATGTAACCCCGCGTATTGCAGCTACAACCTGTAACTGCGAGGTTCCTTCGTAAATTGAAGTTATTCTCGCATCGCGGTAAATGCGTTCAACAGGAAAATCTTTCATAAACCCTGCTCCTCCATGGATCTGAAGAGCATCATAAGCTATCTGGTTGCAATACTCACTTGAAGTCAGCTTCAGCAAAGGGGTATACACATCCGCCAGACGCTGATACTTCTTTAACTCAGCACGTTCTTCCTTTTCGAGCCTGCGCTCTTCAGACAAGTGGTTATATGATTTGTATATGTCCACAAAACGGCAGGTTTCATAAAGCAGTGAACGCTGAGCCTGTACTTTCACCTTCATATTTTTAAGCATCTCATATACTGCCGGGAACTCAATAACCGGTTTGCCGAACTGGATCCTCTCCGCAGCATATTTTTCCGCTTCACGGTATGCCGCCTCGGAAATGCCAACCGACTGGGCTCCTACTCCAAGTCTCGCAGAATTCATGAGAGACATAACATACTTGATAAGTCCGAACTTTCGTTCGCCTACCAGTTTTGCAGGTGCATCCCTGAATACCAGCTCACATGTCGGGGAACCCTTGATGCCAAGCTTGTTCTCTATACGTCTTACAATTACCGCCTTCTCCTTCCGGTCATATACAAAAAGTGACAACCCCCGCCCGTCAAGGGTTCCCTCTTCAGATCTTGCAAGTACAAGTGAAATATCGGCATCTCCGTTAGTTATAAACCTCTTCACACCATTGAGAATCCATGTGCCGCGATTGTTGTCGTATTTTGCCTTGAGCTGCACAGCCTGCAGGTCGGATCCCGCATCCGGCTCTGTCAGGTCCATCGCTGCCGTCGCCCCTTGATTGAAACGGGGAAGGAATTGATCCTTCATCTCATCCGAACCGAACTCATGAATTGTCTCTGCACAATCCTGCAGCCCCCAGATATTTGCAAATCCGGCATCTGCACGGGAAACAAGCTCTGCAGCCATAACATATGGAACCATGGGGAAATTGAGCCCGCTATATTTCCTTGGAAGAGACATACCTATAAGTCCGGCCTTGTTCAGTGCTTCATGATTCTCCGCAGTACCCCTTGCATATTTCACTTCATTGTTCACAAGCTGCGGTCCTTCACTGTCGACTGATTCGGCATTGGGACCGATAATATTTCCACAAATGTCGCCAACTATTTCAAGCACCTTGTCATAATTGTCAACTGCATCTTCAAAATCCAGCGGTGCATAATCATATTCATTACTATCTGAAAAATCATTCTCCTTAAGGGAGACGATCTTCTTCATCAGAGGATGCTGAAGGTGGAATTTCAGGTCTTTATTATCTCTGTAAAAATTTGCCATTTATTATGATGTTGATTATCAAATTTATACAAGCCCGTATAGTGCTTATTTTGAGTTTTTTCTGTAGTACTTAATCATTTTGGGAATTATTTCGTTCAGGTCACCGATTATAGAATAATCGGCAATCTGGTTTATCGGGGCATCGGGGTCATCATTGATGGAAATTATCATAGCTGACTGGTCCATGCCTGCCCTGTGCTGTATCTGTCCCGATATTCCGCAGGCAATATAAAGCTTGGGGCGAACGGTTACACCGGTCTGCCCCACCTGTCTCACATGTTCAATAAATCCGCTATCTACAGCGGCACGTGATCCGGCAACTTCGCCTCCGAGAACTTCGGCAAGCTCGAATAACTGATTAAAGTTTTCCTTCGATCCCACACCGTAACCTCCGGCGACTATAATTCCGGAATTTGTAATATTGACTTTTCTGGGCTCTATATGACGTTCTATGATCTTGACGATTAAATCCTCATCGCTTAGCAGTGTTTTGGTATCAACTTTTTTAACCTTTCCCTGGTGGTTGCCGGCAACCTTTTCCTTCTTCATTACACCCTCCCTTACAGTAGCAAGCTGGGGACGGGTTTCCGGGTTGATAATGGTAGCAAGGATATTCCCTCCGAATGCAGGGCGAATCTGGTATAACAGATTCTTGTACTCTTTGCCGGTTTTATTGTCGGTATGGTCTCCTATTTCAAGTGCAGTGCAGTCAGCTGTCAGTCCGCACTTCAATGCAGAAGCTATCCTTGGAGCCAGGTCCCTTCCCACTGAAGTAGCCCCGAAAAGTCCAATGCATGGTTTTTCCTTCTGAAAAACCTGTTTTACAACCTTAGCATGAGGCAGCGTCTGGTAAGGATAAAGCCGCTCATCATCCGCAAAATGGACAAAGTCGGCACCGTAAGGTGTTATCTGCTTTTCTATACCATCCAGTCCGGTACCGGCCACCACAGCTTCAAGCCGGCAGTTTAACTCATTCGCAAGGGAACGGCCCTTTGTCAGCAATTCCAGGCTGACATCGGTAACTTTTCCCTCTTCTATTTCACAATAAACAAAAACGTTGTTCACTTTTTCTCTGTTTTAATTAGCAATGAATTCAACAAAAGATTAAAGATCAACCTATTGTGTGATTATCAAGAAGCTCTGTTATCAACCCGTTAATATCCTCGTCGTTTGCTGATAAAACTTTGGACTCCTTTGCCTTGAAGACGACATTTTCAATTTTTCTGACTTTGGTGGGTGATCCTGAAAGTCCAAGATTTTCAACTCCCGCAGAAATGCCGGATGCCCCGAGTTCCTCAATAATAAGATAAGGGCGGTCTTTTTGAAGCTGAAGGTAGTCTTCCGACATATCCTGAAGCTCTGTAACACTTTTGGCATACTTATACTTCATAAACAGCTTTGCATTCCTTGAACGGCAAGGTGGTGCTGAACTGTGAACTGTAATTACCAGGGGCATTGGAGATTCAACTGTTTCAACACCTCTCTCAAGCCTTCTTTTTATTCTCACTTTACCTTTGTCAAGCGATAATATCTCCTCGGCATAAGTAACCTGGGGAAGGTTGAGCTTTTCAGCTACCTGTGGGCCTACCTGAGCGGTATCACCATCAATTGCCTGCCTTCCGGCAATTATGACATCGACCGGTTGCAACTTTTTTATTCCCAGAGAGAGGGCATAAGATGTTGCAAGGGTATCAGAGCCTGCAAATTTCCGGTCAGTCAGCAGGTATCCCCTGTCAGCTCCCCTGTAGAGCCCTTCCCTGATTATTTCGGCAGCCCTGCCGGGACCCATTGTAAGAATTGTAATGGTTGTACCCGGATATTTATCTTTGATTCTCAATGCCTGTTCAAGGGCATTGAGATCTTCGGGGTTAAAAATTGCAGGCAGTGCGCCCCTGTTTACAGTTCCGTCGGCTTTCATGGCATCTTTGCCGACATTCCGGGTGTCGGGAACCTGCTTTGCCAAAACTACAATGTTAAATTCTTTCATGTTCTGATTCGTGTTAAAATCCAAAAAACAAATATAGAAATAGTATCCAACACTCCAAATAATTGGATTTAATAAACAAAAACAGTCTTTTACGGGTAGGTAACGGTCTTATAAAAAAGCCCATCGTTTTCCGATGGGCTGTAAATTATCAGGCTTCAGCCGTCGGTCCGCCAAAGTTGAGCGGCATATTGGGGTCTCCCTTCCCCTCAACTTTTTTTATCGGGCCATGATTAGACTCGAACTTGCTGATATTGTCATTCAGCGCATTCTGAAGCCGTTTTGCATGTTCGGGCGTGAGTATTACCCTCGATTTAACTTCCGCTTTCGGAACACCGGGCATTACCCTGATAAAATCAATAACAAATTCCGAACTGGAATGAGTGATTATAGCCAGGTTTGAGTAAATACCCTGTCCAACATCATCTTTCAGCTCAATTTTAATCTGGTTTTTCTTCTTTTCACCTTCCATATTCACCATATTTTAATCACCGGTAATCTTAACCTCTTTTTTCTTTTCTGATGTGAGGGCTTCATACTCCTCTTTTGAGCCGACAATTATTTTGCCGTACTCTTTCAATCCCGTTCCTGCAGGTATAAGATGACCTACAATTACGTTCTCCTTCAAGCCTTCAAGATAATCGATCTTACCGAAAATGGCCGCCTCGTTGAGAACCTTGGTGGTCTCCTGGAATGATGCCGCTGAAACAAATGAACTGGTCTGAAGTGCAGCTTTGGTGATACCCTGGAGTACCTGGCTTGAAGTTGCAGGTACAGCATCCATTCCAACTACAGGCTTGAGATCCCTGCGCTTAAGCATTGAATTCTCATCCCTCAGTCTGCGTGCTGTTATTATCTGTCCGGCCTTCAGTGATGAAGAATCACCTGGATCCTCCACAACTTTTCTTCCGTATATCCAGTCGTTTTCTTCCATAAAGTCCCATTTGTCAACCACCTGCTTTTCGAGGAACTTTGTATTTCCGGGATCATCTATTGAAACCTTCCTCATCATTTGCCTTACAATTACCTCGAAATGCTTGTCGTTGATCTTAACACCCTGCATCCGGTATACTTCCTGAACTTCATTGACAATATACTCCTGAACCTCCGTGGGACCTTTTATCCTTAGTATATCCTCGGGGGTTGTAGCTCCGTCTGACAAAGGTGTACCGGCCTTGACATAATCGCTTTCCTGAACAAGGATCTGCTTGGAAAGTGAAACAAGATACTTTTTCACTTCACCGGTTTTAGATTTGATTATTATCTCCCTGTTACCACGCTTGATCTTTCCGAAATGTACCTCACCGTCAATTTCAGAAACACTAGCAGGATTTGACGGGTTTCTTGCCTCGAAAAGCTCTGTAACCCTTGGCAAACCACCTGTTATGTCGCCTGATTTTCCAACGGCACGCGGTATCTTCACAATAATGTCGCCTGCATTAACCTTTTCATCCTGTGCAACTGTAACATGGGCTCCGACAGGCAGGTTGTATGCCTTAAGCACCTCTTCTTCGTCTGAAAGTATCTTGATGATCGGATTCTTGGTCTTATCCCTTGTATCAACAATGACCTTTTCACGGAACCCTGTCTGTTCATCAACCTCCTCCCTGAAAGTAACACCCTCAACCATAGAGTCAAAGCTTATCTTTCCGCCGGTTTCCGCAACTATTGAGGCGTTGTATGGATCCCATTCGCAGATAAGGTCTCCCTTCTTTATATCTTCACCGTTCTTTACATACAACCTTGACCCGTAAGGTATATTTTGCGTTGTGAGGACAATACCTGTATTCTTGTCAATTATCCTGAATTCGGCAAGCCTGCTTATTACCATGGTTTCCTTATTGCCAATATTATCAGTGTGCTCAACAGTCTTCAACTCCTCGATTTCTGCTTTACCGTCATAACGTGCAACTAGCGAGGACTCGGAAGCAATATTTGATGCAGTACCTCCAACATGGAACGTACGCAGTGTAAGCTGCGTTCCCGGCTCACCTATTGATTGTGCAGCTATAACACCTACAGATTCACCTTTCTGCACCATCTTTCCTGTTGAAAGGTTCCGGCCGTAACACTTGGAACAAACACCCTTCTTTGATTCACATGTGAGAACTGAACGGATCTCAACCTGTTCAATAGGTGAATCGTCAATAATATTGCATATTTCTTCGGTCAGTTCCTCACCTGCAGGAATTATCATATCACCGGTTGAAGAATGATAAATATCGTGAACTGTAGTACGGCCAAGGATGCGCTCGTAAAGTGATTCCACCACCTCTTCGTTGTTTTTGATGGCGGTTGCCATTAGTCCTCTCAAAGTTCCGCAATCTTCTTCCGAAACGATCACATCCTGTGACACATCCACCAGTCTCCTTGTAAGATACCCCGCATCAGCAGTCTTGAGTGCCGTATCAGCGAGTCCTTTCCGTGCACCGTGGGTGGAAATAAAGTATTCCAGAACAGACAACCCTTCTTTGAAGTTAGACAGAATGGGGTTTTCAATAATCTCTGACGATGTGGTACCTGACTTCTGAGGCTTGGCCATCAATCCTCTCATACCTGAAAGCTGCCGTATCTGCTCCTTGGATCCCCTGGCTCCAGAATCAAGCATCATAAACACCGCATTGAATCCCTGCCTGTCGGTTGTAAGCTTCTTCATCAGGGTTTGAGTAAGTTTGGCGTTTATATGAGTCCATATGTCGATTATCTGGTTGTAACGCTCGTTGTTGGTTATGAAACCCATATTATAGTTGTCATAAACCTCCTCAACCTGAGTGTAGCCTTCATTGATAAGCACCATCTTTTCATCCGGCACTATCACATCATCCAGGTTGAAAGACAAGCCTCCCCTGAATGCCATCTCAAAACCAAGATCTTTTATGTTGTCAAGGAACCTTGCGGTATCTTCGGTCCCGGTCTTCTTCAGCACCATACCTATGATATCCCTGAGGGATTTCTTTGTAAGCAGTTCGTTGATGAAACCTACTTTTTCAGGTACTTTCTGGTTAAAAATAACCCTTCCGGCTGTGGTTTCAACAATAGATGCCTTTCCGGTTTCTGTGTCGGTTATCCTCACCTTTATAATGGCATGCAGATCGATCGCACCCTCATTGTAGGCAATTATAACCTCTTCCGGTGAATAGAACAGCTTGTTTTCTCCTTTCACCGGATGGCCGGGCTCGCTCTTTCTGGCCTTGGTTATATAATAAAGTCCAAGTACCATATCCTGCGAAGGAACAACTATAGGAGCACCGTTGGCAGGATTCAGAATGTTGTGCGATGCAAGCATCAGTATCTGCGCTTCAAGTATAGCTGCATTGCCAAGCGGAAGGTGAACTGCCATCTGGTCACCGTCAAAGTCGGCGTTAAAAGCAGTACAGACAAGTGGATGGAGCTGAATAGCCTTGCCCTCTATCATTTTAGGCTGGAAAGACTGTATGCCGAGCCTGTGGAGTGTAGGTGCCCGGTTCAGCATAACAGGGTGTCCTTTCATAACATTCTCAAGGATATCCCATACCACGGGATCTTTCCGGTCTACTATCTTTTTGGCAGATTTTACAGTCTTAACAATACCCCTCTCAATTAGCTTTCTTATAACAAAGGGCTTGTAAAGCTCCGCGGCCATATCTTTCGGCAGGCCGCATTCGTGAAGTTCCAGTTCAGGACCTATAACAATCACAGAACGTGCCGAATAATCAACCCTTTTACCAAGAAGGTTCTGACGGAAACGACCCTGCTTGCCTTTAAGACTGTCGCTTAGTGATTTGAGTGGCCTGTTCGCATCCGTTTTCACTGCATTGGCTTTCCTGGAATTGTCAAAAAGCGAATCAACAGCTTCCTGAAGCATCCTTTTTTCATTCCGGAGGATAACTTCGGGAGCCTTAATCTCTATAAGCCTTTTCAGACGGTTATTCCTGATGATCACCCTGCGGTAAAGATCATTAAGGTCGGATGTGGCAAAGCGTCCACCATCCAGGGGGACAAGCGGGCGAAGTTCCGGCGGAATAACGGGTACAACCTTAACCACCATCCACTCGGGACGGTTCACACCTTTGGATGCCCTGAAAGCTTCAACAACCTGCAGCCTTTTGAGAGCTTCGTTTTTCCTTTGCTGTGATGTCTCTGTATTTGCCTTGTGCCTGAGAGAAAAGGACAACTCGTCCAGGTCTATCCTGGAAAGCAGCATGTGCAGTGCCTCTGCACCCATTGAAGCTATGAATTTCTCAGGATCCTCATCATCAAGCATCTGGTTTTCCTTTGGAAGCGACTCAGTTATTTCCACGTACTCCTCTTCGGTCAGGAAATGAAGGTACTCAACCCCGTCATTCCTTTTGATTCCGGGATTGATAACAACATACCTTTCGTAGTAGATAATGGACTCAAGCTTTTTGGTTGGAAGTCCCAAAAGGTAACCGATCTTGTTGGGAAGCGACTTGAAATACCATATGTGTGCAACCGGTACTACAAGACTTATATGGCCCATCCTTTCGCGCCGCACCTCCTTTTCAGTTACCTCAACCCCGCAACGGTCGCATACAATACCCTTGTAACGGATTCTTTTGTACTTTCCGCAATGGCATTCATAATCCTTAACCGGACCGAATATCCTTTCGCAGAAAAGCCCATCTCTTTCAGGCCTGTAGGTGCGGTAATTGATTGTTTCCGGCTTAAGCACTTCTCCGCTGGAACGTTCCAGAACCTCTTCAGGTGATGCCAGTCCAATGGAGATTTTTGTAAAATTGCTTTTTACCTTGGTGTCTTTTCTGAATGACATATTTGATAATTATTGTTTACAATTAAAAGAAACCGGAACGTATAACTTCTCTTTTCCCGGTGAAACATTATACCAGGTTAATACTTAGTCCAAGTCCCCTCAGTTCATGCAGCAATACATTGAGGGACTCCGGAATACCTGCCTGGGGAAGCGGATCTCCCTTGACTATGCTTTCATATGCCCTTGCACGGCCGGAAACGTCATCAGACTTAATAGTGAGGATCTCCTGAAGGATGTTGGCCGCCCCGAAAGCTTCCAGAGCCCAGACCTCCATCTCGCCAAATCTTTGTCCTCCGAACTGTGCCTTACCG
>SL_3KL_010_SEDDRAFT_10005861_pt1 | contig 11003 bp, 10 predicted proteins | sample SodLakKL_010_SED_2_FD_10381 | JGI IMG/M metagenome (IMG submission 10381)
CAGGCCGCCGCGATCGCCCCGCCGCAGCCGAGCGTCTCGTCGTCCGGATGCGGTGCCAAGACCAGCACGGCATCGCCAGCGAGCTCTTCGATGTCGATCGGCGTCGCCTTCGCGGCCCGGCGCAGCAGCCAACCTTCGGCGAAGGGGGTCACCATTGCTCGCCGATCGCCGCTGTCGAGCCCACGATCAGCCGGCCGGCCCGCTGCAACTTGGCATCCGGTGCCGCCTGGCGAAGGAAGAGACCGAGGTCGCGACGCTGCCGCTCGATCGAGCTGCCCCTGACATGCGCCCTGACGCCCAACGACCGCTCGACCAGGGTCATGACCGCGACGCAAGCCTCCTCCACCAGCTCGCGGGTGACCAAAGCATGCGCCACGGCAGCGTCGATCTCGGTGGGCCGACCGCCGCGGCTGGCCTCGACCTTCACCGCCGCCGTCTCGACCAGCCGGCGCCCGGCCTCGCACCGGGCGGCGGCTCGCGCCAGCCGCTCGAGCTGGTGCACGTCCGAGGCGCGACCACTGGCGAGCAGGCTTTGCCGCAAGGCTTCGACCAGGGCCTCCGCACCACCGATGTGGGCGGCACAGTAGCGCCAGATCCCGCCTTCGAAATGCGGCTCGAGCAGGTAGTCGCCGGGCCCGCCCACGAGGTCGCCTTCCCTTACGAGCAGGTCGTCGAGCACGAAGCCACCCGATCGCGTTGCCCGCATGGCTGCGGCCGTCCATTGCTCAGGATGCTGACGGTTTCGATCGCTGGCGTCGATGGCGACCAGTTGCAGCTGCGCCGGGTCGCTCGGTGAGGGTGTGGTAATCAAGGCCACGTCGACGAGACCGAGGCCGGAGGCGAAGGCCTTCGCACCGCTGAACCGATAGCTGCCGCTGCCGAGCGGATGCAGCCGCACCGGCGTCGGGGCGTCGGCCCCCCAGATGCCGAACACGGCACCCGCCTCGGCCCGTGTCATGAGCCGTCGCCTGATCGTTGGTGCCGCATAGAGATCGACGAGCTCGAGGGCATTGAGATGGCCCTCGAACAGCCGAGCCACCGAGAGATTGGCGCGGCCGAGGCGGCGCAGCACGGTGACCGTCCAAAGCGTGGCCTGGCCACTGTGTCCGAGGCCCAGCCCGAGGCCACCGACGCCGCTCGGCAATGCCGCAGCAAAGAGCCCGATCCGTGCCAGAAGGTCGAGGTCCTCAGCGAGGCCTTCACCAGTCTGCTCGAGGCCGTCCGCCCTCGCCGCAATGAGTGGCAGTGCCCGCAAGAGCCCGGCCTCGATACCCGACCAGTCCAGCGGCTTCAGGGTTGCCTTCAACTGCACAGCGCTTCTCCCAAAGGCCGCAACGCCCAGTTCGGCTCCGAGGCGACGCCGGTGGTCGCAGAGCCGCTTCGCGCTCTGGCGCTCGCCACGAGGCGCTGGAGCAACGGCAACTCGCCGTCGAGTTGCGCGCGCTCGAGGCGCACGCGACGCAGCACCGGTACCATAGCTTCGATCGACGCCCAGGCGGCCCCGAAATGGCGATGCTGAAACGCCTCCGCTCGCTCGTGCGCGCCCAGCCCCAGGCGGCGCAGGAGCCCATCGATCACCTCTGGCGTCGCCCAGTCGCGCCGCAGCCGAGCGCGGAGCCGAGCGCGAAAGCAGGTGGCCAGGGCAGGCTCCAGCCGATCGTCGCAATGCACGTCGGCTTCCATGAGCCGGGCACGGATGGTGGCAGCCATGCCGCCGGGTGCGCGGCCGTCGAGCCGGCACGAGGTGACCACGCGCGCGGCGTCGCAAAACCGGATGGGCAGGTCGAAAGCCCGGATGCGCGCTGCCAAGGCCCGATCCTCGCCGAAGGGAACCACCGGTGGCCCGCCCACCGCATCGTAGGCACGGGCCGTAACCGCCAGGCTCGCCCCCGAGATCTGACCATGGTGCGGCCAGGGGTTGTGCGGATCGGGATCGAGCAGGTTGGCGAGTTCGAGGGAGGCTTGCGCATATCTCTCCTCGACCGCCCATCCGGTGAGAAAACCCGCCGGCAGCGCAGCGGCCTCCTCGGCATCGAGGGCGATCCGACCGCAGACGAGCGCTGCACCACCCGCGACCGCCCGCAGATTGGCCCCCACCCAGTTCCGGTACGGTCGCGAATCGGCATCCGTCGTCATCAGAACACCCGCATCGCCGACGCACTGCCTGCCGATATCGAAGGCGAGCCGTCGGGCAGCGCCGGCATGCGCTTGCTCCTCCGCCAGGTCGACCTCGACGAGATCGAGCGCCACGCCCCGGCGTTCGGCCCAGGCCATCGCGACGTCGACGGAATCGTCGGTCGAATTGTTGACCAGAACCACAAGCCGCACCGCCGCTCCGCTCGCCCGGATCGAGAGGCGGCAATGCTCGAGACAAGTCGCGATCCGCGGCGCCTCATTGCGCGTCGGGACAACGATGGCGCTGTGGACCGCCAGGGCACCAGCCGAGGCAACGATGCGCCAGTCGCGAACGCGCGGCGATTGCTGGCAGAACATGTCGCGCAATGGGGCGGCGCCATTGGGCTCACCCAGACGCTGGTCGATCCAGTCGACTAGCGTAGGCATAGTAGGTTCGCCAAACGCGTACGCCTGTTGCCAGTCTCGCCGAGCGGCCAACCGCGCCGGCAACCGTGACCTTGGTCCATTGATCGACATTTCCTCATCATCGACACGCGTTACCGCGGTGCGCTCGCTCGGGTACCGCCGTCAGTTTCGAATTGAGTGCCCCGGCCAAGCTCCCACGAAAAGAAACGCCCGGCGCCGGCCGAAGTTCCGCGCCGGGCCAAGAACCGTCTCCTGGCTCGAGCGCCGCGCGCGGTGGGCAGCAACGCTGACCCTTGGGGGTCGGATTATTTCACGTCCTTGGACAGGGCCTGCGAGGAACCCGGCCCTATGCCCCAGGGTTCGCTGAGAGCTCCCGAACGGCTTGTCGAGAGCACACGGATCGCTGGATTGGATGACGTTGAGCTCGCAGGTGCCGCAGACGCGGAGGCCTCGGCTAACGGAGCGGTTGCAGCTAGACAGCAGGAACCGCGCATGACAACAGCGATGCGCCGGACGCGGTTCAACGGATCCGGCGAAATGCGCCGGTTACGGTTAACGGTCGGCAGGCGACCTGACCGCAACAACAAGGATCGGATCGCCGGTACGGTCCATGTCTCGGAGCGGTCCGTGACAGCCGATGCATGCGCCGAGCCCGGTCACCTCTGCCCGAGCGTTGCGGAGAGGTATTAGCCAAAAACAGCCCGCTTCATCCGGGGGCCGTCCGCTCGGCCACCAAGGCCCGGCCCCGCGAGGCCCGTTGCGAAAAGGCCGGCTTCCTGCTTGTTCTGAACGCCGCTGCTGTCCGTTTGGACGGCGCAATGTCCCGGCGTTTGACTTCGGCCCTCGCGCGACGGAGTGCGGCAAAAAGGGCGGCGAAACCGCAGTTCTGACCAGCATCGTCGACATCCGCGACCTGCCGCCTCGCTCCTAAGACAGTGCAAAGGGCAGTCACTCTTGCCGCTTCGCAGGCAACCTCGAGCGAAGCAACCAGATTCCGCAGGTCAGCCGCGCTGCTCGACCGCAAGACCGGCAACCGCGCTGACTGCAACAGTTCCGAAAGCTCCTCGATCGGAACGGGCGTCCCGGGTGCGTTTAGGCCCATGATTTCCCCCGGCCCTGCCCCATTGCTGGGCGTATTGTCGTCCGCGCGGGAAACGGTGCCCTGCCTTGCAGGGAACCCAGTCGCACGCTGTTTTTCGTGTTTCGACACTACGATCCAACGGATTTGGTTGGCAGGGCCGGAATCTACTCATGACATGGTCGCGAGGCAGCGCAAGAGCACCAACTCGCCCATCGCCAGGGATGCCCTGGAACAGATCGGCAAGCTCTACGACGTCGAGCGGGCGATCAACGGCCAGCCGCTCGAACGCCGCCTCGCTGGCCGCGAGCAGCAGAGCCGCCCCCGTGTTCTGGCATTCCGCACCTGGTGCGAGCAGCAACAGGGCCGCATCCCCGGCAAGGGCGACCGCGCCAAGGCGATGCGCTAGGCCCTCGGCCGCTGGGCAGCGTTGACCCTCTTCCTCGACGACCCCCGCGTCGCCATCGACAACAATGCAGCAGAACGAGCGATCAGGCCGATCAGCATGGCGGGTCTCGAAGCCTGCCGGAACCTCCCGAAGGAGCGATGCGCCGCTTCAGACGATAGCACGATCACCCCTCTTCACCAGCCTGGTTCGATCCTCGACCCGCTGACCGAGATCGCCCGCGAGGGCAGGCGCCAGCTGCTGGCGGCGGCGATCAGGGCCGCGGCGACCCGCTTCGTCGCGCAGTCTGGGGACGAGCGGCTGCCCGACGGCCGCCAGCGCGTCGTGCGGTCCGGCACCGGGCCGGAGTGGACCAGCCAGACCGGCATCGGGCCGACCCCGGTGCAGCGCCAGAAGGTGGCCCACCGCACCGCCGCCGTGCCGGCTGAGCGAAGGATCCGCTTCACCTCGAACATCCTGCCGCGGTGGGCACGGCGCGCGCCGAGCCTGTCGCCCGGCGTGATCTCGCGCCGCATCACCCAGATTTGGCCATAGCTCGCGATGCTGCTGTGGGCCCACGCCGAGGCGAGCGCTGCCGCCACCGTCAGTGCCAGCCTCGACGCCTTAACGCTGCGCCGGCTCAGCCAGGGTCGCGGCTGCATCCGCCGCGGTGGGGCAGCGCTCGCCGGGGTCACCGGCGGCAGCCTGACCTTCGCCGACAACCTGGAGCGGGTGCGGGTGATCCGCGAGGACGGCAGGATCGAGGCGGCCGATCCGACCTTCGCGTCGACCGAGGGATCGATGTCGGTGCGCTTCGACGGCAGCAAGCTGGTGGCAGCGGCGGCCAACGGCGATCCGGTCCGCCTGGAACACGGCTTCAGCTTCCCCGACGGCCAGGCGCTGCGCTTCGCGCTGCCGCGCGTCTCCCTGCCCTAGCCCGAGTACTCGGTCACCGGCCCCGGCGGTGTCGAGGCCAGCTTCGATTGGCGCGCCGCCGTCGACGTGAACGAGGGCACGATGCTCCGGGCCCATCTCCTCAACGACGTCACCAGCTACAGCTGAGGCCTGCCATGATCTCGGGCCGCTCGCCGAGCTACTACCCGCCGGCGAGGCCGGCATGCTCTCGGCGCTGAATGAACGAATTGGCGAGTCCAGCTAATGACCACCCGCAACCTGGTGTGGCCGCTATGGCACTGGGCAATCGGTCACCAGCATGGCCCCTGGTGCGTGGGTGACCAGAAGATCGGGAGCGGCGCGCCGAGCGGCCTCGCTCGCCGTCAGGCCACAGGCCCAAAAGACGGGAACCTCGCCGGGGAGCGGCAGCAGCACCTCGCCGAAGTCAGGGCGTGACAGGTCGGCGATCCCGAGATCGTCGCTGTGTCCAATAGCAACGGGCGCGCCATGCGCCTCTGGCCGACCGGCGGTGATCGCCTCGACGGCCGCGACGTCGGTTGCCGCGAAGGGGCGCATCGAGACGACCAGCGGCCCACCGAAGGGACCGACAGGTGTGGTCGATCGAGCGGTACGGAAGAGGCCGCCCTGAATGCCGAGCTCGACGTGACGCAGGCGAATGCCCGCCGCCGCCAGAGCTGCTTCGGCCGAGAACCAGCAGCCGATGGCAAAGGCGACGGAGTCGTTTCGCCAGANATCGCGGATATGAAANCGCCGCCCGGCGGGCCCGCCGAGCCGGGTCACNTCGTAGCGCGGCAGGTCGGTGCGCACGTCGATATCGACACCGAGGCCAGGCAGCGACGGGTCACCGGGTTCACCTCTCGCCAGCAAGGGACAGGCCTGCGCGTTCGCCTCGCAGAACAATTGAAAGTCCGCCGCCAGGCTGGCCGGCAGAACGATGAGATTAGCCTGCAAGAAGCCGCTGCACAGGCCCGTCGTCAGGCCGTCGAACGTGCCGGCCCGGCAGGCCAGGCGAAGCGCGTGTGGTGTCATGTGGGTGCCATCTCCGAGGCCTGGCCGTGCGCCCGGAGGAGGCGGCCCGAAGGCTCGCCGAGAACCTCGCCGTCGCGCATGACGAGCCGACCCCGCAGGATGGTTGCCAGGGGCCAGCCGCGCGCCCGCATGCCGTCGTAGATCGTCCAGCCGACCTTCGATGCGATCCAGCGGTTGTCGATCCGCCGCTCGGCCGCGAGGTCGACGATCGAGAAATCGGCATCATAGCCGGGGGCGATACGGCCCTTGCCGGCGAGATTCCAGATCCGCGCCGGTCCGGCCGAGGTGAGATCGACCAGCCGTTCGAGGGTGAGCNNGCCGGCGGCCACATGGGTCAGCATCACCGGCAGGAGGGTCTGTACGCCCGGCATGCCGGCGTGCATGTTCGGATAGGCCAGCGCCTTCTCGGCCAGACTGTGCGGACCGTGATCCGAGCCCAGCGTGTCGACGCTGCCGTCGCGAACGGCCTGCCACAGCGCCCCCTGGTCAGCGGCACCGCGAATCGGCGGGTTCATCTGCGCCAAGGCGCCATAGCGCTCGTAAACCTCTGGTGCCGCGAAAGTCAGGTGCTGCGGCAAGACCTCGAAGCTCGCCAGCGGCTTGGCGTCGATCAGCGGGGCCAGTTCTGCTGCAGTCGAGACATGGAGAACGTGCACGAGCCGTCCGGCTGTCCGTGCCAGGGCGAGCAGCCGGGTGGTCGCGAGCAAGGCGCTCTCGGCGTCGCGCCAACGCGGATGGTCGCGGACATCGGCGCTCGCCTCGACGATCGAGGCGCGCTGGCTGATCCGGTCGTGGTCCTCGGCATGCACGGCGACCGGCCGTGTGCCCGACGCCAGGACCGCGGCAATCGCGGCATCCTCGGAGACCCTCATGCCGGTGGTCGATGCGGTCATGAAGAGCTTGGTGCCGAGCACCCCCGGCAGCTGCTCGAGTGCGGCCAGAAGTTCGGTGTTGGCGCCGTCGGCACCGACATAGAAGCCGTAGTCGCAATGCACGCGACCGAGGGCGCGCTCACGACGATCGACGACGGACGCCGCATCGACCACCGGTGGAGCCGTGTTCGGCATGTCGATGACGCTCGTCACCCCACCGAGAATGGCGCCTAGGGAACCGCTCTCGAGATCCTCGACAGTCTCACGGCCCGGCTCGCGGAAATGCACGTGGCTGTCGATCACCCCTGGCAGGGCGGTTGCCCCGGACAGCCGCAGGCGCTGGCGCGTCGTCCGTCGACCGAGTGCGCCCAAGGCCGCATCGATGGCAACGATCCGACCGGCCGCGACAGCGATGTCGACGCGCTCTCGACCCGACGGGGTCAGCGCATCGACATCCTCCAGCAGCAGATCGAACGGGGGTACGGTCATCTTGGCCGCGTCACGGCAGTAGACGCGCCTCGAGCGGCGGCAGGAATCTCGCATCGAAGACGGCGGCGGCGTCGGGTGGCGTCTCGATCGCAAAGGCCTCGGCCAGCTGGCCGATCGAGCGCTGCAGGCGTTCGGGATCGACCGTGCCCACGCCGTTGGCACGGACAAAAGGCGTGTCGATCAGGGTCTCCAGGGTCAAGAGAAGACGCTCGAGCTCGACGGCCTCCTCGATCAGCGGGTCGCGCGACGCAGCGGCCTTGGCACCGAGCGTCGGATCGCCGACCACGTCCTGCACGCCACGCACGGTGGCCGCGACGAAATCACGAACGAGGTCCGGATCAGTGACGATCGTCTCGCGCCGCACGATCACCGCGTTGCCGTAGAAATCGAGGCCGTGATCGGCATAGCGCATCACCACCATGTCGGCCGGGTCGACACCCTTGGTTTTCAAATCGAGGTAGGACGAATGGTAGTGCCCCGAGATGAAGTCCACATCGCCGTTGATCAGCATGGTCTCGCGCAGGCTACCGTCCATGTTGACCGTGGCCACCGTGTCGAAATCGATGCCGGTGGCGGTCGCGAAAGCCGGAAAAAGCTTGAAGCTGGCATCGAAGGCAGGTGCCCCCAGCGTCCGGCCCTCGAGGTCGGCAGGCGTCTCGATGCCGCTACCCTCGAGCGTGAACAGGCTGAAGGGTGCCTCGTCGTAAACCATCATCACGGCCACGACCTCGGCCCCTGGATTGGTCGCATTGAACTCGATCAGATTGTTGATGTCCGCGAAGCCGAAATCATAGGCGCCGCTGGCCACACGGTTGATCGCGTCGACCGAGCCCCGGCCGGTGTCGATGCTCACGTTGATTCCTGCGGCCGCGTAGTAGCCCTGGTCGGCGGCGACCAGCATGAAGGAATCCGGCCCCTGAAAAACCCATGGCAGGGACACCCGCACGTCCTTGGCAGCTGCGGCTGCGCTCATGGTCACCGTTGCCAGGGCAACCAAGCCTGCGAGCATCGTCACGCGCCTCGGTGCGGTCGTCTGGCAAGTACTGTCTCGCCTGGTCATAGCCGTCATCTCCTTGTCTCGAGCTCACGGGTTCCGCGACCCGGGTGCCTTGCTGCAACATCAAGGCCAACCCTCATCGTGGCAGGGTGTTTGATTTTTGCGCAAAATCTTGGGCAAGATTGTGCACAATCCTTTTCGGAGGGACGGCGATCACGAATCAGGCAGATGCTGACGCAAAGGGCAGCTCACAGCGTCGCGATCCACTTTTGGCGCGGCGCATCTACCGCAGCATGCTGGATGCCATCGTCGAGCAACGGCTGCAGCCCGGCACACATCTACCGGAGGAGGAACTCGCCGCCATCTATGGGGCGACGCGCCGGCAGATCGCCAAGGCGCTGCAGTCGCTGGCCACCGACGAGCTGGTCGAGCTGAAGGCCCATCGTGGCGCCTTCGTGGCCAGTCCCACATGGTCGGAAGCGCTCGAGATCATGGAACTACGACGTGTGGTAGAGGCCCATATCGTAGCGACCCTCGCCGGTTCGCCGGCGCGGCAGAAGGTGGTCGAAGAGGCACTTGCCAAGGGGCATCTGCAGCAGCCTCATCCGGGGCAAGACGAGGCCGTGCGCCATTCCGGCCGCTTCCATGTCGTCCTCGCAGACTGCATCGGCAATCGACAGATCACGAGGCTGGTGCGCGGCCTCGTTGCACGCAGCTCGCTGATCGTCGAACTCTACGGCAACACGACCGGTCTCGCGTGCTGGATCGAGGAGCACGCGACAATTCTCGCCGCCATAGCCGCGGGCGACAGCACGGCCGCCGTGCGCGCGATGGAAAGCCATCTCGGCAGTCTCCAGGCGAGCCTGATCAGCGACAAACCGGATGGCGCCCGAGTTTCGCTCAGCTCTGCCCTAGACGTCGAGCCTGCTGGTCGGCGCAAAGGAAAGCCGATTTGACCACCCGCAACCTCGCCGTCGTCGACGGCGGCAAGGTCAAGGCGGAGCTGCGCGATGTCGGCGAGAGCGGGCAGCGCTCGCTCCGGCGGATCGAGGAGGCATCCAGGCCGGCCTCGCGGGCATTGCTCGCTGTGGACGGTGCCGCCGGCCAGGTGCGCGGCTCGCTCGAGGGGCTGACCGGCAGGCTGGGGCCGCTCGGCAAGGCGCTGGAAGAGCCGATCCAGGGCATCTCGGCGCTCAGGCGGGTCGGTGTATCGTTCACATCGAGCCAGCGCGAGGTGATCGAGAGCCTGGTCCGCACCGGCCAGACCGCCGAGGCGCAGCGGGTGATCCTCGATGCGCTCGAGCAGCAGGTGGGCGGTGCCGCCACGGCGGAGGCGAGCGGGCTCACCGGTGCCGCCAACCGGCTCTCCGATGCCTGGGGCAATCTCTTGAAGGCGATCGGCCGGACCGACGCCGTCTCCGGCACGGCGACCGGTGCGCTCAACGTGCTGGCTCGCGCCACCGAGGGGGTGCTCTCGGTCTTCGACGAGCAGCGGCAGCTCGTGGCCGAACTGCAGCGTCAGGTGGACACGCTGACCGATCAGGCCCGGGGTGTCGCCGGCACGGTGCTGCGGCCGTCTCGGCCGAACGCGACCCGCCGCGCGCGGACGCCATCGGCGCGCTCGCCCGCCACCGCCGCTGTTCCCGGTGCCGCCAGCGACACCGCGAGCAGCATGGCCAGCCGCTGCAGCGCCACTGCCCGCTCGATCGGCCGGCATCGCACGGTGGTCGGTTCGCTCGGCATCGTCGGCGGCACCTCCGGCTGGCCGGTCATCCGCGAGCGATCATCGCAGCTGTGCCTCCAGAAAGGATCAAGAGATCCCGGCTAAGTCGCGAGTCGCTGCTGCCGCAGCCGGGCCATCGCCCGGTCGATCGTCCGGTCGAAGCGCACCAGCGGCGGCTTGACCCCCTGGGCGAACAGCTCGCGTCGCAGATTGTGGGTGGTGCCGGTCAGGATCACCGTGATGCCCCGCCGCCCGGCCTTGTGCGCCAACATCTCGATCGTGTTGGCAGCGGTGGAGTCGATGAGCGGCACGGCAGCGAAATCGACGATCAGCGCCCGATGCGTGTCGGCGATCCGGTCGAGAACCGCACCGATCGAGGCCGCAGCGCCGAAGAAGAAGGCGCCGCGAATCCGATAGACGACGATCTCGGGATCGTTGGTCGTGGCCTCGTCATAAGGTGTCCGCGCATCCCCCACGTCGTCCGGCCGGTCCTCGGGTACCAGCGGCGTTGCGGTCTCCACCTCGGTCGCTTTCGACATGCGGTGGATGAAGAGGACGGAGCCCAAGGCGAAACCGACGACGATCGCCTCGGTGAGGTCGCGGAAGATGGTGAGCGAGAAGGTGACGAGCAGCACCGCGGCGTCACCCGGCGAGGCGCGCAACAGCGTGCGGATCGCCGGCTTCTCGACCATGTTCCAGGCGACGATGGCGAGCACGCCGGCGAGGCAGGCGAGCGGGATGAAGGCGGCGAGCGGGGCGGCGAGCAGGATGAAGCCCAGAAGGAAAACCGCGTGCAGCATGCCGGCGACGGGCCCGTGCGCCCCGGCGCGGACATTGGTCGCCGTCCGCGCGATGTTGCCGGTGACACAGAACCCGCCGAACAACGGGCTCGCGACATTGGCGATGCCTTGCGCCACCAGCTCGCAATTCGAGCGATGCCGCCGGCCGGTCATGCCGTCGGCGACCACGGCCGA
>SL_3KL_010_SEDDRAFT_10005862_pt1 | contig 11002 bp, 6 predicted proteins | sample SodLakKL_010_SED_2_FD_10381 | JGI IMG/M metagenome (IMG submission 10381)
AAAGAGACAGTATAGCAGCAGTCAGGGCCGAAGAACAAAGAGCCAGGGAAGCAGCAGCCACCATGGCTGAAGAAACCATTGAAACAGAAAAACAGGAGATCGCCTCCATTGAAAATGACTCACTGAGAGAAGCTGCTCTTAAAGACCGCCTGGGGTTTTTTGCCGGTGCAGCAACCGGTGACGAAGACTTCTATACAGTTGAAAATGATATAATCCGTTTGAAATTTTCAAACAAAGGCGGCTTTCTTGAAACAGTTGAACTAAAGGAGTTTAAAACCTGGGATCAACGCCCACTTAAACTGGTCTACGGCGAAAACAATATTTTCAATCTCCAGTTTTACTCTGCCAACAGGCTCATTTCAACCCGCGATTTGTACTTTGAACCTGATGCAGGCGATATTGACCTTACAAATGTAAAAGAACTTACGGTAAACCCCGGAAGCGAAATTACATTTTCAATGAGATTATATCCCGATAATCACACCCCTGAAAACCCCAAATACCTGGAATTTGCCTATACGCTTAGAGGTGATGATTACATGATCGATTTCAACATCAATACCGTTGGAATGTATGATGTAATTGCCACAAACTCCAGTTTTCTGAATCTTGACTGGCAAATGGACCTTCACCGATTGGAGAAAAGCCGAAAAAATGAGATGAATGTTACTACCATTCATTATAAATTTTTTAATGATGATGTTGAAAAACTCAGAGAAACCAGGGATGCAACAGAAAATCTAAGAACCAGTGTAAGATGGATATCCTTTAAGCAACAGTTTTTCTCAACTGTGCTCATTGCCGGCAACAACTTCAGCAGCGCAGTGGTTACCACTCAATCCTATGAAGAGGCTCAGGATGAGTTACTTAAAAGAATGACAGCTGCTATCGATATACCATATAATCCGAGGGAAAATAATTTTATTCCCATGCGTTTCTACTTCGGTCCCAACCACTTTAATACGCTTAAAGCTTACGATCTGAAACTTGAGGAACAGATCCCACTGGGATGGGCCCTTTTCGGCTGGATCAACCGATTTATTGTTATTCCGGTTTTCAATTACCTCGACAGTTTTAATCTGAATTATGGTATTATCATTCTCATCCTTACCTTAATGCTGAAACTGGTGCTCTTCCCCATTGCATTCAAAACCTATGTCTCGCAAGCAAGAATGCGTGTATTGAAACCTGACATAGAAGAGCTCAGTCAGAAGTTTCCCAAAAAGGAAGATGCCATGAAAAAACAGCAGGCTCAGATGGCGTTGTATAAAAAGGCCGGTGTAAATCCAATGGCCGGATGTGTGCCCATGCTGCTTCAATTTCCTTTTCTAATTGCCATGTTCAGGTTCTTCCCTGCATCATTTGAGTTGAGGCAGGAAGGGTTTCTGTGGGCCGATGACCTCTCATCCTACGATTCTATAATGGATTTACCGTTCACTATTCCATGGTATGGCGACCACGTAAGTTTATTTACTCTTTTAATGGCTGTTTCAACTGTAATCTATACCCATATGAACAGCCAGATGATGAGCACAGGTACACAGATGCCGGGCATGAAAACCATGTTATATTTTATGCCTGTAATGCTGCTCTTTATCTTCAACAGTTTTGCTTCCGGATTGAGCTACTACTATTTCCTCGCAAACGTAATAACATTCGGACAGATGTTTGCATTCCGCTTTATGATAAATGAAGATAAGATCAGGAATAAAATTGAAGAGAACAAGAAGAAACCGGTGAAAAAATCCAGCTGGCAAAAAAGGCTGGAAGACATGGCCAAGCAACAACAACAGCAACAAAAGAGAAAAAAGAAATAACCCATCAGAAATCACATTGCCGGCTCATTTCAACTTAGTGAGCCGGCAATGAAATTCATAATATTGCCCTGTGATCAACTCTGTAACTTTTGTCAAATTCTTGAAAAATGGAAAATGCAGCCCTGAATAACATATCACCCATTGACGGAAGATATCAGAAAAATACACAATCCTTACAGAAATATTTTAGTGAAGCAGCCCTGATTAAATACCGGGTTTATATAGAAACGGAGTATTTCATTGCTCTTTGCCGGCAGGGGTTGCCCGAGCTTTCAACTATCTCTGAGGAATACCTTGAAGGATTAAAACGGATATACCAGGATTTTTCAGAAAAAGATGCCCTCAGGATAAAAGATATTGAGAGTGTTACAAACCATGACATTAAAGCGGTTGAATATTTCCTGAAGGAGAAATTCGATATCCTTGAACTGGGAAAGTATAAAGAATTTGTGCATTTCGGTCTTACATCGCAGGATATTAATAATACGGCTATTCCACTTTCGCTTAAGGAAGGTATACTCGAAGTTATCTTACCTGAACTTGACAAACTTCTGGTTAAGCTTAAAGAAATGTCAAAACTCTGGCTGGAGCAACCTATGCTGGCACACACTCACGGACAGCCTGCTTCACCAACTACAGTTGGTAAAGAGTTGTTTGTTTTTCATTATCGGCTGGAAAGGCAAATCAACCAATTGCTGGCATTACCCTTTCCTGCAAAATTTGGTGGTGCCACCGGAAATTTCAATGCCCATAAAGCGGCTTACCCGGATATTGACTGGAATGAATTTGCCGATTCCTTTGTTAATAAAACACTTAAGCTTCAGCGCTCGGAAGTAACTACCCAAATAGAACATTACGATTTTCTGGCATCTATTTTTGATGGTTTAAAAAGGATCTGTACCATCATCATTGATTTAAACAGAGATGCCTGGTCGTACATTTCCATGAACTATTTCAAACAAAGAATCAAAGAGGGAGAAGTGGGCTCATCTGCCATGCCACATAAAGTAAACCCCATCGATTTTGAAAATTCCGAAGGAAATGCAGGAATTGCCGTTGCCCTTTTTGAACACCTGGCTGCAAAACTGCCAGTTTCACGATTGCAACGCGACCTTACCGACTCTACTGTACTTCGCATAATTGGTGTGCCCCTTGCCCATATGCTCATAACCATCAAATCAACAATTCGCGGGCTGGATAAACTAATCATAAATAAAGAAGCCATTAACAAAGATCTGGAAGATAACTGGATGGTGGTGGGCGAAGCTATACAAACCGTTCTTCGAAGAATCAGCTATCCCGAACCTTATGAAAAATTGAAAGAGCTTACCCGTAAAAATACAACTGTAAACAAAGAAACCATCCATAGTTTCATTAATTCACTTGATGTGGATCAGGATGTAAAGGATCAGTTGCTTAAAATTTCTCCATTCAATTACACAGGAATACTACCAAAGATTGAATAACTCTGATTATCAACATCATCTTTAAATTTGAAAAACATCACAATCGCCGGAAATGGATAATTACAAAAAAATTCTGAGCTATATATTTCCTTATAAGGCAAAGGTCGGACTCAATGTGTTTTTCAATTTCCTGAGCGTTGTATTTAATGTTTTTTCTGTAACCATGATCATTCCAGTTTTGGGAATTTTGTTTGAAACACAACCGGTGGTTACGGAAAGGATTCCTTTTGAGTTTACATCTGAAGCCATTCAAAACAACTTTTATTATTTCATAAGTTCGCTTATGAGCCGGTTTGGAAATGTTCAGACTCTGATATTCCTGGGTTTATTCGCTATTACTACAAGCTTCTTCAAGAATGGGTTTAAATATCTGGCCATGTATCACCTGGCATGGTTGAGGAATACAGTAGTAAAAGATATTCGCAATGACCTTTACAAAAAGTCTCTAAGACTTCCTCTCTCCTATCATTCCAATGAAAAAAAGGGAGATCTGATAAGCCGCATGACAAGCGATGTTCAGCAAATAGAGCACAGTATAATCAGTTCGCTGGAAATGATCTTCCGCGAACCCATTACTATTCTGGTTTACCTGGTAACATTACTTTTAATAAGTCCGCAACTTACCCTCGTGGTTTTTATCTTATTACCTGTTAGTGGATTTATTATCGGCAGAATTGGAAAAACCCTGCGGGCTACTGCCCTGAAAGGTCAGAATAAACTCGGAGTAATTCTTTCAGTACTTGAAGAAACCCTTTCGGGCATACGCGTTATTAAGGCATTTAATGCAGAGAAAAAAATGACTGAGCGCTTTTTCAGTCTGAACAGTTTCTATACACGGATTATGACAAAAATGTACAGAAAACAATACCTGGCTTCACCGGTAAGTGAATTTCTTGGTACGGCTGTGGTGGTGATCATTATCTGGTATGGGGGTTCTCTTGTATTAAGTGCCGAAAGCAGCCTTTCTCCCCAGGGATTCATTGCCTATTTGCTGATCTTTGCCCAGATCATTAATCCGGCTAAATCCTTCTCTACTGCATATTATAATGTGCTAAAGGGAATGGCTTCTGCCGACAGGATTGATGATGTAATGAAAGCCGAAGTTACTATTGACGATAAACCAAATGCCAGGAGCATAAAAGATTTCACAGATTCCATCGAATTCCGCAATGTAAGTTTCCGTTATGACAAGGAAATTGTACTTAATGATATAGATCTTATAATTCCAAAAGGCAAAACCATTGCACTGGTAGGACAGTCGGGTGCCGGCAAGTCAACGCTTGTTGATCTTATTCCCCGGTTCTGGGATGTTACAGCAGGAGAAATCCTGATTGACGGGAATAATATTAAAGCTGTAAAAATTCATGATCTCAGGGCCCTTATGGGAAATGTAAGCCAGGAGGCTATCCTTTTTAATGATAATTTTTTCAATAATATTGCGTTTGGTGATTACAATGTTCCTGAAGAAGATGTTGTGCGCGCTGCGAAAATTGCCAATGCCCACGAGTTCATTGAAAAAACGCCATTGGGCTACTATACCAATATTGGAGACAGGGGCAATAAGCTATCAGGCGGGCAGCGTCAAAGACTTAGCATTGCCAGGGCAGTATTGAAGAATCCCCCTATCCTGATACTTGATGAGGCAACATCAGCATTGGATACAGAATCGGAAAAACTGGTACAGGAAGCTCTTACAAACGTTATGAAAAACCGCACGGCAATTGTTATTGCACACAGACTCTCTACGGTTGTTAATGCCGATCTTCTTTGTGTTATGCACGAAGGAAAGATAGTTGAAAGAGGATCACATGCAGAGCTTCTAAGTCAGGATGGTTATTACAGGAAACTTCACAATCTGCAGATGTTTGCTGAATAATTTTGTTTAATTTTGCTCTGGCAAAACATGATACATTTAACCAAAACAAACTAAATTAAAAAAGATGGATTTAAGTAAGATAATGGCTATTTCAGGGAAAAGTGGTCTGTTTAAGATTATTTCGCAGGCAAGAGGTGGATTGATTGTTGAATCACTGTCCGATGGAAAGAAAATGCCTGTTTTTGCTTCACACCGTTCTTCGGTACTGGAAGACATCAGCATGTTTACTTATACGGAAGACATTCCTTTGAAGAATGTTTTATGGAGTATTTTCCAGAAAGAAGATGGCAGGGAGGTTTCAATTGATCTGAAAGCCGATGGAAGTGCTCTTTACGATTATTTCGAATCTGTATTGCCCGAATTTGATAAAGACAGGGTTTATCCCAGCGATATAAAAAAAGTGCTTGCATGGTACAATCAGTTGCTTCAGCACGATTTAATCAGCGAACCCAAAGAGGAGGAAGAAGCAGAAGCTGAAAAAGAAGAAACCGCTGAAGGTGCACCTGCAAAAAAGAAAGCTGAAGAAAAACCCAAAACACCCAAAAAGGCTGCTGCACCCAAAAAGACTGCTGCCAGAACTGAAGGAGCCAAAAAGACTTCTACAATCAGAAAAACCAAAAAGGGTTAGTAGTACTCAATAAAATAGATCAGATTTAGTTTGAAACCGTATGTACAAATTCGTTATCCGCCCCTTGCTGTTTTTGTTCCCACCCGAAACTGTGCATCACTGGGTTGTAAGCGGGCTGCATATGGCTTTTCGCATTCCCGGGGTCAAAAAACTCATCCGGAAAAATTACTGTATTGATGATCCTGCGCTGGAAACCAAATTATTCGGGCTTAAGTTTCCCAATAAAGTTGGTATGGCTGCCGGATTTGACAAGCAGGCAAATATCTATAACCATTTGGCAGTGTTTGGATTTGGCCATATTGAGATTGGCACCGTAAATCCGCTCCCCCAGCCCGGCAATCCCAAACCCCGGCTTTTCCGGTTAAAAAAAGATCAGGCCCTCATTAACCGGATGGGATTCAACAATCCGGGAGTAGAAGTTTTTGTCCAAAATTTAAAAAAAGTCAGACCGGAAGTTATTATTGGAGGAAATATTGGCAAGAATACCCTTACCCCCAATGAAAAAACCATTGATGATTACCTGATTTGTTTTGAAAAACTCTTTGACCTGGTTGATTACTTTGTGATCAATGTCAGTTGTCCGAATATTGAAGGTTTAAGTAAACTCCAGGATAAGGATGAACTCATCAGGCTTATTGAAAAGATCAGCAAGGCTAATGAGGCAAAACCTTCACGAAAACCGGTTCTTCTCAAAATAGCACCCGATCTGAATGAGGGACAACTTGATGATGTACTTTTTGTTATAAACCAGACAGGTATCGATGGAATCATTGCCACCAATACCACAACCACACGCTACAATCTTACCACCGGTAAAGATGATGTTGAAAAGATCGGAAAAGGTGGACTTAGTGGCAAACCCCTTCGCCATAAATCTACTGAAACCATCAGGTATCTGGTTCAGAAATCCGGTGGCAAAATACCCATTATCGGTGTAGGAGGTATTATGACACCTGAAGATGCCCTTGAAAAAATCAAAGCCGGCGCGAGTCTTGTTCAGATTTATACCGGGTTTATCTATGATGGACCTTCATTGCCAAAGAAAATAAACAAAGAATTGTTAAAGCATTCCGGCTGACATTATCCCTTTCCCTGCTTTTTCCTATCTTTAAAAATCATTAACGCAGACAATACCAAACAATTGCCGGCTTTCTTTGTCGTTCTTATGACGAACATGCATTATATAATAAAATTTCTCCTGATATTCATTCTGGTTTTCACTCCGGGGTTTAAAACTTTTGGGAAATCTCTGGATACACTTGATACCCCGGGTGGGTTTGAATTTAACACTAACCGGAGGTCCATCGCTATTCCAGCCAACATCAGCAATAACCTTGTGGTTATTCCGGTACGGATCAATGACTCACCCCCCTTGAATTTTATCCTTGATACCGGTGTCAATACAACCATACTTGTTGAACCCATGATTGCGCGGGTTTTTGAATTTCCAATTGATGAATTGGTTTATGTTCTGGGCTTGGGAAACGAGGGTATAATAGAAGCAGGAATGGCGAAAGGCCTTACTTTTTCCATGAGAGGCATAACCGGTGAAAACATGAATTTGATTGTTATTCCTGATGGAATACTTTCTTTTTCTGAGTTTTTTGGATTTCCCGTGCACGGTATAATTGGCAATGACCTTTTTCAAAGGTTTCCGGTACGAATTAACTACCGGACAAATACCGTAAGGGTTTATCGCAAACCAACGTATCCTGTAAGAAGAAGAAGCCAGATAATTCCACTGGAAATTGAGAATAACAAACCTTACGTTTGGGTAAACGTTGAAGGCGATGAGGAAGGGAAAACCGATTCACTCCGTCTTTTGGTAGATATGGGAGCTACCAATCCTGTTTTTCTGAACCACTCTTTCAAATATCTTACAGAAAACCGAATACCTTCCTTTCTTGGAAAAGGCATAAGTGGTGAACTGGAAGGTGAAATGGGAAGGTTACGAAAGCTTACTATCGGAGATTTCACTCTTGATAAGCCACTGGTAGCTTATCCGCAGGACGATTTCCTTGCTGCTGCAAGTTTCAGTATTCAATGGGAAGGTATTCTGGGGGCTGGTATTTTAAGCCGCTTTCATGTTATCCTCGATTATACGTCACAGAAACTCATTTTAAGGAAAAACAGAAATTTCGACAGAGACTTTCGTTCAAACCTTAGCGGTATGGATATCATTGCTGAGGGGCTCAGATTCAATGAATACAAAGTAAATCATGTCCGCAAAAACTCTGTGGCATTTGAAGCCGGAATACTCCCCGGTGACAAAATCATATCCATAAACAGAACAGATGTTTCCAGATTGAGTATCGACGACATAGTTGGAATATTCAATCAGTCTCCCGGAACATTTATCCAGATTCAGATCATGAGGGATGAAATGATACTGCAAAAAAACATCCGTCTCCGAGAAGACATATGATCAGTTGTCTCTGCCCTGAAAAAGTAGCTTTCTATCTCTTTCTGCCGCCTTTTGCACCCAGTCCTCCGGGATTATCTGCCAGTTATTACCTGGTTTGGGATCTAAGCTTTGGTACCTTTGAATATAGGAAGCAATATGGCTGCGAAGATCATTTTCAGAAACCCAGGTTATTCTGCTTTCCAATAAAGCATGTTCTATACCTGCACCTTCCGTTATATGACCTCCCCCGCCACTTCCACGATAAGAATTAATAGCCACACTGTATTTCTTGCTGGCATCAAACGCGCTACCATCAGCTAAAGATTTAATGGTAATTCTTTCCCCGGGCTTCTTTGAAACATCAACGGTGTAGTTAATACCTGCTGCTGAATCAAAATTATAAAAAGCATTGGCAAGCCGAATAGATTCATAAACAGATTGGCGACCGGCAGAACCATCTCTTAAAAGCAGCAGATGATCATCAGACCCTTTCATGGTGTTGAACCATAAACCATATGAGTATTCAAGGAAGTTTTTGATTTCTTCTCCTGTAAGTTCCATTTTATAGAGATAGTTTTCAAAAGGGTAGAGATTAAACATATCTCTCATGTAAACCGTTCCGGCACTCAGGGTGGCATCAAAGGAAAGTGGTGCTGCAAATGAAATATCCGCACCGGTAAGCTCCAGCTGAATCTGGTGAATAAAATCTGTAAAAGCCGAATTTCCCCAGTAACTATCGCGAGAGCGCAAATCATTCTGCAGATTAGTAATAGGCTGATTTACAAATTCTCTGACTTCACGCATTTCTGATGCAAATTCTGCCATAAACCCCGGACTAGGCTCGTATTGGGCCATCTCAACTATTTTCCCATCCTTTCGTAAAAGCTTAAAGCCTCCTTTTTCTGATTTTTCAAGATAAAGGTCAACCACAGCTGCAGACCTTCCGAATGACTGCCCGGCAATCATTATCACTTCATCACCGACTTTATTGGTTAAAGTTTGATTTCTCACCCTGTGGTCATGAGCTGTAAAAATAACATCAAAGCCCGGTACATATTTTCCAATGTAATGCGATGCATTTTCCAGGTAAATATCATCACCGGCATATTCAATATCAGGGCCGGCACCACTGTGAAACAAACCAACTACAACATCAGGCTTTTCATTTTCAAGGATGTGGTTCATCCAGTAGGATGCAGCAGAATACATACTTATAAATTCAAGACCCTCCCAGAGCTTTCGCGGCAACCAGTTGGGAACAGAAGGTGTAACAAGTCCCATTACAGCAATTCTTACCCCTGACCTTTCCAGAATCGTATAGGGTTCAAAAAACGGATTCCCGGTTCTGATATGCAGCACGTTGGCAGCTAACCAGGGAAAATCGAACTGATGCTTCAGAGTATTATAAACTTCCCAGCCTGCTTCAATATCATGATTACCCACACTGGCTGCATCAAATCCTACATAGTTCATAACCCTGGCAAAAAATTGCTCTTCATTATCAGCAATATAATTAAAGTAGTAGCCTGTTGGTTGACCTTGCAGAAGATCACCATTATCAAGCAAAATAATATTATCTCCCAGCAATGATCTTTGTTCATCAACATATGTTTTTACGCGTGCCAGACTTCCATCCACCGGTCTGTCATTAACAAAATCATGCGGGAAAATTGTAGCATGTATATCTGCCAGACTTACCAGTTTAATTTTTACATCCTGACCATTTGCAAAAGAAACTGCAATGGATAAAAACAAAAAGGCCAAAAGCCCTATATTTCCTGATTTTGTCATAACTATATTTTTGATATTAATTAATTCTGTTTCTTTTAATCATACGTTTACCCAATCATACTCAATCTCAACCTTAATCTCTTCCCAAAATTAAAAACGGTATTTGCAAAACTACAAATACCGTTTCAGAAAATCATTATCTAAAAAGGAAATTACTGTCCAAGATAGGCTTTCAATAATTTACTTCTTGAGGTGTGCTTAAGTCTTCTTATTGCCTTTTCTTTGATTTGGCGCACACGTTCGCGGGTCAGGTCAAATTTTGCTCCGATTTCATCAAGTGTAAGACCGTGGTTCATACCTATGCCGAAATACAGGTTAATTACATCCCTTTCTTTCTCTGTAAGTGTTGCCAGTGATCTTTGGATTTCCCTGGCCAGAGATTCGTGAATAAGGCTTGAGTCGGCATTGGGTGAGTCCTGATTGATGTAAACATCCAGCAGGCTGGCATCTTCACCTTGTACAAGAGGAGCATCAACTGACACATGATGCGTGGAAATCCGGTAAGATTCAGTGATCTTATCTTCGTTGATTTCCAGAGATTCAGCAAGTTCTTCAGTAGAGGGCGGACGTTCAAATTTTTGTTCAAGGCGCGAGGCTTCTTTCTTGATTTTATTGAGCGAACCAACCTGGTTCAGGGGCAACCTGACAATTCTTGACTGTTCGGCCAGAGCCTGAAGAATAGACTGACGAATCCACCACACCGCGTACGAGATAAATTTAAAACCGCGGGTTTCGTCAAACCTTTTGGCGGCTTTTATCAAGCCAAGGTTTCCTTCATTGATAAGGTCGGGAAGACTTAAACCCTGGTTTTGGTATTGTTTTGCAACGGACACTACAAAGCGTAGGTTGGCCTTGGTAAGTTTTTCAAGGGCAGCCTGATCACCCTGCTTAATTCGCTGGGCAAGCTGAACTTCTTCTTCGGCAGTGATAAGGGGCACCTTACCAATTTCCTGAAGATACTTATCCAACGAAGCAGTGTCACGATTGGTAATAGATTTTGAAATCTTTAATTGTCTCATA
>SL_3KL_010_SEDDRAFT_10005863_pt1 | contig 10998 bp, 9 predicted proteins | sample SodLakKL_010_SED_2_FD_10381 | JGI IMG/M metagenome (IMG submission 10381)
CCTCAGTGGTTTGCGGCACCGGCTCGAAATCGTCTATTGCAATACTCTTTGGCGCCCAGTCATCCATAAAAAAGCCCTGATCGGGAGTGTCAAGCGTAATGGTGACCAGGTTGGGAAGATCGCTGTCATATGGGTTTTCCAGTTCAAAGGTCCCCGTGACCTCTGCCTCACCTGCCTTTACAATGTACCGGTAGGTCCCGAGGAAGCCGTCAAAGGAAGCTTCACCATCCCTGCCCGTGGTTTTTGTGGCCTCATCTGTCCACCACCTGTTGAATACCATCTCTTTATACACCTCACCGTGAGGCCGTATTGACCAGTCCGAGTTGAACATCGCTCCATCAGGCCGCCAGTGACTATCCTCCCAGAAACCCCAGAACATGAATGACTTTACAGACGGGTGGCTGAATACAATGGTCATCAGGTCCCTGGTGTATTCTGCCTGCACCTCACGCTGTGTAATATTTACATCGTGTTCTGTAATTTTTATCTCCTTTCCCAGTTCCGCAAACCGGTCCAGAATTGAATATACACGGGTAATGGGTGTAAGGTCGGTCGAAAAATGTCCCTGTATACCTATACCGTCAACCTCACCGCCAAGGTTATCTATGGATCGGACAAGATCATAGTAATAATCCTGCTTTACCCTGTTAAGTCCCCCGCCGCTTATTATACCATAATCATTAAGATACAGCTTCACAGCAGGGTCATTTTGGCGGACCCGTTTGAACCATTCAGCTATCACCTCCTCTCCAAGGATCGTCAGCAGATCATTCTGGGAATAGGGCTCATTCACCACATCCCAGTCATTCAGCCGGCCCTTTGTAAAAAGGGTGACCTCATCTATACGCTTTTCGACAGCGCGCCTGAGGGCATCAGGATCGTCCTCCAGGGTATGGAGTGAGGAAGGCAGCCACCTCCATGAGGGCCACACTATATTATGCCCCCTTACCGGTATCTGCCGGCGTTCAAGAGTATCCAGTGCCCGTCTGATAGTTGATGTGAAATCAGGGTTGAACTGCTGCCATTTGAGGTCATTCTCAAAAACAACCTCATTGAACAATTCGAAGACCTTGTTCCTGAACACTTCGTCCCTGTTGAACAGGCCGGCCGGTATTGCAGTGCCAAATCCGAAGCGGTGCCGGACCATTTCAATGGTCACATCTGCACCTTCAACCCGGTTGCCATGCTCATCAAAAATCACAAGATCAACATTTCCTTTCCTTATCCTGTTGATCCTCTCCTCTGCCGGGGCCCTCCATTCAGCATCGGGCTCCTGTCCCACATAGGTTATCTCTGTTACCGGCATATCATCTATCGAAAGCGAATCACCGTAATTAAGGAACCTTACATCGGCAACCTCAATTGTCTGTGAAGGATAACCTGTCTGAAATGCATACCGGACCCCGGTGGAAGATAAGGTGGAAACGCATACCGCTGAGGCATAGTATTCCTTCCAGTCACTTCCCAGTGAAAACTTAACTGACAGCTCCTTTGCATATGTTGTGGAATTTTCGATCACAACAGTCAGGGCCCCCTGACCGGTCTCGTCCTCAGCTGATACCGTCCTGGCATAGAAGGCGACCAGCACCACGTCGCCGGCAGCGATTCCCCGGGCGGACGGGAACTGTATCTGGGCGTCCCAGTAATTGGTAACGTCCGTCCCGGTAACTGCACGAAGTCCTTCTGTAAACGGCTGGTCCGACACCTCGATCTCTGTAACCGTACCCCTGCCGACCTTTCTCCATGTAACACCCGATTCGGCATTCAGCATAACCCCGCCTTCAGGAACCTGTGATCTCAGCAGCCCGGGCAAAAAAAATGAAATCAGTAAAAAAAAAGCAGTGAAACGTAATACTCTCATCTCTGATAATTAATGAAATTTACAGCACGAAGATAACAATTTTACCGGTCAGGTATTACGGCCGGCGCTGCCCAAAACAGACTGATCGCACAGATGTAATAAATTTCAGGGTATAATATTTTATCTTTACAGTCAGTTATTATATCATGCCTTTTGTGCAACAAACAGAGGGCCGTAAATTTCTTTCAGCCATGTACATCAAAGCTATAATAATTTTACTGACAATGACTGGCACCCTTAATGCCAGAGATACAGTATATTACTACGGGGTTAACGGCAAGCCGGTTGATGAACCCGGTAAGGCCATTGAGAAGATCACTGTTACAAGGTCCTCTGCCAGCCGTTACAGGGTGCATCACAACCTTATTACAGATGAGAGGCCTGTAAGGATAAGATCAGAGAGGATCAGAATTAATCAGGACGGCACACAGAATATCCGTTACAGGGAAGAAACTGTTTTTTCGAAAAGATATGTGCGGCATACTGAGGAGGTTGAACCCGGACTGTACCGTTTTACCGAAGAGATGTCGGGGCAGATCATTAGAACCGGCTACACATCCTCTCCTTACCATCTTCACCTTGAAGGGGAGGTAACCGAATACTATCCCGGGGGTGTAATTAAATCCGTTTCAACATACAATAACAATATGCTGGTTTTCAACAGAAACTATTACCCTGACGGTACCGAGTACATTCACGACATATTTTATTCTACTGACCAGCCTGCCACTTACTCCTTTGGCGATGAGTTTTTCAGGAGATTTGTCATGTCAAGGGTCGAAGAAGTGGATCTGCCTGAGATGCACCAGAGAATTATTATAGGTGCCGTGGTTATGGAAAACGGAGAATTGTCAGGAATAAGGGTACTTGAAGGCTCAATACCATCTGTCAATACCTTTTTCAGGGAAACGATCGAAATGCTTCCGGGACAGTGGGAACCCGCAAGGCTGCATGGAGAAACCGTCAGGTCGTTTATCCAGATCCCCTTCAATCTTAGTTCAAGCAGGGCAGAACTAAGATATCTCCACCTGACCAAAAACGGTCAGCTGCTGTTCCACGACTGACAGGCAGATTTGGTGACAGCGGCTGTATCCCTGCGACTACTGATCCTCGTACTCCTTAAGAATCTCTTTGACCCCGTCGGGAGCAACACGTCCGTAGGTTTTGTCCCCCACCAGCACCACCGGTGCAAGTCCGCATGCCCCAACGCACCTCAGTCCGGCGATAGAAAACTTGCCGTCGGGAGTGGTCTCTCCTACCGGCACCTTCAAAATGCGTTTGAATTCATCGAGTACCTTCTCGGCTCCGCGAACATAACAGGCAGTTCCCGTACAGACAGAGATGGGATATTTACCGCGCGGCACCATCGTGAAGAATGAATAGAAGGTGACCACGCCGTAAACCTTGGCAACAGATACATTTAGCTCCTGGGCCACCACTTCCTGCACCTCTGCAGGCAGGTATCCGAAAATCCCCTGTGCCTTGTGAAGCACGTTGATCAGCTCACCGGCCTCATTGTTGAATGATTTGCAGACCTCCTTCAGCTGCTGAAGGTCATTTTCCCTGAGTTTTATCTTGATTGCTGACATTTGTTGTTCTCCTGTTTGTTTCTTTATGTAATATTTTATCTGTTATATTATCTGTTTTCTTCTTTCACATCTGCCTCAATAACAATTTCCTTTCCCCTGTCAAAATAACTTGTATGCAGCAGGTGATGAGCCTTCTCACCAAGGGGCTCTCCAAGGAACTCCTTGTAAAGTTTAATGATTGACGGGTTTTCATGCGACTTTCTTATGGGCTTGCCGGAATCTTCCTGGTAGATGGCCTTCTGCCTTGCCTTCAGGATGGCTGAATTGCCGTGGTGCAAAGGTTGTCCGCCTCCTCCGATGCATCCACCGGGACAGGCCATGATCTCTATTGCGTGGAACTCGCTCTTGCCGGCACGGATATCTTCAAGAAGCTTCCGCGCGTTTCCAAGTCCGTGAGCAATACCAATCTTCAGGGAAAAGCCATCAAAATCAACCGTAGCCTCACGAATACCTTCCATGCCCCTTAACTGCTCAAAATCAACCTTGTCTAGTGTTTTTTTGGTATACATCTCATAGGCACTTCTGGTTGCTGCTTCAATTACACCACCGGTTGTACCAAAAATAACCGCTGCACCGGTTGATTCACCCATGGGTTTATCAAAATCCTCATCAGGCAGCTTATTGAAATCAATATTTGCCCTTTTTATCAGGTTGGCAAGCTCCCTTGTAGATAATGAGAAATCGACGTCGGGGTTATTGTCGGTGGCAAATTCTTCACGTGTGCACTCAAATTTTTTGGCGACACATGGCATAATAGATACCACCACCATATCCTTGCGGTCTCTCTTGATCTTTTCAGCAAACCAGGTTTTTGCAATTGAGCCGAACATCTGCTGAGGGGACCTTGCTGTTGAAGGGATGTCCCTCATATCAGGGAAATGATATTCGAAAAAGCTCACCCATCCGGGACAGCAGGATGTGAGGATCGGCAGCTTAACATCCTTGTCCCCCGCGAGAAACTTACCCAGTCTGTCGAGAATCTCCGCACCCTCTTCCATTATTGTAAGGTCGGCTGCAAAATCGGTATCAAAAACATAGTCAAACTCAAGCTGTTTAAGCGCAGCCACCATCTTGCCTGTTACCAGCGTTCCGGGTTTCATCCCGAACTCCTCTCCGAGAGCGGCCCTTACTGCAGGAGCCGTCTGTACCACCACTGTCTTGGTGGGATCAGCCAGCGCACGAAGCACCTGGTTTGTATGATCCACCTCGGTAAGTGCGGCTGTCGGACAAACTGCAACACACTGGCCGCAATAGGTGCACTCACTGTGGTCAAGATTGCGTTCAAAAGCGGGCGCTACTACCGATTCAAAACCTCTGTATATTGCCGAAAGCACACCGACAGTCTGCACATCGTTGCACATCGTCTCACAGCGGCGGCACATGATGCACTTGTCAACATCGCGAAGGATCGCCGGAGAAGTATCGGGCTTGTATGTTGATTTTTCACCTTCATAGGGTATATCCCTTATACCGAACTTGATGGCCATGCTTTGCAGATCACAATTGCCTGATTTGGCACAGGTAAGGCACTCGAACGGGTGATCTGAGAGCATCAGCTCCATGACCGTGCGGCGGGCGTTCAGAACCCTTATACTGTGGGTTTTAACCTCCATGCCATCATGACAATCAGTGGCACATGAGGGGGCAAGGTTCCTTCTGCCTTCAACCTCGACAACACAAATCCGGCACCCGCCCGGTTTATGTTCTATCCCCATATCACCAAGGTTCATGTAACAGAGGGTAGGTATATTGACATCTATTTTTCTGGCAGCTTCGAGGATAGTAGTTCCCTGTTCAACCTCAATCAGCCTGTTATCTATTTTGACTTTAAGTTTTCCCATTATATTTAAAATAATTTATGACACACTTATTGCATTAAACTTGCACTTCTCGAAGCAGGCTCCGCATTTGATACAGAGGCTCTGTTCTATGAAATGGACCTCTTTCCTCTCGCCGCTGATACAGTTTACGGGACAGTTGCGGGCACAGGCAGTGCAGCCTACGCAGTTCTCCTCGACAACCTCGTAGCGGATGAGCTCCTTGCACTGACCGGCAGGACATCTCTGATCGTCGACGTGTGAGAGATACTCATCCCAGAAATTATCCATTGTAGACAGAACAGGGTTCGGTGATGTCTGTCCCAGTCCGCACAGCGAAGTGTCCTTTATCACTTCACTCAGGTTCCTGAGCTTGTCAAGTTCGGCATGTGTTCCGTTGCCTTTGCTGATCAAGTCCAGCAGCTCATAAAGCCTTTTGTTACCGACCCTGCAGGGAGTGCACTTGCCGCAGGATTCCTCGACGGTAAAATCGAGGTAGAAACGGGCTACCGATACCATGCAGTCATCCTCGTCCATTACTATCATACCGCCCGATCCCATCATTGAACCGCTTGCCAGCAGGTTGTCAAAATCTATGGGCGTATCGAGGTGCTTCTCAGTGAGACAGCCTCCCGAGGGACCACCTGTCTGCACAGCCTTGAACTTCTTGCCATTCTTTATTCCTCCGCCGATCTCGAAGATAACCTCACGCAGGGTAGTACCCATTGGCACCTCTATCAGTCCCACGTTATTGATCTTCCCCGCAAGGGCAAATACCTTTGTCCCCTTCGACTTTTCGGTGCCTATTGATGCATACCATTCTGCTCCCTTGTTATATATAACCGGTATGTTGGCAAAAGTCTCAACATTGTTTACGTTGGTCGGCTTGCCGAGGTAACCCGACTGGGCCGGGAAAGGAGGCTTGAATGTAGGTTCGCCCCTGTGCCCCTCCATTGAATGGATTAGTGCCGTCTCCTCACCGCATACGAAGGCGCCGGCGCCGTAACGTATCTCAATGTCAAAATTGAAACCGGTACCGAGGATATCCTCACCCAGCAGGCCGTATTCCCTTGCCTGCCCGAGGGCTGTCTTCAGCCTATCGATGGCCAGCGGATACTCTGCCCTGATATAGACAAGCCCTTTGTCAGCCCCTATGCAATAGCCGTTTATGGCCATCGCCTCGATAACCGAATGCGGATCACCCTCAAGAATTGAGCGGTCCATGAATGCCCCGGGGTCACCCTCGTCGGCATTGCAGACCACGTATTTCTGGTCTGCTTCCACCTTCCTGGCAATATCCCATTTGAGACCCGTGGGGAAACCACCGCCGCCCCGGCCCCTTAGTCCGCTATCCATAACAACCTTTGTGGCCTCTTCAGGGGTCATATCCGCAAGCACATTTCCAAGCGCCTCATATCCGTCGGCAGCAATGTATTCATCAATATTCTCGGGATTGATAAAGCCGCAATTTCTCAGCGCTATCCTGAGCTGCTTCTTGTAGAACCCCATATCCCTGGAGTCGCTAATCACCTCTTTCCTGACCGGGTCCTTGTAAAGAAGCCTTTTGACCTGGCGGCCCTTGATAACATGCTCTGCCACAATATCAGGGGCATCTTCAGGTTTGACCTCCGTATAGAACGTATTATCGGGAATAATTTTCACTATCGGCCCCTTTTCGCAAAAACCGAAGCAACCGGTGGATATCACCTGCACTTCACCGGAAAGGTCCTTGTCAGCCACCTCCTTCTTGAGGTTTTCAAGAAGCTGGTTTGAGGCTGAGGCATGGCAGCCTGTTCCACCGCATACAAGGAGATGCATTTTATATTTAGACATTGTTCTGTTCCTTTTGAGTATTATTTATTATCAATAGTTTCATAATTAACCGGGATTATCCCGTCTACCAGCTCTCCCTGCTTGATATACTTTTCAATTATCTCGTCGGCCTTTTTCACGTCAACGAAACCATAGACGACAGGGTCCTGTCCGGGAAGCTTAACCTCAACGGTAGGCTCGGCATAGCAGTAGCCCATACAGCCGGTCTGCGTAACGATGGCCTCAACATTGCGCTTCTCAAGGTTGCCGGTAAAGAATTCCATTACATCCTTTGCTCCCGAAGCAATTCCGCATGTAGCCATGGCTACCTTGACCTGCACCATGCCCTCGGGGTGCTCGCTTTTCTCCCTGAGGGAGATCGATGACTGAAGCTGTTCCTTCATCTTCTTAAGATCAGCCAGTGACTTTACTTTTGCCATATCCTTATTTTTATAATGTTTAGAAACTTCTGCAATCTTTTCAGGGATGACAAAGCTATCCCATTAAATGCAAAAAATTAATGATTTTTATTATACTTTATAAAATGTTCTTCAAGCTCACCCAGATTCTCCCCGATCATCTCCTTCATATATCCGATCACCTTTGGCTCACTCAGCGGCACATTCTCCAGTACCTCTTTCACCTCACGGGTATCAAAGATATATTCAGCCTCTCCGCATTTGTGCCGGTAAACAAAATCTATTTCCGGATTGGCGCCTGCAAGCATGCTTATTACCCCTGCTATATCGCCTTTCGGCGGAAGGTCAATATGCGAAAGGCTGAAAACCGCCGTGACCCTGGTTCCATTGCCCGGTTCCGAGCTTATATCGATCCCGCCCCCGGCCTGAACTGCACTCTGCATCAGGAGGGGTATCCCCATTCCGACCCTTCGTGTTGTCCGCGACGTAAACCAGGGATCGGTCAGCTTCTGTACAGTTTCGCTGTCCATTCCGCAGCCGTTATCGGTTAAAGTCAGCGTAAACCTGTCCGATCCGCGACACTCTTTTGTCTCAATAACAATCAGTTCTGCACCGGCAACCACAGAATTCCGGGCTATGTCGAGTATATGCAATGCTATATCCTTCATGGCAAAACAACCCTCCTCCCATTTTTACCTGCCAGAGCCATTTTTATTTCATTAAAACTGGCCTCCTCCATTCTGAACATCGAAAACACCCTCCCGATATCACCGGGGAAATGGGCATCAGAGTTCTGCAGAAATGTGAAATCCGACAGGTACGGGTTATCGCCGAGGAACTCCTTTTTCCCGGTATGTCTGGATATCTCGAGGGCATCGGCCTTTATACCTTCCGGCACAAAACCAAGCTGGCTGATAAGACTGTTAATGCCCCTGTTAATATGTGCCGGTATGAACAGGCCGCCGAGACTGTGCACCATCTCCTCCACCTGGTCAATATCCCTGTCTATTGCGTAAACCAGCAGGTTTTCCACCTCGTCGAGAATATTGTCATTTTCGTCTACGACTACCTGGTGCCCGAACCTCTGAGGATCGTTTCTGAAAGGGATGAGAGAGGCATCCAGGAATTCCTGGAAAAGATGGAGTTGCCGGTCTGTTTCAAAGAACGCGAGGCAGTGGACCTCTTCCCTGGTGGTGACCTCGGCACCGGTAAGCACGAAGATCCCTTTCTCCTTTCCCAGTCTGCGCATAAGTGGCCCGTGCCTTGTTGAATTGTGATCGGTTATACCCAGAATATCTATCTGCTTTTCAACGGCATGGCTGATTATGTTTCGGGGACTCATATCCAGGTCCCCGCACGGGGAGAGGACTGAATGTATGTGCAAGTCTGCCCTGTAATCATTCATTGTTGCCCTGTTTTTCCCGGCGGATACCGGAAGATCTATTCCCTGTTTAACAGGTTGTGAAGTTTTCCGGCCACATCAAATGCCTGCATTCCGGTCCCCAGAACCGGTATACCCTCCCTGGCTGCCTGGTCGGCCATATCATTGTCGGGCACGAGCCCCTTGACAAGTATGATTGCTGCAAGATCCTTCAGAGATGCAACTGCGGTTACATTCCGGTGTGTCTGAAGGGTTATCCATATCATACCCTCAGCGGCGTTACCCATCACATCACTCAGCAGGTCGGAAACATAACCGCCCGCAACATTCGCGTGCAGGTTATCCTCACCTGAGAACACCTTCAAACCCAGCTCTTTTACTATATCTGCAACTGTCATTTTTCTCCTGTATTAATTATAAATAAACTGTTTGCACCATACCATTTACTGCCGGGCCGGTAATTCAGCAATTCTTGTCAAGCTTGTCACCCCCCCATACCTCTTTCATGATCCTGAGTGATTCCTCGCACGAGAGGATCCCCCTGTTCTCAAAGATACGCTGTACAAATACACACTGGTTGATCTTAGCATAACCCTGTACAATATCTTCGGCAAAAGCCTGGCAGTTGGGCGAGCCGCAAGCGGCACAGTCGACATCAGGGAGACACTTGGTTATCTCTTCAACCCTTTTCAGCTTTTTCATGGCCTCAGACATATCATCGTCAAGCTTGAGCATTGAACGGGGCTCAATGGGGCTGATGGTCATCTGCTTTTTCAGAAAATCTTCGTGCCTGCCGGGTCCTGAGGGTTTGCCTGATACCCCTGATTTGCCGGGTTTGCCGGGTTTGCCGTTCCCACCGGATCCCGGGGCTGCGCCGGATACTCCAGATCCCGGGGCTGCGCCGGATACTCCAGATCCCGGGGGCTCCCCGGATACTCCAGATCGCGAAACTTCTCCGGTTTTTCCGGCAGTTACCTCAAACTCCAATTTTTCAGCCAGTTTCCTGAGTCTTTCAACGGTAAAAAAGCGGTTTGCCGTGGTCAGGACTCCGCCTGCACAGCTCTCATCACAGGCCCGCAACTCAAGGAAGTCTATATCCTTCATCTCTTCGTTCTCAAGCTGTTCCAGGAAATTGATCACATTGTGTATCTCGTCAATGGCGAGGCTTCTACCGGGAGCATGGTCAGATTCTCCACCGGTAAGGCTCCACAGCAGGGATCTTGGTGTAAGCTGCCTCATCTCCGGCACTATGCAGGAATCGCCTTTTTCCTGCCTGATCCTGGTGTATGCCTTGTTGAATATAAAGTTCATGTTTATCACCCCTGTTATCGGAGAATCTATTTGTCCGACCGGACTTTTAACAGCGGCGATCTTGGCAGCACAGGGTGTTATATAGAATATCCCTATATCATTGCCGTCATATCCCTCCTCAATGAGTTGTTCCCTGAATCCCAATGCAGAAATGTCAAGAGGGGGCTTGAGATGGATCAGGTTCTCAACAAGGGCCGGGAACCTGACCTGTATCAGCCGCACTATTGCAGGGCAAAATGCCGATATGAGGGGACGGGTACCCTTCTGCTGCTCCATGTACTCCATCATCACCCCATAAAGTAATTCAACTCCCTGTTCAACCTCACATATATGGGTAAACCCCAGGGCAAGCAACTCACTGTGAATCTGCCTGAGTGAAACATTTTCGGGAAACTGCCCGGTAAGGACGGCAGGCATCAGGGCAACCCTGACCTTGTATTCAAAGATCCTGTTGAAGTCATCCTGCTCAACAATTATGGCATTGACCGGGCATACCCGGTAACAGAACCCGCAATCGACGCACCTGTTGTCAATCAGCACCGCTTTCCCGTTCCTGACCCTGATCGCTTCGGTGGGGCAAATATTCATGCAATGCGTGCAACCTATGCACACATCCCTGTCAATCTTCAGCGCATGATGGAAATCCGGTTTTCCCATAATCCCTCTCCCCGTTATAAATATGTTACCATTTCAACTTTTGTTCCCTGTCCTACCTCACTGGTTATATTGAGCTTGTCGACATTCTTCTTGATATTTGGCAGCCCCATTCCGGCTCCGAAGCCCATCTCCCTAACCTCGGGAGTGGCGG
>SL_3KL_010_SEDDRAFT_10005864_pt1 | contig 10996 bp, 9 predicted proteins | sample SodLakKL_010_SED_2_FD_10381 | JGI IMG/M metagenome (IMG submission 10381)
GCTGCATATCTTTCCTATACTTTTGAGCCTTCAAAATTTTGAGAAAAGAGAACAATAGGCGGGTATCTGTGAATTCGATTTTATTAGCTTGTGTGGTGGTGCATCGAATTCTGTAAAAAAAGCCACGCATTTTTGCGTGGCTTTTTTATTGAGTCTGAATTTTTTAAAGAATCAGTAACCGGATGATTCTTGCTCCATATTTGGCAGTATAACACTGTCAATTACATGAACAACACCATTTGTTGCTTCCACATCCGCTTGAGCTACGGATGCATCATCAATCCGAACTCCATAATCACTGACAGAAATAGACACTTCGCTTCCCTGCACAGTTTCAGCGGTCATTCCATCACTCAAATCACCTGACATTACTTTACCTGGTACAACATGATAGGTCAAAATTGCAACCAGCATTTCACGGTTTTCTTCCTCCAGTAAACTTTCAAGTGTGCCTTCCGGAAGTGCTTCAAACGCTTCATTAGTTGGTGCAAAAACTGTAAACGGTCCGTCTCCCTGAAGGACTTCAACAAGCCCGGCAGCTTCAACAGCAGCTACAAGTGTTGACAGTGCTTCAGTCTCAACAGCTAATTCAACGATATCCATTGTTACGTGATCGTGTTTTTCACTCTCAGTTGCCAAAGGTGACATAGCGAGTAAAAACACGGAAAAAGTTGTAATTATGCTAAATTTAAAAAGCTTCATAACGTTTTAATTTAATTGGGATTAAGGATTCTTGATTAAGAATCATTTCACGACAAAACGCCGGGAAGCATCATGGGGTTCCTGCTATAAAACTATTTGTCTGAGCAACTTTTGCCGGTTAATTACCTGCACCCTATAAACATGTGGCGCTGTGTCAGGTTTTTACAAATGTTAGAATTACAGTTTTTCAGCTTATCTTATCGGTATAAATGAATAATTCTCAGAAAATTACCTGTTTACACTGGTTCTTAATTGATGTGGATTTAAGATAAGAATTTGGTAAAAAGCAGAGCTTGTTAATAAAGTAAATCAATTTATGAACCAGCTTGAATAATTTAGTCATTGAATCCCTCTCTATTTTTTCGAGAGAGACGATGGGTGAGTCAGAAATATAAATCTAAGTTATTTAAGCGAAATTCGATGAATTATACCTTTATCGAACTGTCGTTAATTAAATCAAATTTTTAATAGGTATATCAATTTTCTGAACTGTATTACCATATGTAGGCCTCATGAGTAAAAAGGAAAATGAACAAATACAGATATATGCAGAGCATATCAGGGAATCGAATCATCAGTATTTCGATAAACTGTTTTATCTGCTTTATCCAAAACTTGTTCGTTTTGCCATGAGATATACCAAACAGAAAGCCGCAGCTAATGATATTGTTCAGGAAACTTTTGTTATGCTTTGGGAAAACCGTACAAATATTGAACCCGATAAATCTTTAAAGTCGTACATGTTCAAGACTGTAAGAAACCGGTCAATTAACTGGTTGCAGTCTAAGGCAAACCAGTTTGAAGTTCTGGATGAACCGGTTCAAAGTCCACATAATGTAGCTGACACCGGGGTTTCAGAAGATGAAAATTCGACAGCAGATTTATTTAAAAAGTGGATTAATGAATTGCCGGAAAGGCAAAAAGAAGCGTTTGAGCTTAGCCGGTTCGATGGGCTGAACCATCAGGAAATTGCCTCTGTCATGGATATATCAGAAAAAACAGTGAATAATCATATTGTTTCAGCTCTTCAGATATTAAGAGATAACTATGATTCGCATCAAAAAATTAGTAATCGTACTGAAAATGAATGATAAACATAATCATATCAATTCCGGAAAACGGTTTGAGGATGAATCACTCAATAAAATCTGGGAAATGTCGGCGGAGGCTGAAGAATCTGATCCGGTTAATGAAAGTGAGGTTGAAAGTGCTCTGAAAAATGTAAAAGAGCGTGCCGGCATTAACGAGGAAAGTAAACCGGCTTTTTTCATTTCTGAAAACCTCTGGCTGAAAAGCCGCTATATGATTGCGGCAGTTGCTCTCATTGTTTTGGGCTTGTACGTTTTCTATTTCCCAAAAACCATTGCCGTACCTTATGGTGAAATTGCAACTGTTGAACTGCCTGACGGATCAACAGCAGAGTTAAACAGCGGAAGCACACTTAGTTATAATCGTTTTTTCCTGGGATCAGAACGCAATTTGTCGTTAAACGGAGAGGCCTATTTTAAAGTAACGAGCTCAGAAAAACCGTTTATCGTTGAAGCCAACAAATCAGTGACCCGTGTTGCAGGAACTGAATTTAATATTCGATCCTGGTCAACCGATCCTGACCGGGAAACCGTGGTCACCGTAGCTGATGGAAAAGTTCTGTTCTATCCTATTGACCAATCAGAAAACCAGATTGAACTTTTAAAAGGAATGTACAGCCGCTGGAACTTTGAAATGGCTGAGCCTTCTTCACCCGAACCGGTCAACATCACGGAACTTGCCGGATGGAGGCAAAACAGGCTGATCTTCAGAGATCAAAAACTTGCAGTTATCTTTAATGAACTTGAACGAAGATTTGATATTCGGATTGACCTTGAAGCACCTGAAGTAGCTTCTGAAACACTCACAGCATTTTATACAGATCCGAGAAATCCGGCTGATATTCTTAATGACATAGCCATGGTGAAAAACCTGAAATACTCAGAAACTGCAAACGGTTTCAGAATATTTAAGTAATCTGAAATGAAGCTCATAAACTTTAAATATCTGTTTTTAATTCTCGCATTGTTTTCAGCGCCAAGTACGGTGTTGGCTCAGCAGAAAAGCGGAGACATTCATGAGTTTGAGTTCAGGGGAGTACCCATGAATGAAGTTTTAGACAGGCTGGCCTACTCAATGGATTTAGATCTTGTGTATGACCCCGAACTGGTTAAAAAGGTTACTGTTTACAAAAGAATAAAAGCAGATGAAGTAAATTCAATGCTTCAGTCACTTTTGCATGATCACAATCTTGATTTCATCACACTATCATCAGGTACCATCGTCATTGTCCGGTCTACACTCGAGTCTCCGGCAAAAGGTATTTTTTCAGGAAAAATTACAGATAAAACCACCGGCGAGCCGTTACACGGTGCCAACGTTATGCTGGCTGATGCCTCCGGCGGCACAAGCACAACCGCATCCGGCAATTTTTCTATTCCCGGATTGATTAGCGGCAGTCATGAAATTATTATCAGCTATCTTGGCTATGAGCCGGTTTTTCACTCAATCTACATTCCTGCTGATGACGAAGTTCAGGAGCAAATTTCTTTAGCTCCCAAATCATTATTTATCTCACCCATCGTGGTGGAATCACACAGGCCAAGACTTCCGGGTAGTTCACTGTCCGGAATGGATTCCCGTGATTTTAATCCCACTCCGATCAAAAACCTGAACCTGATGCCGGGTATCCAGTTTGGATTGCCCCTGAGAGATCTGCACATGCAAGGCGGGCAACATGGAGAGCACCGCGTATTGCTCGACGGAGTTCCAATCTACAATCCTTACAGTTTCGGGCAGATGTTCAGTTCATTCAGTCCGCTGGCAATAGGAAATATTAAACTGCACAAAGCCGGATACGGTGTGAGTGAGGGAAGCCAGATAGCAGGACTTATCAATATGTCGCACGATCTTAAAATGAATAACCAAAACAGTGCGTACATGCAGGCAGATCCGCTCAGTGTAAATGTTAAAGGGGATTTGTCAATCCCTGTTAATGATCAGCGATCTGTAAATATAATGAGCGCTTTGAGAACTAACTTCTGGGATACATATCAAGACCGGACACTTGATCGAACACTCAACAACTGGGATAATATTGATCCGCTGATCGCAAACCTGCATCTCGATGAAGAAGTAAATGCAACTACTTACAGCCAGGTTATGCACGAATCTGACGTACGTTTTCTTGATTTACACTTTGCGGCTAAGTACAAGCCCGACCCATTCAGCTCAATTGAAACCTCTTTTTACCTGGCAGATAATTTTTTGGAAACCAATGTTTTGAATGAAACTCAAGCGGTCAGCGACATGCCCCGGTTTCTGTTTGCCGGTGATTCCTATTCATGGAATAATGTTGCCGGACAAATAAAATGGAACACCTTATTAACGCCACGGATTGATCTGTCGGTTCAGGCGGGATATTCTGAGAACAGGTTCGAACATAAAAATTTGTTCGGAACCGGTGCCGTTTCCCCGTTTATCAGCAGAAATACCGAAATCGCTCTTGAAGCAAGTACACCGGGTGAAGATGGAGTGTTTACCACAATCCGGCAGCTTCCTACTCAAATCGATGGAAATCAGATTCAGCATGCTTTCTTAAAGTCGGACACTGAAATAAGCATAACACGGGGATATTCAATCAGCACAGGATTACAGTTAGATCGCATCAAATCGGATGTAAGCATTTCAGATACCGATTTTACAGAACAAAATATGCAGGAAGCCTCATTTATGATCAGCGGTTATCTTGAAAATAATCATACAATCGGCAGATACTGGAATTTCAAATATGGCTCTCGTTTCACCTGGCTTGATCAAACCAATAACATTTATGCTGAACCAAGGGCATCCATCCAGTTTGATCAGCCTGAATCATCCATCGGATACTGGTCGGTTCGTGTTGCGGGCGGGCTTTACCGGCAGTTTATTAACGTATACAGAATCTCAAATACGGGAGCATCATCTATAGTGCCCCATTTTAGTATCTGGTCGCATGCCGGCCGTGAACAAATTCCGAGAGCTTATCATCTGACCGGATCTTTATACCTGGAACCTGCTTCACAAACTTCAATTACCCTTGAAGCTTACTATAAACATCAGCCAAACGCTGCTATCACATCATACACAAATTTTATAGAAAACAGGCAGGATTCAAATAATCCTGAAGTTTTTGCCTTTGCGGACAACAGAAAACTTGAAATCGCAGGCGGCGGAATCAGAATTGATCAGGCACTTGCCGGGTCAAGAATCAGGCTGAATGCAGGTTATGATTATAGTTACACACTCATTGATTTAAATAACCAGTTTGGCAAAAGTTTGTCTGCGCCCTGGAATGATCCGCACAGAGTACAATTCAGAACGTTTTATTACCTCTTTGAGCAGCTGGCATTTGTGGTAAAGTGGCAGGGAATTTGGGGCAGAACCTGGGCTTATCGCGATTCATACTATAATTTTTTAAGAATCAGTGAATTCTCCCGAAATGGGCACCTGGATTTTTCTGATCCTGAAAATGATACTCTCAGCAATTTCCAACAGGTTGATCTGTCTGTAGTTTATTCTCCAGCCATAGGAAATGCGGCTTTTGAGCTTCGTTTAGAGCTCATTAATATCCTGAATCGAAAAAATGTATTGGATAGAGGTATGATTCCCGTATATTCAAGCAATGAAATAATATCATACAATACTTCAGAACGAAAATATCCGGGTTTCTATCCTTCAATAAGCATTCAGGCTAACTTTTAAAAATCAAGAACTGAATTATCACTAAAAACTAATCATCATGCTAAGTAAACTGCTTCCATTTACTGGAGATGAACTAATACTCCCCCTTGAATTAGATATGCCGTTGTTTGGTGAACTGCTGGCTTCTCAGGACTCTTTTTTGTTCTCAACGGAATTTTTACCTGTGTTGGGGCTGCTCATTACATGGTCGGTAGTATTGACAATTATGTGCATAAACCTGAATAAAATTCCTGATGTGCCGGATAAACAGCATAAAAAGCACAAGGCAAAAACTGCTGCATAGTTAGTTTTATCCGTCCCAACCGCTTTCTCCAATAAGCGGTACAAATTTATAACTTCTCAGCTGTTCCTCCTCGTAACTGTCTTCTGATACGCGTGTAATCCGCACCATTCTCTGGCTTGCTTTATCACCCACAGGTACTACAAGTCTGCCACCGATATTTAACTGCTTTATCAATTCTTGTGGTACAACAGGCGCTCCTGCCGTAACCACAATACCGTCGTATGGAGCATAAGCTGACCAGCCTACGGTACCATCGCCACATTTCAGGTTTGGCCTGAATCCCAATTCCTGCAAGTTTTTTCTGGCTGTAAGATATAACTGTTCGTGGCGCTCAACGCTGTAAACATCAGCTCCCATCTGGCACAAGATCGCAGCCTGGTAACCGGACCCGGTTCCTATTTCTAGTATCTTGTCTCCTTTTTTTACCTTCAAAAGCTCTGTTTGAGCGGCAACAGTGTAGGGCTGAGAAATTGTCTGTTTTTTACCGATCGGCAGAGCCCTGTCTTCGTATGCACGATTTTCGAGTGCCGTATCGATGAACATGTGCCGTGGAATCTGCTCCATGGCGCTTAAAACATTTTCATCTTTGATCCCTTTTTGACGGATCTGGTCAACAAGTTTTTTTCTGCGACTTGAAAATTTGAGCGCAGTTCTGCTTTTTTTCAAAAAATTCCCCAAAAAAGTTTCTGTTTAATACAGGTCGTAACATATCAAAAAGTACAATTGCAATCGAACCCGCTTTTATAAAATTAAAGATTTTATCCTAAGATTGAATTTTAGCACAATGCTTGTATTTTCAGTGGTTGCTTTTAAACCTATATTCAACAATAACGGTGATGAAAAAAATCTGGATTATCGGATTCGTAATGCTGGTAACTTTTTTGATTGCGGGCTGGGTTGATCTTTCAGCTATGGCAGAATCAGAAGGTGCCGGATTTGGCATGTACGGCACCTGGCTGAGTCTAATACCACCCCTGATCGCTATCGGCCTTGCATTGATTACACGCGAAGTAATACTTTCGCTGTTTGCCGGTATTTGGGTTGGCGCATTAATGCTTTTCAGCTTCAACCCTTTCAGCGGCACAGCAGCTTCTCTCGATTTTTTGATTGATGCCCTTGTGGATGCTGATCACATCGCCATTATTGTATTCAGTTTGCTGCTGGGAGGCATGGTTGGTGTGATGTCACGCGGAGGTGGAAACCAGGGTATTGTTGAGTCAATTAGTAAATATGCAACCACAAGGAAACGCGGACAACTTTTCTCGTGGGTTTCTGCCCTTTTTATCTTTTTTGATGATTATGCCAACACGCTGATCAGGGGTAATGCACTCCGGCCTATGACTGACCGCCTGAACATATCCCGCGAAAAGCTGGCGTATATCGTTGATTCAACGGCAGCGCCCCTTGCGGTAAGCGCCGTAATTACAACCTGGATCGGTTTNGAAATNACACAAATCCAAAACTCCCTTGCTACACTTGCCGAGCAAACTGCCGACCCGGAATTATCAGCCCAGTTAATGGCCGGTGCCGATAATGCNTTCACNATTTTCCTGCATTCAATGCCATATCTGTTCTACCCTATTCTGGCTTTGATATTTGTGCTGATGACCATTCTCATGAAGAAAGAATTTGGCCCGATGCTTACGGCCGAGCGAAGAGCATATTCAGGCGGCGGTGTCATCAGGCCCGGATCTATGCCGGCAACCGATACAAGCCTCGAAACCCTTCAGCCAATCGAAGGAAAACCAAAACGATGGTACAATTCAGCTGTTCCCGTTATATCTGTTATTGTTGTTGCACTGTACGGGCTTTATACTACCGGAGCATCTGCACTTGCACCGGGCGAAGGTGGCATCGCTAACATAATCGGTGGTGCCGATCCATTTGCAGCGCTTCTTTGGGCATCATTTACAGGCTGCGCAGTTGCCATTGGCCTGGTTGTTTTTCAAAGAATACTAACTCTTACCGAAGCGCTTGAATCATGGATTGGTGGTATGCAGTCTATGCTGATGGCGGTAATTATTTTGATTCTTGCCTGGGGTTTGGGCGGCGTAACGTACGAAGTGGGAACCGGAACGTACCTTGCTTCACTTTTCGAAGACAATCTCCCGCTCGCTCTGCTGCCGGGACTGGTATTTTTTATTGCAGCTGTAACAGCATTTTCTACCGGAACTTCGTGGGGAACAATGGCAATTTTATTTCCCGTTGTAATACCGCTTGCTGTAGCTATGGGCGCCGGAGTTGGGTTTGCCGGAGGCGAAAACTATGGAATCCTGCTCGGTTCCGTCAGCTCTGTAATGGCCGGTGCTGTATTTGGCGATCACTGCTCTCCGATTTCCGATACCACGGTTTTAAGCTCTATGTCATCTGCCTGTGATTTGATTGATCATGTTCGCACACAGCTGCCATATGCACTCGTAGTTGCAGTAGTTGCATTGATTGTAGGAGAGATTCCTGCAGCCTTTGACTGGATCCACCCAATCTGGGGACTGATTGTTGGTTTTGTGATACTCTACTTTATTCTGAAATTCTATGGGGAAGATCCGGAAGTTAAAGTAGAAGTTAGCTCCGATTCCTGAGTTCTGAATCATGAAACTTGCGCTTCTACAGCCTGTTCTGATACCTGATTTACATGATTTAGCTGTGATCAAAAATTGTGACCTTGTGGTACTTCAGGATTCAGAGCCCTGGTCGCGTAAAGGCAGAACACACCGCGCCAAACTGCGCACACCCGAAAACTGGCAGTATATAAATGTTCCGGTTGTAACCGAAGACAGAGACAAACCTGTCCGTGAAGTAAAAATCGATCACTCTGGGGACTGGATCAAACCTGTTTTAAATGCTTTTGAATACAATTACAGAAACAGTGTTTACTACGATTTTTATGAACCTGAAATCCGGGCTGATTTTGAAAAAGCTTCAGAATATGAATATCTGATTGAGTTTAACCTTTACTTAAGAAAACGAATATTCAGATATCTGGAGCTCGAAGATCTACCGGAGGAAGTGCTATCGACTACTATGAAGCTCTATGATTCTGATCCCGACAGGCTTGCTCAAAACCTTGGCGCAAAAATCTATTACCAGGAGCATGATTCCCGCCACTATATGCGTCAGGGTAAGAATAAAAGCGAACTTAATTTCAATCACCCCGAATACCGCCAGCATTTTGAAGGTTTTGAACCGGATTGCTGTCTGCTNGACCTGTTATTCCAATANGGGCCGGAGAGTTTCAGGGTGATAGAAAAGTTGTGATTCTCTTATTTATTACTCCTCTTCAAGTCTAAACCTGAGCGAAAGGCCTCCCTGCGAAAAGTTGAACGCTTTGTATCGTCCGTCCTCTTTTTCTTCAAAAACCATTTCGATGCCTGCCGCTTCAACTGTCATGGTTTGATGATCCAGTATGGTAAGCTCAAAAGCCCCCTGGCCGGTTGCCTGTGCTTTAAGTTTTCCATCTTCGTGAAACACTGTAATGTCTAAAGGAAACTGAGGGGATGAATAAGTTCCCGAGTATAATTTCAGTTCTTCCCCGGAAAGTGTGATCGGTTCACGGTCTACAAATTCCGGAATTTCAAATTCCTCCCCGAATGTTATGCTTAATAAACCGACCAGAATATTGTTGAAATTATAGTTTACTCCGTTAGCGAGCACTGAAAATGTGATGTCCTGATCGGTAAAAATAGCTGCAGTTGATAGAAAACCGTCGATACCTCCATTGTGGCCATAAGCTGTTTTTTCATTGAACGGAAATTGAATCAAGCCCAATCCAAAAGGCCCGTCGAATGTCTGCATTTTTGCAAGTGATTCATTTGAAAGCAGTTTTCCATCAAACAAAGCTCTGAAAAAATATGCTGTCTCATAGGAGTTTGCCACAACTGCCCCTGCCGCACCCGGTATACTCATGTCGGTTTGAGGCTGAAGCTGCCAGTTACCTTCTGTGTACTTAAATGACTCGACCTCTCCGGTTGACGTGTCAATTCCGTCACCAACATAGGTACGTTTCAGCCCCAGGGGTTCTGCTATCATCCCTTCAAATGCTTCTGCAAAAGGCTTTCCGGTTACATCTTCTATGATAAAACCGAGTGTTACAAAAGCTGTATTACTGTATTCGGTACCTTCTCCGGCATCAAATGAAGTTCCTGCTTCAATGAAAATTTCAATCAGTTCTTCTCTCGTTTTGGGCTCAGTGTAATACTCCATGTACTCCGGAAGATTCGTAAAATTGTACAACCCTGACTTATGCCTCAAAAGCTGCTCAATGGTAATCTTATCGGCGTTCGGCAATTCCGGGAAAAATTCAGCAAGCCGGGTATCCAAAGTTATTTCTCCTTGTTCAATCAATTGCATAATCATTACGGCTGTGTACGTTTTTGCGATTGAACCAATTCTGTATATCGACTCAGGCGAGACCGGCACTCCTGATTCATCTGCTTTACCGTATGCTTTATTAAATACCACCTCATCACCACTCAAAATAGTTACTGAACCTATAAACCGGTTATTCTCAAATAGTGTATTGAAGTAGAGATCCATTTTATCGGTATCAACTTGAACCTGCGCTGCTGCATTATGCAGATGCAGTGACAATACATGAAGTATTGCAATGGAAAGGATCAATATCGATTTTTTCATTCTTTCTTAATTTGGTTTATTTAGTATTCGTTGAATACGAAATTATTTATGATCTTGTTTCGATAAATTTAGAACTTCCCCCGGAACAGAACCCAATTTTTTAGATTTGCCTGAGATTAAAACCGATACCCTTACCCGCCGGCTCTACGCTACCGATGCTTCATTATACCAGGAAATGCCCGAAGGCGTATCATTCCCAAAATCTCCTGAAGATATTCGTGAAGTGGTACTAAGATCTGCCGAAGAAGGCTTTACAATTACAGCACGCAGCGCAGGAACCAGCCTGGCAGGCCAGACAACAGGCGGCGGTGTGATCATGGACGTATCCAGATATATGACAGAGATTACTGAGCTGAACCCGGATAAAAGATATGCCCGAGTTCAGCCCGGTGTTATCAGGGATACGCTGAACAGGGAAGCCGCAAAATTCGGATTGCAATTCGGCCCCGATACCGCAACCACAAACAGATGTATGCTGGGCGGCATGATCGGTAATAACTCGTGCGGGGCATTTTCCATCAAACATAAAACAACCCGCGAGCATGTGCTCGAAATTGATGCGGTTCTGAGTGATGGCTCAACTACTGTATTCAGAGCGCTGACACCCAA
>SL_3KL_010_SEDDRAFT_10005865_pt1 | contig 10996 bp, 6 predicted proteins | sample SodLakKL_010_SED_2_FD_10381 | JGI IMG/M metagenome (IMG submission 10381)
CTGCTCTTTGAGCATCACCGCTGAAACCGAAGAATCAACGCCGCCACTCATTGCAACAAGTACACGTCCTTTTGAACTCATAATTTTTTTCAATTTTACTATAACTACCTAAGATACGGGTTTTCTGTGTAATTGTTGTGAAGCGATATTGAGGGAGAACGCAAAAAGCAGAAGTAAGACGGTTGGCAGCGGCAGCAGCGGTTGGCAGTAATTGTTGGCACATTTCTGCCTTTTGCGTTCTGCCTTCTACCTTCTACCTCACATATACAAATACGGCTTCCAGTTTTCCTGAACACCGCCAAGTAAATTCTGGAAAAATGTGATGTGAATCGGCCGGTACGGCTGTATTTTCAGAGGCATTCTTGCTTCATCAGGAGTGCGGTTCCCCTTGTTTACATTACATTTATTGCATGCAGTAACAAGATTCTCCCACGTATCTTTTCCATTGCGGCTTCTGGGTAATACATGATCTAATGTCAGATCAGATGTAGCACCACAGTACTGGCATGTGTAATTATCACGCTTCATAATATTTCTGCGGGATAAAACTATACGCGTGTATGGCAATCTTATGTAGCTCCGTAACCGTATGACTGAGGGATATGAATAATATTCGTTTACAGTTCTAAGCTGGCGATCAGGATCATCATGCAGCAACTCTGCTTTTTCAAGAAACAGTAATTTCACAGAGCGTTGTACTGAGCAAACGCTGAGTGGCTGATAGTCTTTATTTAAAACTAATACTGCTGTATTCATGATGATTAATGATCATTATTGCTGTATGGGGTTTTAAACGGCAATTTGACAGCATTAAGTATGAATTATTTTATGTTAAATATCAAGCCTAAAATCAAATACCTTAGAACGAATGACAGTAACAGATCTTAAAATGAATACATTCAAATTCCTCCTGAAATTGGTCAGATTTTAACCTGATTTTGGCTGTGAGCTTTTTATATTGTAACAGCAAAAATTGAGATTTAGCAACTACACGTGTTTCCCCATTTATGTACCTGATTTTTGATACAGAAACTACCGGTTTACCTCAAAATTACTCTGCCCCTCTCAGTGATTTCGATAACTGGCCGCGCTGTGTGCAGCTTGCATGGCAGTTACATGATCACACCGGAAAAGTAGTTTCAAAAGGTGACTATATAGTTAAACCGGATGGATTTACTATTCCCTTCAATTCCGAAAAAGTACACGGCATTTCAACTGAAATGGCCGAACAGGAGGGTTTGCCGCTCGAAGAGGTGATGGATGCGTTTGATAAAGATCTGAAGCGGTGCACGTTTGTGGTCGGGCACAATCTTGAGTTCGACATGAACATCATGGGCTCGGAATATCTGAGGATGGAACGTGAAAATCCGCTAACGGAAAAGCATCAGATTGATACAAAAGATGAGTCCACAGAGTATTGCGCATTGCCGGGCGGACGAGGCAGATATAAATGGCCGACACTGGCTGAGCTTCATGATAAACTGTTTGATGTTGGGTTTGAAGAAGCCCATAATGCTGCTGCTGATGTGGACGCCACAGCCCGGGCATTTCTTGAGCTGGTTCGGCTCGGAGTTATTGATATTCAGCTTCCCCAGGATTTAGAATTAAATTTGAAGCCGGCATCAGAATGGATCAATCCTGATCATTATATGCCAAAGGTTGAAGAACTGAGGCAGAAAGGTGTATCGAGTGAGGAAGTTCAAAAATCAACAGAAATAGATCTTCCCGGTGAGCCCGCAGCCGAAAAAATTGAAACCGATTTTTCGCACCTGCATTGCCACTCAAAATACTCTGTTTTACAGGCTGCATCAGATGTTAAGGAGCTGATTCAAAAGGCGAAGAAAGATAACATGCCTGCAGTTGCCCTTACGGATCTCGGTAATATGTACGGAATTTTTAGTTTTGTGCAGCAGGCAAATGCAGCCGGCATTAAACCGATCATCGGCTGTGAACTTTATTTTGTTGAAGATCGCCATCAGAAAAAATTTACGCGGGATAATAAGGATAAACGATACCAGCAGGTTTTTTACGCTAAGAACAGAGAAGGTTATCAAAACCTGGCAGAGCTTTGTTCTTTGGGATTCATTGAAGGGTACTACTACAAATTTCCGCGGGTTGACCGTGAACTTGTCAAAAAATACAGGCCGGGATTAATAACAACCACCGGCGGTTTACGCGGTGAAGTCCCCGACCTGATCCTGAACCGTGGCGAAGAACAAGCGGAAGAAGCACTGCTGTGGTGGAAAGAGCTTTATGGTGAAGATCTCTACATCGAACTAATGCGTCATGGCCTCGAAGAGGAAGAGCGGGTTAACAGTGTGCTTTTGAGATTTGCTGAGAAGCATGATATCAAAATCATCGCCACAAATAACACTTTTTATAATGAGAAGGAAGATGCAAAGGCCCACGATGCACTCCTCTGTATAGATAACGGTGAACTGATGAGCGTGCCCATCGGACGCGGACGCGGCTACCGGTTCGGGTTTCCGAATGATCAGTTTTATTTTAAATCTCAGGAAGAGATGAAGGCTCTTTTTGCTGATCTGCCTGAAGCCATATCAAATACAAAAGAAATAGTTGATAAAGTTGAGCCGATAGATCTTCAGAGAGATGTAATACTTCCGAACTTTGATCTGCCTGATGGCTTTGAAACTGAAGATGATTATCTGAAGCATCTGACCATTGAAGGCGCCAAAAATCATTACGGTGAAATTACCGAGGATATTCAAAGCAGAATTGACCTGGAGCTGGGTATTATCGGGAATATGGGTTTTGCCGGATATTTTCTGATTGTTCAGGATTTTATTGCGGCAGCTAAAGAGATGGGGGTTTACGTGGGCCCCGGACGCGGTTCTGCTGCCGGTTCGGTTGTTGCTTTTTGCACCGGAATTACAAACATCGATCCGCTAAAATATGACCTTCTGTTTGAAAGATTTTTGAACCCGGAGCGGGTGTCAATGCCGGATATTGATATCGACTTTGATGATGACGGCCGGCAGAAAGTGATCGATTATGTTGTTGAGAAATATGGCAAAGATCAGGTTGCGCACATTATCACATTTGGAACGATGGCTGCAAAATCATCCGTCAGAGATGTAGCCCGCGTGCTCGATCTGCCGCTGCCTGATGCCGACAGGATTGCAAAATTGATTCCAGATACCATCGGTATTTCTCTTGAAAAAGCCATTAGCGATGTAAAAGAGCTTCAGGATTTAAAAAAACAGGATCATCGGCTTGAAGGGCAAACCCTGCTGATGGCCGAAACGCTCGAAGGTTCCGTGCGAAATACGGGTATTCATGCGGCAGGCGTGATTATCGCACCGGATAAGCTCACAAAATATATTCCGATAGCCACATCAAAAGATGCCGATCTGTATGTAACCCAGTTTGACGGTAAGGTTATTGAAGATGCTGGTATGCTTAAAATGGATTTCCTGGGCTTAAAAACCCTCTCCATTTTAAAAACAGCTATCGGTTTTGTGAAAGAAAATCATGGCAAAGAGTATAATCTGGATGATATTCCGCTTGATGATGAAAAAACCTTTCAGCTATACAAAAAAGGTTTAACGGTCGGCACATTCCAGTTTGAGTCGGATGGCATGCGCAAGCATCTGAAACATCTGAAACCCACAAGCCTGGATGACCTGATTGCCATGAACGCATTATACCGGCCCGGCCCGATGCAGTTCATTCCCGATTACATTCGCCGGAAGCACGGTGAGGAAGAGGTGGAATATCCGCATGATGATCTGCTCGACATTCTGGAGCCGACATTCGGAATCATGATTTACCAGGAGCAGATCATGAAAGTTGCACAAAAAATGGGCGGCTACACACTGGGTGAAGCGGATGTGCTTCGCCGAATTATGGGTAAGAAAAAGCCGGAATTGCTTCCGCCGGAAGAAGAAAAATTCACTCGCCAGGCTGTTGAAAAAGGATACGATAAAAAAGTAGCCAAAGACGTATTCGATAAGATGGCGATGTTTGCCGGGTATGGTTTTAATAAATCACACTCCGCTGCGTATTCGGTTGTAGCTTATCACACCATGTATTTTAAAGCCAATTACACGGCCGAATATATGGCAGCCGTGCTGAGCCACAACATGAGTGATATCAAAAAAGTCTCTTTCTTTATTGAAGAGTGCCAGCGGCTGGGAATTCCGGTTGATCCCCCGAATATCAATTCAGCCGAAGGAAAGTTTGTGGCTCTGGATGGACGCATACAGTACGGTATGGCTGCAATTAAGGGCGTGGGATCTGCCGCGATTGAATATATCGCTCAGGAACGCGAAGAAAACGGCACATACAGTTCAATTTTCGATTTTGCCTCCCGCATGGATTCCCGAATCTGTAACCGCCGGACTGTCGAAAGTTTAATCCAGGCCGGTGCTTTTGATACTTTGCATGATAACCGTGCACAGCTTCTGGCAAGTGTTGAAGACGTGCTGGCATACGGCTCGCGCCGGCAGGAAGAAAAAAGGCTGAACCAGGGAAGTTTGTTTGGCGGCGGTTCAGCAGGCGGACCCGGAATTGCAGCGCCAAAATTGAGAGATTGTCCGCGCTGGACAAATATTGAAAGACTCAATAAAGAACGCGAATTGATCGGTTTTTACCTCAGCGGGCATCCACTGGATCGTTTCCGGGAAGATATCAGGCTGTTTGCATCTCACTCATTAAGTGAAGAAAATATCAATAAACTGAAAGAACGCGAATCAGTCCGGGTTGTCGGCATCATCACTCTGTGAAGCAAATTACCGATAAAAAAGGCAGGCCTATGGCTTTCGCCCAGTTCGAGGATCTTGAAGGCGGATGCGAAGTACTGATTTTCAGTGATGTGTTTGACCGCCATCAAGGATTAATTTCACCAGATACTATCATTTTGCTTGACGGAACCATCGACAAAAGAGGCGGACAGCCTAAAATTATTGCTTCAAAAATGGAGCGGGTCGAAAATCTGCGCGAAAAATTTCAAAACCAGCTGCAGTTAAACATCAAACTCAGAACAAGCGATATAACCGATGATGATCTGAGTGATATGGCAACATTAATGAGCATACACAAAGGGGAAACCAAAGTATGTATGCATATCATGAGCCAGCATGCCAAAAGGCCGCTTAAAATGAACGTGAGAAGGTTTGTGGTTGAGCCAAACAATGACTTACTGAAAGGTTTACGCAATATTATCGGCAAGGAACATGTTCAACTATCGCGTTCGGCCTCATAACTGTAAGCAATGGAATTGATAAGACAATGGTATAAGATTTTCTCCTTATCAATCACGATCTTTAGTTAAATCAAATAAAAAAGTAATATAACTATGAGTAACACAATTGAATTTACCGACGGTAATTTTACCGACGAAGTAGAAAAAAGTGATAAACCGGTATTGGTAGACTTCTGGGCAGAATGGTGCGGCCCCTGCCGTATGGTTGGTCCTGTAGTAGATGAACTTGCCGGCGAGTACGACGGAAAAGCTAAAATCGGCAAAGTGAATGTTGATAGCAATCCCGAAGTTTCCGTTAAATATGGTATCAGAAGTATCCCCGCCTTATTAATTTTTAAAGACGGTGAAGTTGTTGAACAGATTGTGGGAGCTGTACCAAAATCACAAATCAAAAAGCAGCTCGATCCTCACGTAGCCTGAGTTTAGCTGTATCATTAACTACTTTTATTTGAAAAGGCGGTGCTAATGCATCGCCTTTTTTATTTACAGTATTCTTTGCTCTACATTATTTTACAAAACCGGTTAAAAAAAAAGAAGAACTATCTCTTAATTTTATCCGTTGCACAGCAAGCAATAACACTTACATACCTATATGATACTAGCTACATGAACAAGACATTAAAAAGATTAATTACAGTTGTAGTGCTGCTTTCGGTGTTCGGACTTTTGGCCTGGCCAAAAGTAAAACCACTGTTTAGTGCATCCTCTGAAGGAGAGTCAGACGGAGGATCTAACCGTGGCAATAGTACATTACAGGTTGAAGCTGTTGAGCTTGACTACGAGTCTATTGAAGACAGAATTTACTCGAGCGGTACAATCAGGGCAAATGAAGTTGTGGAATTGAGTACGGAAACCGCCGGCCTCATCACCGAAATATTATTGCAGGAAGGCAGGTCCGTAGAAAGAGGAGATTTGCTTGTGAAAATCAATGACAGCGAGTTGCAGGCCCAAAAACAAAGAGCAGAATATCGTTTAAGCCTGGCTGAACAGAGAGAAGCAAGACAGCAGCGATTACTGGAGCGGGGCGGAATCAGTCAGGATGAATATGAGGCAACTCTCAATGAAGTGAACGTACTTAAAGCTGAAGTACGATTGATTGAAGCCCAAATTGAAAAAACAGAAGTTCGCGCGCCATTTACAGGTGTTGTCGGTTTAAAGTATGTTAGTACAGGAAGTTATATCAGCCCCGATACAAGAATCGCATCATTACAGGATGTTGACCCCATTAAAATCGACTTTTCGGTTCCTGAGCGATTTCTGGCACGCGTTTCAGTTGGTGATTTGATTGAGTTCTCCGTGCAAGGTGTTGACTCAACATTTAGCGGAGAAGTGTATGCAATTGAACCCCGGATAGATACCGACACCCGAACGTTACAGGTACGTGCAATCAGTGACAACCCCGACAGAGTGCTTTTCCCCGGTGCATTTGCAAATATTACACTGATTCTGGATCAAATTGATGATGCAATAATGCTGCCTGCCATTGCAATTATTCCTGAGCTGAACCGTCAAAAGGTATTTGTAGCCAGAGATGGCAAAGTGGAAGAGGTAGAAATTCGCACCGGTATCCGGACAAGTAATAAAGTTCAGGTGATCGACGGCCTTGAGGTAGGTGATGTAGTATTAACAACCGGGTTATTGCAGGCACGCCCTGGAATGGATATAAATATTGTTGACTTAAAAAAATCGACTGAAGTATGAGCCGGATATCTTCACTTAGTATTCGCCGCCCGGTATTGGCATCTGTGATGTCAATTGTAATCGTACTGTTTGGGGTGATTTCATTCTTTAATCTTGGAGTACGTGAGTATCCGTCTGTAGATCCGCCCATCGTAACCGTTTCAACTTCTTACGTGGGTGCCAATGCAGACGTGATTGAATCTCAGATCACCGAACCTCTTGAAGAATCTGTAAACGGTATTGCCGGAATCCGAACACTTACCTCCACCAGCCGTGAGGGCCAAAGCACAATTACTGTTGAGTTTGAGCTTGAAATCGATCTCGAAGCAGCAGCTAATGATGTTCGCGACCGTGTTTCACGAGCTCAACGAAATCTTCCCGCTGATGCCGATCCTCCTACTGTCAGGAAAGCCGATGCTGATGCTTCTCCGATTATCTTTTTAAATGTAAATAGTGACCGGCGTGATTTGCTCGACCTAACCGGAATTGCTGAAAACATATTTAAGGAACAGCTTCAAACAATTCCGGGAGTAAGTGAGGTGCGAATCTGGGGTGCAAAACAATATTCTATGCGGTTGTGGATGGATCCGCTAAAACTTGCTGCTTACAGTTTAACTCCCCTGGATGTGCAGCAGGCATTAGACCGTGAAAATGTAGAGCTTCCATCCGGACGTATTGAAGGTATGACCACCGAGCTTTCTGTAAGAACGATGGGAAGGATGACCGATGTCGAAGAGTTTAATAATCTGATTATTCGCGAGTCGGGTGGCAATAAGGTTCGTTTTGGAGATATCGGATATGCTGAACTGGGAGCACAAAATCAGCGTACTGTTTTGAAAAGAAATGGAATACCTATGGTGGGTGTAGTATTGATTCCCCTGCCGGGTGTGAACCAGCTGGATATTGCAGAAGAGTTTTATAACAGATTAGACCGGATCGAACGCGACCTGCCGGAAGATATCGCTCTTGCCACAGGTTTCGACACTACTGAATATATACAGCAATCGGTAAATGAAGTGCAGCAAACCGTTTTCCTTGCGCTCGCACTTGTAATTTCTGTGATATTCCTGTTTCTGAGAGACTGGCGCACCACGTTAATTCCAATTATCGTGATTCCGATTGCACTTATCGGTTCATTTTTTGTGATGTATGTGGCCGGCTTTTCAATCAATGTGCTTACAATGCTCGCCATTGTACTTGCCATCGGCCTTGTTGTGGATGATGCTATTGTGGTGCTCGAAAATATTTATGCAAAAATGGAAAAGGGCCTGCCTGCTATTGAAGCCGGAATACTTGGTGCCAAGGAGATCTTTTTTGCAGTTGTAGCTACATCGCTTGCTCTTGTTTCGGTATTTATGCCAATCCTTTTCCTTGGCGGTACAACCGGACGTCTTTTCCGTGAGTTTGGTGTTGCTATCGCCGGTGCTGTTGTTATATCATCGTTTGTTGCGCTGACGCTTACACCCATGCTGGCAACAAAGATTCTGTCAAAAGGTGCTGAGAAGAACCGGTTTTATAAAATGACAGAACCGTTTTTTGAATGGCTAAACAGAATTTATAAAAATTCACTCGAATCCTTCATGAAAGTGCGCTGGATGGCATTTGTTGTGATGGCTTTTGCGGGCGGACTCATTGCCCTTCTTTACGTGAACATACCACAAGAGCTGGCACCACTTGAAGACCGCGGACAGATGCGGATTGTAGCAACAGCTCCTGAGGGTGCTTCTTTCGAATATATGGACGCCTATGTGGATCGAATGATAGAAGCTGTGCAGGAAAATGTACCCGAACTCTATGCCATGAATACGGTTACCTCTCCCGGTTTTGGAGCTGCCGGCTCTATTAATTCTGCATTTGGCTTTATAAATCTTGTTGATCGCAGCGAACGTGACCGATCACAACAGGAAATCGCTGACGATTTATCCGAAATTCTTGGTAACCTGTCAGGTGCACAAACTTTTGTATCGCAGCCGCAATCAATAGGATCAAGGCGAGGAGGGTTGCCTGTTCAATATGTACTGCAAGCGCAAAACCTGGAACAGCTTGAAGAAGTTATTCCTGACTTTATCCGTGCAGCTAATGAACATGAAGCGTTTACATTCGCCGATGTGAATCTGAAATTCAATCAGCCAGAATTACAGGTAGAAATTGAACGAAACCGAGCAAGGTCTTTGGGTGTATCAGTGCGCGACATTGCTCAAACACTGCAGCTTTCACTGTCCGGCACACGTTTTGGATATTTTATCATGGATAGCAAGCAGTATGAAATTATTGGCCAGATGGAGCGCGAATTTCGGAATGCACCGATTGATCTGCGTACCATTTATGTTAGAAACGAATCGGGCAACCTGATTCAGCTTGATAATCTTGTGAATATTTCGGAATCGAGTGCCCCGCCACAGCTTTTCCGGTTTAATCGGTTCAATTCGGCTACGATTTCTGCAGGTCTTGCTCCCGGTTATACAATAGGCGACGGTATAGATGCAATGAATGAAATTGCAGCTGAAATACTGCCTGAAGCTATCATTACAGATCTTGCAGGACCATCCCGCGATTTTGCCGAAAGTGCTGCAAGCCTCATGTTTATCTTCATTCTTGCAATTATCCTGATTTACCTTGTACTTGCTGCTCAATTCGAAAGTTTCCGTGATCCGTTCATCATTCTGTTTACGGTGCCGCTTGCAGTGTTTGGTACCCTTTTATCGCTTTGGTACTTTAACCAGACGCTGAACATTTTCAGCCAGATCGGGATTATTATGCTGATTGGACTTATTGCTAAGAATGGAATTCTTATTATTGAATTTGCGAATCAGCGGCAGGAACAGGGAATGAGTGTAATGGATTCAATCATGGATGCTGCAGCCGTTCGTTTCAGGCCAATTCTGATGACAACGATTTCTACAATACTTGGTATTCTCCCGATCGCACTCGCTTTAGGTGCCGGAGCTGAAAGCCGTATATCTATGGGTATTGCAGTTATCGGCGGTCTTCTGATCGGTAGTTTCCTTACCCTGTATGTAATACCTGCTATTTACAGTTACTTTGCATCAGACAGAAAGAAAAAGCTTGAAACAATTGAACGAGCTATTGAAGCAGATAAAAAATTGGAAGCAGCATCTGTTTAGGATTTGAAAATAATAATGAAGAAAACTTTACTAACCTGCTTATTCATCTCCCTGCTGACAGGAGGTTTATTTAATGTATCAGAAGCCCAGGAAAAACTTTCTCTCGATGAAGCCATTCAGATCGGGCTGGATAATAACTATGGAGTTCAAATCTCCAAAAACAGGGCAGAAATTGCCGATAACAATCTGTCGCTTGGAAATGCGGGCTTTTTACCTCTTTTAGACCTGTCTGTTTCACAAACCGAAAGAATTGAAGACAGTGAATTTATTGCCGGAGGTGAACAGCAATCTACTGAAGGTGCCCGAAGCAGTGTCCGCAATGCATCGTTAAATGCAAACTGGACCATTTTTGACGGGCTGCAGATGTTTTCAGAATATGACAGACTTGGAGAGTTAAAAAATATCAGCGACCGGGAATTACGCCTGCAAATGGAGTCCCTCGCAGCTGATATTATTATTTCATATTACGATATCATCAGAATTAAAGAACAGGTAAATGTACTTGAAAACACTCTTGAGATCTCCCAAGAGCGTATTGAAATAGAAGAAACCAAGTTTGATTTAGGATCGGGTTCTGAAGCAGAACTTTTACAGGCACGGTCTGATCTGAATGCAGACCGCTCTGCCCTGCTTAGAGAAAACATAGGACTTACCGAAGCAAAAATATTTCTAAATGAACTGCTGTCCCGTGATCCCGGAAAAGAGTTCACTGTTCCGCGGGATATTCCGATAAACCGTTCATTGATGCAGGAAGAGTTGTACAGTTTGTTAATGGCTGAGAATTCTGAGCTTTTAATTGCCCGTATGCAGCTTAGAGCATCTGAACTTGAGTCTCGCAGAATTCGGGGTGAACGATACCCGGAAATTTCAATCACATCAGGGTATTCATTCAACCGCAGTGAAAATGACGGCGGCTTTATTCGCTTTAATGAAACAACCGGGTTTACAGTTGGCATTACAGCACGCA
>SL_3KL_010_SEDDRAFT_10005866_pt1 | contig 10996 bp, 9 predicted proteins | sample SodLakKL_010_SED_2_FD_10381 | JGI IMG/M metagenome (IMG submission 10381)
CCGAAGAATCACGAAGGGTATCAGTTTGATATCGTTATACTTCGTGTACCTTCGTGGCTTTGTGTCTTCGTGGTAAAATTTAATGGTCATTATCTTTGATTAAGTATTTTTTCACAGCCTCTCGAGAGGGGACTTGACTTCTTTTACCCCCCAATTCTTTTCAGCAACCTGCCCAAAAACTTTTTCCCGTAAACCCTGTTCACGTGATCCATATCTGCAATCACAACCAGCTCCTTACGGCTTCTGGAAAAGGCTACGTTTAGCAAGCGCGGAACACTGAGGCCATTCTTCTCTTCATCAAGTGGGCGCACGGAGTAGTGCCGGATATTTCCCCGCTGCTGTTCGCCGCTCATTACCGTATCAAAAATGATGTAATCCTTCTCCCGTCCCTGGAAGGTGTGGATGGTGCCGACTTCCACATTTCTGACACCCGCATCATACAGGCGATTGCGAATATCATAAACCGCACTCCGAAACGGGACTATGATTCCGATCTGTTCCATGAGTATACCACGGCCGCCCATGTTTTTTACCAGTCGCTCCAAAACCTCCTGGTGAACCAGGTTTACAGGCTTGAATCCTCTCTCCCCAGATTTTTGTTCAAGGTATGGCCCATATTTGGATGTATCCACCAGGTGAAAAGCACGGTCTGAAACCTCATTGAGAGAGACCTCACTCTTCTTGCCGGTTTTAAGCCGCCCCTCATAAAAAACAGAGCTGATTACATCGGCCAGTGACGATTCGAGACGATACTGTGTGTCGAAAAACGAAGTGAATTCAGGGTTCCGGTCATGCCACCGGAAAAGCTCTTCACTTTTAGCCGCATTCGATACAGTGGTAAAGATATCCCGTTCCAGGAAATCGCGTGACTCGTTATCTGCTGTGAGCGCAATGGGTGGAAGCTGCATGGGATCGCCCACAATTACCATATGCCATTTTGCGTGAGATGCAAGAACCATCAGGTATGGCAGATTGGCCATCGAGCCTTCATCCACCACTACTGCATCAAAATCGAGATCATGAAAGAGGTCGGACGTACATACCTTGGCAAGGGTTGTGGCTACAAGTTGCTTTTTCCACAGTTCGGCACGGTCGCTTACCTGACTCAACTCTTCAAGCCGCTCCTCCAGCAGTTCCAGTCCGCCGGCATCTTTTATCTTCTGATCAATCAGCTTCAGTTCAAGCTCCTGGTTGGAAGTTGGTTTTTTGCCATTCTTAAACCTTTTTTCTATCGAACGCAGGGCGTCTTCACGTCGGCGCAACAGGTCGATCCATTCGCCCGCCTCCAGTTTACGCTCTTCAACTGTTTTATCGATCTGAACATCAAAGCTAAGCGGTTCAAGCCGGTCATCATTCAGTGCCGAGTCTCCAAACCGGGTGACCCTCTCCTGTTTGATATTGATTCCGATTTGATGCATCGCCTCTATCGCACTGAGCAGGCCTACATCAACGGCCCGGTTGGTATTGGATGCAAACAGTACTTTTTTACCCTGTTTCAGGTAGTTGGCAATGATATAACCGAGGGTGGCTGTTTTTCCTGTTCCGGGAGGGCCCCAGATAAACAGCGTCCGGCGGGTCATTGCCTTTTGAATGGCATCGAGTTGGGCATCATTTCTCAGGCCATCATCATCGATTTCGTCTGCACCGGGAACAACATCTCCATTGGGTGAGAAGAGCCTCTCCAGACGCTGGAATTCACCCTTCTCATCATCCTGTAACTTAATCACTTCAGAAAGTGTCCGCTTCAGGATAAAATCGTTTTCCCACTCTACATGCAGCTGATCAATCTTATCCCCAAGTTTCTCAGGAAAACGAAGTGTAATCACATTCTCCTCAAAAGTGACAGGATGAACCGTCAGCGACTTCCCGTCAAAAGTGGCCTTAATCTCTTCTGCAAACCGAATGGCAGGCTGATGCGTCTCAAATTTATAATCCGTGCCATCTCCGGTGCCCGTGCTGGCCCGCACTCCACTGAAAAGTATGTCGGTTGACGGCTTCTCTCTCACCGTCTCAATCTCTGATTCGAGAGCGGAAATGGCTTGTTTAATGAGAGTCGATATTTCTTTCATGGATCTGCTGGAGTGAAAAGGAAGAGGTCTTACCTGCTTTGAAAATTAATTTCAGTCGACCTCCAAATTAAGCCTTTATCCAAGAAGTGTCGACCCAAAATCTAAACTCATTTTACTTTTTCATTTTGATCTTTTCCGCCCTTTGCTTTACTGATCCCACAGCTCTGCACGAATCATCTCTGCGCTTTTCTCTGAGATTATGTACTGTAATTTAATCCTTTTCTTTTCAGGAACTCTCTGTTCAACAAGACGGGCGCTTGCAGGTGTATAGACAATCAGATCCGTATTTCGAACAAAGAGCGGAAGTGATTTTCCATAGGTTGCACCGGCCACAAAAGCACCCTCAAATTTCATCATCGTTTTTAATTCACTGATAATTTTGGGAATAGAATCCTCCTCAGCCGTCACCAGCCCTATTGCCTCAATTGCAGCCCGGTCTACCAGGGATAGAAGTACATCTGCATCGTAATGGAAAACGACCGGCATAATCCGGATGGAATCGCTCAGGCTTCGAAATTGACTCATCAGGTGAATGGGAACAAATATGGCATCAAAGTTAAACGCTTCATCGTAATCATTTACTGTAAGGATATTGCTCTTAACGCCGATCTGGTTTTTGATGGAGTCGGAAAGCAGTCTTGCGAGCTCTTTCGTTTCACCAACCGTGGCAATACTTTGTATCCGATCGGGCCACTCCATGAAGCTGATCTGCTCCTCAAATATGGCTTCAATCTCAGCCTCATCCAGTCCGTAGCCGATCAGCTCTTCGAGCATGGTCTGTACCTTTACCGTACCCAACTCCAGCCGTTCCGACTTGTCGAGTGATGTACTCTGACGGCTCACCACAAATCCCCTGCCCTGTTCGGCAACTATCAAACCCTCATCTACCAGACCGTGATACGCTTTCCTCACGGTGTGAAAGCTTGCACCAAGCTGACGGCCAAGCTCACGCGTGGATGGCAACAGCTCTCCCACCTGAAACTGTTTGGTAGCAATCATCAGGCGAATGCGGTCGGCAATATGTTTGGCAGAGTGTTTCATGGTGCGATGAAAGGTAGGGCTTGGCGGCCACTCTCGCCAACCCGAACAAAAAATTAAAGCCGGCAGCCAACACTCTTCTTCCTAAGCAAATAAACCGTTTAATAGGATTCATGACATAATCGGGTGATCCACTATTTTTGAGGGATTACCAGCACTTTTGCCCCTCTTATACCACCTTGTTTCAACTCCATTAGCGCCTTATTTGCGTTTTCCAGCGGATAAAGCTGATATTGTGGACTAATGCCATATTTCGCCGCTGCTTTCAGCATTTCGCTTACATCTTTCCGGGTTACATTGGCTGCCGACTTGATCTCCTTTTCCATCCAAAGATCGCGTTCATAGTTCAGGTTCTGCAAATACTTCTTGTCGCCGGCCTCTTTGCGTATAGCATTGATAACCAGCCTGCCACCCGGTTCCAGGCTTTTTAATGCTTCCACAACAGGTTTCCATGCCGGCGTGGTATCTATTATGGCATGCAGTTTTTGAGGGGGATCTTCATCCGTATCCCCGGTCCAGGCTGCTCCCAATTGCATTGCAAACTCCCGCTCATCCGGATTCCTGGCAAAAACATATACCTCACTATCAGGGTACAGGTGCTGAACAAGGCGCAGTACCAGGTGCCCTGAAGCCCCAAAGCCTGTAAGGCCAAGTCGTTCACCATTCACCATTTCGGTGAGCATCAGCGATCGGTAACCGATGGCGCCCGCGCACAACAGCGGCGCTGCCGACTCATCACGTAAACCTTCAGGTATTTTATGGGCAAACCCGGCAGGCACAGTCATATATTCAGCATATCCTCCGTTCACATCACGGCCGGTAGCTTTGAACTCTTCACACAGATTTTCCTCCCCACTTTCACAGCGTTCACATGCACCGCACGCCGAATAGATCCATGCCACGCCAATTCGTTCGCCTCTTTGAAATCCTTCAACGTTATTGCCCTGCTTTTCCACACGGCCTACAACCTGATGGCCCGGCACAACCGGAAGTTTGGGCGGTGTTGTACGCCCTTCGATCTCATCCAGCTCGGTGTGGCACACTCCGCATACAGACACTCTGATCAGTAACTCATCGGGTGCGGGAACCGGCAGCGGGATATCTGCAGATCTCAGTGGAGTGGATGTTCTATTAAGATCTGATATTTGATGTATAAGCATGGCTTTCATGAAGGCCTCACTTTTAGTGATCGGTTCTCTCAGGTAATGTAATACAGAAGCCTCGTTTTCACCAATCCCAAAGCTGATATTAATCTTATTTGCTCCTTTCACCATTCAAATCGAGTTGCTCAATTCACTTCCGGATCAACGCAATAACCTCTTCATAAACCCGGTTCATGCCGATCTCCCGCACTCTCTCCTGTATGCTCTATGATGACTTTATTGAAGGTGTACTGTCAGATGTTCAACTCTTTCATGTAAAGGGCATTCTCACGTACGGCATCCATTGGAGTAGTCCCCGTATAGGCTTCCTGTTCTACAATAAAATACTTCATGCCATTCTCCTTTGCAATCGGCAGCAGTTCCGGAAAGTTGATTGTACCGTTCCCCAAAATCGTTGATTCGGGATCGTCTCCGTTGGCGAGATCTTTCACGTGACAGGTAGTAAACCGGTTCGGATATTTCCGAATCCACTCGGCAGGATCCTGCCCGGCCACTGCATACCAATAGATATCCATTTGGTGCTCAACCAGGTCAGGTTCGGTTCTTTCCATCAGCACCGTTTGGGGAATCTCACCGTCCATCTCTTCAAATGTGTATTCATGGTTGTGATAGGCAAATTTGACCCCTGCAGCATTGGCCTGCTCACCGATTTGATTGAACCTGTCGGCCATCTCTTTGTAATCGTCGAGGGTTTCCTGCCGGCCAATCCAGGGGCATATCAGATACTCAACTCCGATCTCAGCAGCTTCGCTGGCTTTGCGTTCAAAATCCTCAAAAACATTCTCATGGCTTGAAATCATGGTCATATCCAGCTCGTCCATAAGCTGTTTGAAACCGGTATTGCCCATGCCCCAGTAGATCCCCATCGGCCCGGCGTAGCTTTCAATCTGTTTGTACCCAAACTCTGCAATCTGTCTCAATACGGCTTCCGGATCGTCGGTTATGATATCACGCAGTGTATAGAGCTGAAGGCCAAACGGAGAGGTTTCAAGTTCGGGAGAGGCACAGGATGATAAAAATGGAAGGGTTCCAAGTGCGGCTCCTGACATGAGAATTCCTGATGTTTTCAAAAAAGATTTACGTGTAATGTCCATGTGAGAAGATTTTTATATTTGTTCACAACAATCACTGAGAATAGTAAAGAAAAGTATTTACTGCAAAAACTGGTTATCTTTTTAACTTTGTCATCAACTTTACTTATGGATTCGCAACTTAAAATCATCTTTAGCTTACAGATTACAGCAGCTTTTATCCTGCTTTTGTTAGTCATCCATTTCGCCCTGGGTCTCTCCCTTTTGTTAAGTGCCGGGTTTGCAGCACTTGCAAGTGGAGTAATTTCGGCTTGGGGGTACTTGAGATATACCCGTCATGTAAAAAAGAGTGCGTCGAAATCATCCGAAGAGGAAGGGTAAATCCTGTAATTTTTCGCCGGTTATTAACCGGTCAGGCTGACCGGTTTACCTGGCAAGGCGTTTAAGTTCGCTTAACAGCAGGAGTGCTTCAATCGGGGTCATGCGCTCGGGATCGCTGGCATCCAGCTTGTTGAGGAGGGTTTCCATGTTTGGGTCCATCTGTGAGCCAAAAAGTGTCATTTGCGGAAGCTGACCCTGGGTTTCTACATGCTGAACAGCCCTTTTGGCGGCCTCTTTTTTTGTGGCACCCCGTTTGATGGCTCCGTTTCCGTCGTGGCTCACATCCAGGGTGTGGCTCTCCAGGTTTTTCAAAATCTCTTTGGCCCGTTCAATCACAACCTGCGGCAACCCTGCCATGTTAGCGACCTGAATCCCGTAGCTGTGATCGGCTCCGCCTCTTGCCAGTTTCCTCAGAAAGATCACCTTTCCGTCGTGCTCCTTCACCTGCACATTGAAATTCTTGATTCTGTCGTAACGGGCTTCCAGTTCGTTAAGCTCGTGGTAATGAGTGGCAAAGAGCGTTTTGGCGGCCACCTCCGGTTTGTTGTGGAGGTATTCGGAGAGTGACCACGCAATACTGAGTCCGTCAAAAGTACTGGTACCCCGTCCAACCTCGTCCAAAAGAATGAGTGATTTGGGCGTGGCGTTATTTAGAATATTGGCCGCCTCATTCATCTCTACCAGGAAAGTACTCTCTCCGGCAGCCAAATTATCGGAGGCTCCCACACGGGTAAAGATTTTATCCACCAAACCGATGGTGGCCTTCTCGGCCGGAACAAAACTTCCGATCTGTGCCATCAGCACGAGCAGGCCGACCTGCCGAAGAATAATACTCTTTCCCGCCATATTCGGCCCTGTAATGATCAGGATCTGGTACTCACTGTTGTCGAGATAGATATCATTCGGGATAAAAGGCTCTCCCGCCGGCAAAGTTCTCTCCACTACCGGATGACGGCCCTTCTTCACGTCTATCACATCATCGGTGTTCACTTCAGGACACACATAGCTGTTTCGGAAAGCAATCTCTGAAAAACTTTGAATGCAATCCAGCTCAGCCAGTGCCCGGGCAATCTGCTGCACATCATCGGCATACTCGGCTACATAGAGACGAAGCTCTTCAAAGAGTTCCCCTTCCAACGTTTTACTGCGGTCCTCGGCCGATAGCACCTTCTCCTCCACCTCTTTCAACTCGGGCGTAATGTAGCGTTCGCAATTAACCAGGGTCTGCTTTCGGATAAAGTGCTCAGGAACCTTGTTCTTGTGTGTGTTGGTCACTTCAATGTAGTAACCGAACACCTTGTTGTAGCCAATTTTCAGTGACGGAATCCCGGCCTCTTTAGCCAGTTTATCTTTGATTTGGGCGATGTACTTTTTGCCGTTTCTGGCTATTTCCCGCAGTTCGTCCAGATCATCATTAAAACCCTCAGCGATCATGCCTCCTTCGCGAATAGTTGCCGGAGGCTCTTCCATTAACGCATTGTTGATCCGTTCCTGAACTTCCACTAGCATTTTCAAACGGTCGTTGATGGAGTTAAGCAGCGGATTTTCAGTATTTCCGATCTGCATCTTCACGCGCGGAACCTGTGCAAGCGAAAGCTGAAGCTGCTTCAGGTCGCGCGCATTTGCCCGGCCCACGCTGATGCGGCTGATCAGCCTCTCCAGGTCACCCACCTGGCCCAATTCATCCCGCAGTTCCTCGCGCCGGTTGTGACCTTTTACAAGCTCAGCTACGGCTTCAAGGCGGTCTTCGATCGGTTTTACCTGCTTCAAAGGACGCATAATCCACTTCCTCAGCAGTCGTCCGCCCATTGCTGTGCAGGTATCATCCAGTATGGAAACCAGGGTCCCCTCGGTGCCGCCCTCCTGCATGCTGGAGGTCAGTTCAAGATTTCGTTTGGTGGAGCCGTCGAGCGACATATAATCGGCATTTTCGTAGGCATACAGCCTGCGAAGGTGGCCCAGCGAGGACTTCTGCGTCTCCTGCATGTAGTGCAGCAGTGATCCGGCCGCCGTATGGGCGATCTCAAGATCCTCCACGCCATAACCTTTTAATGAATGCGTTTTGAAGTGATCGGTAAGCAGCTTATAGCCGTAATCCCCTTCGTACACCCAATCGTCAATATGAGTAATATTATACCCGTCGAGTTCTTCGGGAATTTTGTTTTTATATTTTTTCTGCAGCAGAACTTCGGAAGGCTGAAGAGACTGCATCAGGCTGTCGAGCTGTATTCTCGATACCTGGCTGAGAGCAAACTCACCGGTTGAGATATCGGAAAAAGCGACACCGGCAGTTCCTCCGGTCCAGTGCACCGACACAATGTAGTTATTGCGCTTGTGATCGAGCAGTTTATCCGACATGGTTACGCCGGGAGTGGTAATCTCGGTCACTTCGCGATTTACAATTTTGCGACCCGCTTTTTTGGCAGATTCCGGATCTTCAGTCTGCTCACAGATGGCCACTCGATACCCGCGTTTTACCAGTTTTGGGAGATATGTATCAAGTGCATGGTAGGGAAAACCCGCCAAAGGGGTTTGATCTCCTCCATTATTTCGTTTGGTAAGCGTAATACCCAGCTCTTTACTGATCAGGATGGCATCATCTGAAAACGTTTCATAAAAGTCACCCACCCGAAACAACAGAATGGTGCCGGGGTGTTTCTCTTTAATATCAAAATACTGACGCATCAGGGGCGTCTGCTTCTTATTACTCATTGGGTGGCTTTGTAAAGACCGGTTTGATTTAAATTACGCTATCGAAAGGTATTGAATTCTCACGTTTTTTGAGAGGTTGTTTGGCGGATTTGTTTCGGCTGTTAAATCTTTATATAAAATTTTTATCAGCCTATAATATTGGCATTCATATTCGATCCGCTTATTTTGGAAACCAACATGATTGAATTCGACAAAGATAAATTTAAAAAGTTCTGGAAGCTTGTTGCAGAGCTCAGTCTGAAAAAAGACGTTTTCATTAATGCCTCTGCTATCACATTTAACCTGGTTATCTGTGCTATACCATTCACGTTGATTTTAATCTCCATCTTAGGATATATCTTATCCATTGATGCCGCTTTCGACGAACTTATCCGGTATGGCAGGGAGCTGCTGCCCAGTTTCACTTTTGAAACACAAAGCGGGGATATCATTGAAGGGAGTGTTACTCTTGAAAACCTTATTCAGCCACTTGTAGGAGCTCGCCAGCTTTTTGGAATTGTGGGTTTGATCATTCTTTTAATTTTTGCGCAGGGGCTTTTCCATACTCTGAAACATGTGCTTTTTCAAGTGTTTGAATACGAGGACCGAAAACACCCCGCAATGGAACTGGTTCATAACTTCTTTGCATTCGGAGTTATTGGCGGTGTCTTTCTCTTTTTCAGCATGGCCGTCTCCATTATCTCACTCTTCTCTTTTGATGACATTGCGATTCCATATACCGAAATTGTTATTGAACTGGGCTGGATGGCTGACCTGTTTACAAATGTGATACCCATCATTTTTACGCCACTCCTTTTTTACGCGATCTTCAGGTATATCAGCGAGAGGCGCATCCATCCGAAAGTGGCACTGATAGGCTCTCTCTCTTACACACTGCTTTTTGAATTGGCCAAATATGGCGTCAGCATCTACCTGGTCTATGCGCTTACCGCCTATCGTTATTTTTACCAAGGGTATACAATTATAATACTGATCGGCTTGTGGGTATTTTACTCTGCTGTTCTTTTTGTGGTAACCTCTATTTTGGCAAGAGCATACCAGGACGTCTACCTCGAACCCGCACCGGCAATTGAAAAAAATCCATACACCGCTATTTCCTGATGCGAGTTCCATCCAATACCGTTCCGAAATCATTTTATGAAAACCCGGATGTGGTTGAAGTTAGCAGGCAGCTGCTCGGGAAAGTTCTCTGCTCACGGATCGAATCAACCTTTACTTCCGGCATCATCACAGAAACAGAAGCCTACTCCGGGCGGGACGACAAAGCCTGCCACGCAAATAATGGCAAACGCACTCCGCGTACAGAAGTAATGTTTGGCGAACCGGGCCATGCATATATTTATCTCTGCTATGGAATTCACCATCTCTTCAATGTAGTTACCAATCGAAAAGAACTTGCTGACGCCGTGTTAATCCGCGCAATAGTTCCGCTTCACGGACTGGAGGCCATGAAAGAGAGGCGAAATATGGAAAGTGAAAAAAACCTGACCAACGGACCCGGAAAATTCACACAGGCTATGGGAATCACCACTTCACTGAATAAAACCGGCCTTATATCCCCACCTGTATGGATCGAAGATCATGGAATTGAGATTCCCAAAAAAGAGATCCGGATTACAAAACGAATTGGCGTGGACTATGCAGGCTCAGATGCCGACAAACCATGGCGATTTCTGATCTTACCTGAAGCCATCCGGTGATACTTTTGCAATACTTATTCAATTAAAAAGGGACCCATCGGCAACTCTAATTCTTTAATCTCATCCCAGAGAATTAAAAACCCAAAAACCGGGAACTACTTCGGGACTCTGATAGTTCAACATTAAACATATCAACCAACTAACAAATTTACTTATGTATAGAAAATTTACGAGCACCATAATATTAGCACTGTTTGTAGTATTTGCAGCTGCTTTTACCACAAAAAACGCCAACGACGATGAAGCCACAAGCTGGCAGGTAGATAAGTCTCATAGTGCCATTAATTTTACCATCAATCACTTTTTTACTCCTGTCGACGGTTCATTCGATGAGTACTCGGCTGACGTAAAGTTTGACCCTGCCGATCTCGAGAACAGCAGTATCAATGTTGAAATTCAGGTAGCAAGTGTAAATACCCGGAATGAGCGCAGAGACGGACACCTCAAAACAGACGACTTTTTTAATGCTGCAAATTATCCAAGTATTACATTTGTAAGCGAAAGAATTACTCAGGACGGCGAGAATAACTTTATTGCTCATGGACAAATAACTATTCGTGATGTCACCAAAGAGTTTAACCTTCCGTTTGAACTGCTTGGCGTGATGGATCACCCCATGCGTGAGAACAGTAAAGTAGCAGGAATTGTAGCCAGCGCAGAACTTATGAGAAACGATTTTGGCGTAGGAACAGGAGACTGGCGTGCAACCGCTGTTGTCGGAAATAAGGTTAATATTCAGCTTAACCTGGAATTGATGGCAACGAAGTAATTAACACAGTGCAATTAAACTGAATTAAAAGCCCCTGCTTTCTGTCGGGGCTTTTTTTGTTTCTATTCGCTACCTTCAGGGATATTTTTTTCGTTTTCCCGCAGTACCTATGCTCATTTTAAAAAATCGAAAC
>SL_3KL_010_SEDDRAFT_10005868_pt1 | contig 10994 bp, 10 predicted proteins | sample SodLakKL_010_SED_2_FD_10381 | JGI IMG/M metagenome (IMG submission 10381)
GTTTTACTGGCATTTAAATCATTTTTTGTAGTAAGACAATACTCACACAAGCCAACCAGTGACCAGTGAGCTTTAAAGGCTGCAAAGGTAATACAATTCTATATAAAGTAGGATGGCTGTAAGATTTTTTTTCTAAAAGACATAGTCAGAAATTACTGCGCTGCATTTTCCTCCACGCCAAAAAGCCCAACAATCCCAAATAGATGAGAGAGGCAATTATGGCGTGATTGTTCGAGAGTGCGAATTGTATCTGATCCTCTGGTTCAATCATTTCGCTTATATGAACGTAATAAGGAAAAGGCAACAGATCTTTGAATGAATTGGCGGGATAATAAAGATAACTGCTTCCTCCAAAAATATTGTTGTGTACCAAATGGGCAAATGCGGGTTCAATAAAGGATGCATAAATAAAAAACAGGATAAAACTCAATGCCAGCACTTTGAAAACCAGGCCAATCACCAGGCCGACAAAACCGTAAGCGAAAACCATTAGAAAATGGAGAAACAGATATTTCAACACCTCGGATAGTTCCAACTGAATTTCACTACCGGCGTACAGGCCGAGTAAAAGAGTCGCAATACCAAACCAAAGAGTGAGAACCAGGCAAGCCACTGCCAAAAAAAGCACCTTCGACAACAAAAATTCAGCCCTTGTCAAGCCAGTAATAAGATTTTGGCGAAGTGTTTTTCCACTGTACTCCAATGTGATCATTTGCATACCCATTAGCACTATAAAAATATAGCTAATCCAATTCACCACATAACCTGTGAGGGCCCATATTTCAGGAAATTTGAACAGGTCCACCGGAATATCCTCGGGAATTACTGAGGTGAGGAAAGTGTGTGTGAGCAAAAGACCGATGGGATAGAGAATCACAGTGGCCAAAAAGAATATCACCATGGTCTTATTGCCCCGGTATTTCATCCATTCAAGTTGGAGTAAATGTTTCATTTGTACTATATTTTTGAAAAAATCTAACTGTGGGAAATCATTCCAGATCTTTTGTCTTTGACTCTATTAATCTGCCAAATTACAGTATCACGCCAGGGAACTGCTATTTCTATCTTTTGTCAACATTTCCATAAATGCATCTTCCAATCGCTTTTCTTTAAAGGCAATGGTTGAGACACTGATACCCCGACCGTGTAAGTAAGCGTTGAGGTCGGAGCCATCAAAATTTTCTTCTAATTCAGTATGCACTGCTTCTCCATCGTAATGATGGCTGACATATCCATCAAAGTCGGGAAGTACCTCCTGCAATTTTTCAGCATCACGGTAGGCCAATAAATAGCTATTGGTCTGTTTCAGAAGTTGCCCAACAGGTCCGGAAGCAATAAGGCGTCCATTGTTTAGCACCGCAGTATGAGAGCAGATTTTTTCCACTTCGGAAAGTATGTGAGACGCCATTATTATGGTCTTTCCTGTTCCCGCAATTTCGTTAATAAGTTCTCGCACTTCTGCAATTCCCTGTGGATCCAATCCATTGGTTGGTTCGTCAAAAATGAGCAATTCAGGGCCTCCAATCAGCGAACAGGCGATTGCCAGGCGCTGTCTCATCCCGAGCGAATAGGTACTGACCCTGCTGTAGATTCGGCCTTTCAACCCCACCTGGTCTGCGATTTCCATCAGTCCCGTCTCCGGTACTTTCTTTATGTGGGCGATGATTCGCAAATTATCCCAGCCACTCAGATAGGTGTAATGGTTGGGAGTTTCCAATATGCTGCCCACTTTGAGAAGCGGCCTGTCATACTTCCCCTCAAACCACAGGTAGGAACCCAAATCCGGCTTTATTATTCCCAATAAAATCGACAGTGTCGTGGTTTTTCCACTTCCATTGGGTCCCAACAGGCCCAAAACCTCCCCTTTTTTCAGTTCAAGGTTCAGATTTTCAAGGGCACGCACACGACCGTAGTGTTTGGTGAGACCATTGGTTTTTAAAATATACATGTCAACTGTTTTTCAATAAAGACCAATGTTACGAAAATTTTCAGTACCCAGCCGAATTTTTGCGACGAACCGGCTCATTTTTTCCACCATTGAGAATTTATTCTAAAAATCCCGTCCTCGGATTTACTTTCATTACAAATTATATTGAACTCAATACTCCTGACTTCAATTAAGCCCACCCGATCCTCAATTGCACACAAAAAAGGTATATTTGCCCTATCGATGTGAAACGACCAGGCATGAGTGAATCGGACCGGGCATTGACCTTTAAAGAGTTTCGAATTGAGTCGAAAAAAGGACGGGAAAAACCACTGCTGTATATCCCCTCTCTGAATTTTAAAAGGGGGGAAATTACCTCCATAATTGGAGAGAGCGGCGCGGGAAAATCTCTGACAGGACTTTCCATTGGAGGGCTTCTGCCAAAGGGCTTACATGCATCGGGGGAGATCATTGTCAATTCAAAAGCAAGCCAATCCACTAATGTCTTTAAAGCCGGAACCAGTGAGCTGAGGGAATTGAGAGTATTTCAGTTGGGATTTGTAATGCAACAACCTCTCAGTGCCTTCAATCCCGTGCTGAGAATTGGCAGACAGCTCACTGAGCGACTACAAAAATTCCAACCGGAGCCATCCTTACAGCACGAAACACTTGATGAACTCATAAAATCGACTGGATTCAAAGACCCGAACAGAATACTCCACAGCTATCCACACCAGTTATCCGGTGGTCAATTGCAGCGGGTGGCATTGATTATGGCAATTTGTAACGAGCCTGACATCCTAATAGCAGATGAGCCCACCTCTGCACTGGACGCCGAAACAGGAACAGAGGTACTGGACCTCATGATTAGCCTGAGCCGTAAGAATAATTGCAACCTCCTGCTAATCACCCACGATCTACAAATTGCCAGGAAAAAAACAGACCGGATTATAGTGCTAAAAGAGGGTTCGGTGAGATTCGATGGGAATCCTGAAGGAGCATTGCAAGCTGAAGATGCTTATACCGTTTCGCTGTTTAAAAAGTATGACTTATTCTACCACAGTACCATACTCCAGCTCCGTCAAATCACAAATGAGAAAAAGCCCCCTGCAGCCGGGCAAGTAAAGTTGGAGCAGCTTAGTTTGCAATATCGTCAGACGGGCATACTTTCAACATCCGGTGGTTTTTTAGCTCTGAAAAATATAGATCTGGATTTTAAGAAGGGCTGTAAAACAGGGATTTGGGGACCTACAGGAAGTGGGAAAAGTACCCTTGCAAAAATACTGTGTGGTCTCGAAAGCCCTACAAGTGGGCGTTTAATGTTCGGAGAAAAGCCCTTTACCAACGGACTGCGAGACCCCGATTTCCCCAATATTCAAATGATTTTCCAGGACGCAGCATCTTCTTTTAATCCGGCCCGAAGCATCAAAAGGCAATTGAGTGGAATATACCGGGGATCAGGAACAGATGAGGAAGAAAAGATTTGGGCGTTGATGGAAAAATGCGGCCTTGAGGAAGAACTGATCGACCGGTTACCCTCCCAATTGAGCGGCGGTCAGTTACAGCGTTTTGCCATCATTCGCGCCTTGCTCACTGAACCGGAGGGCATCGTTTTTGACGAATTCGTAACCACCCTGGACATCCACTGGAAAATAGAGGTCATCAAACTCGTGCAGACGCTTGTGTTAAACAAAGGGATCAATTGCTGGGTGGTCTCCCACGAGCGAAAGGTACTCGATCACCTCTGCGATGAAGTAATACGTATCGAGAACGGTCAGGTAGCCGGTCGGGAAATACCGGGCTGACCTTTGGTGCATTTGAATATCTTCTCCCGGACACCATCCCCCAATGCGTGTTTTAACTGAAATTCGGGGGAGAATTTTTTCCTGTAATCAATCACTTCCACGGAAAAACCACCCTTTTCAAGCCGGGAGCTAAAATCCAGGCCGTGAAGTCTTTGCAAATCATACTCACCGTAATTCTGCAATCGATCCTCCTCTGTTTTAATAGCCGGATCTTCAAAAGTATCCTCTCTGTCACTCAATAGTGTCATCACAAGAGCCAGTCCACCAGGTTTTATAACCCTGTACATTTCATCTACTGCTGCAGCCTCATCTTTCACATGACCGAGTACATGCGAGCAAACAATCAAATCAAAATAGTCGTCCTCAAAGGGAATGGACTCTATGTCGATTACATTTCCTGCAAAAGCCGGATTAATATCAGCATCCACATATTCCACCCCGGGCATTTTGGACAGTTTTTTTACCAGGGCTTTTTCCGGCGCAAAGTGAAGTATCTTAAGACCATTTTTATTGTAAACACCCAATTCCCTATCGAGAAAAAGATCCAGTACCCTGGTCCGCTCGAGAGACATGCAGTAGGGGCATTGTGCATTGAGACGACGGATGTGTCCTTTTGGAAAAAACTTTCTAAACGAGCGTTTGCAACAGTTACAGGTAAATCGATTCCCGTAGTAAAGAGGCGCAGCAAATTTTATGGCAGACTCTCTCAGAGAAATTCTCCATGATTCAGGTACTAAGAATTTATAGATTCTTTTAATCAAAACCAGTCCATTGTTATAAGGCAACCATTACTTTCCCGGAAAAAACGATCGTCTAAATTAAAGACGCACACAGCTTTCCCGGGGTATTCAATCTCAAAGGTCGTCATTCTTTGGTTTTGAAATCATCCACAGACCGAGGAATGTAAGTAAACCGTTCACCGCAAGGATAAGGAATCCGAATTCAAATCCCCACAGCAATTCCGCCCTGAAATAGTGGATTAAAAAAGAGAGTACGGGAGCCGCCAGACATACATACACCACCCATTTATCCAGAATCTTTCTATTTGTAAACAATCCAAAGGTAAACAAACCCAGCAGTGGTCCGTAAGTATATCCTGCCGCAATAAACAAGCCGTTGATTACCGCCTCGTTGTTCAGTGAGTGGAATAGAAGGATAATGCCCAGTAGTAAAAGGCTAAATCCAATGTGCACCACGAATCGTTTCCTCCTCACATCAGGTCCATTGTCACTGGTTTTAAACCCGAGGAAGTCCACGCAAAAAGCTGTGGTGAGTGCAGTCAGTCCTGAATCTGCAGAACTGTATGCAGCCGCTATCAGCCCGAGGATAAACAGAATTCCAACGGCGGGAGGAAGGTATTCAATGGCAAGCATGGGATACAGCTCATCGGTTCGCTCAGGAATGGCAACACCGAGTTCAGCCGCGTATATGTAGAGCATGGCTCCAAGCGTTAAAAAAAGCAGATTGGCCAGTACAAGGATTACGGTAAAGGTGTACATGTTTTTTTTGGCATCGCGCAGGGACCGGCAGGTGAGGTTTTTTTGCATCATGTCCTGATCAAGCCCTGTCATTACAATGGTTATCAGTGCACCGCTGAAAAACTGTTTGAAAAAATTGTTTGGATCGGCCCATCCTCCTTCGAAAAAGAACATCTGTCCATATCCGCTGTCCCGAATCTCATTGGGAATATCGGTAAGACCGAAGCTCATCTCTCCGGTTATGCTGTAAACGGTAAAAATCACTGCCAAAAGAATGCAGACAGTTTGGAGAGTATCGGTATAAACGATGGTTTTAATCCCCCCCCGGAAAGTATAAACGTAAATCAGCAGGATGGTGAAAACCACCGTCCAGAAAAAATTAATCCCAAAGGGCATTAAAACAAACTGGTGTAGCACAATGGCCACGAGGAATAAGCGGAAAGCAGATCCAATTGAACGCGAGAGTAAAAAATACGCAGAACCGGTCTTGTAGGAAACCGGGCCGAATCGCTGCCCCAGGTAACCATATATGGTCGTGAGCTGAAGCTTGTAATACAGGGGCAATAAAATCTGAGCAATTACCACATATCCCAGAATATATCCAAAAACCAACTGCATGTAAGAAAAAGCCTGATTGAGACCGTCTCCACCTACTACTCCGGGAATAGAGATAAAAGTAACGCCGGAGAGCGAAGCTCCAATCATTCCAAAGGCGACTACAAACCAGGGTGAATTTCTGTTAGCGAGAAAGAAGGTGGAATTGTCTGCCTTTTTACCCGTAAAGTAAGATACGATCAAAAGCAAGACAAAATAGGCCCCAACGAGCCCCAGTACCAAAATGGGATTCAGGCCACCGCCCATTTATCAAATTTTGTGTGATGAATCAATCCGGCTTGCATTGCAGATTGAAGGGAGTTTGACTACAAAATAAAGGCAATATTTTAATGATATTTGTCAGTATTAGCAGGCCTCACCAGCTTTAGAATAGCAGTTGGGGTGTGACAAAATACCGCCTGGTTGCCCCTAATAGCAATAGGGTATTTAATCAAATCCGGATTTCTCTTCAGAACATAAAGCCAACCTTCATCGTCAAAATCTTTTCCCCTGATTTCCTTTTGGTAATAGGGTTTAGATTTGTCGAGCATTTCTTTTGGATGCATATCCAACATCTCTACAATGCCGCGCCAATAGGTCTCAGTGGCCGGCGCATCCTTAAAGGAATACAATATTACATTGTGACTCAAACTCCTGGCGTAAGCGGCCGTCATTTTACCGCTGCTCGACTCAGGATTGTAGTATAAAACGATTTCCCTCTTGTGCGACTTCATCTGTAGTTGGTTTTCTTATGGCGAAGATAATAACATATTTTTTAATAATGGATTGATTTAATAAAATTCGCAAACTCATTCCTGTAGTTTCTCGCCAAATGACAAATCGCCTGCATCTCCCAGCCCGGGAACGATGTAAGATCTGGCCGTAAGTTCCTCGTCCAGGGCACAAGTCCAGATAATGGCTTTAGAGTGATATCTGCGAATGTATTTAACGCCATCGGCCGAAGAGATGACGGTTGCAATATGTACTTTGGAAGGTTTGCCATAGTTTTCGAGGTACTCCAGGGTTTTGTGAAGTGAGGCCCCGGTTGCCAACATGGCATCGCAGAGTATCAACACCCTTCCCTCCAAATTGGGACAGGTCAAATACTGGAGGTCGATTTCAAAAGTACCGTCTTTGTGGTGTTTTCGATACGCTGAGACAAAAGCATTGTCGGCCTTGTCAAAAACATCCAAAAAACCCTGATGAAAAGGAAGCCCTGCTCGCATTACCGAGGCGATTACCACATCCTGATCCATTACCTCACATTCAGCTACCCCCAGGGGTGTTTCAACTTCCTGCTTGCGGTATTTCAGTGTTTTGCTGATTTCGTAAGCAATCATTTGGCCGCAGCGCTTGATGTTGCTCCTGAATCTAAGTCTGTCTTTTTGCTTCTCTGCATCCCGCATCTCCGCTACATACTCATTGAGCACAGATGCATTTTTTGAAAGGTCTTTAAGCATATTATTTCATGGTTTTCTGAAAATCAATCCCTACTTTTTCATAAGGTCTTCCGCATTGTTGACAATAAAGTCATACACCCTTCTGTAGTCTTTCCAACTGTCAAATCCCGACAGTGAACTGTTGTGCCAAAGATATGAAAAAATCCCATTGGTTGTATATGTCTCGTCCATTAGTTGACGGACGAGTTCACAGGACTCAGCAGGTCCGGTCACCTGATAATGCTTCACAGACGCATCCATAAACACGAGCGGATGCACCTTCAAAGTCGTGATTTCTTCCTTTTCCAAATCGTACCAATAAAAGGACCTCGAAGTGCCTGCCCTGAATCCGGGCAGATCGTGAAACCCCATGCTGTGGTCTTCCTTTATTCCAGTTTCGATCAAGGATCTGTATGTTTCGGGGAAGCGGAGATTTAAAAAATGCTGTCTGGAAACTTCAACCGGTTGCTCAACCAACTCCTCCAATTGCTTTTTCTCCTCTAAAATTTTTTTCGCTGAGTGGTTGCTGTAAATTGAAGGGTGGAGGCCCCAGATAATTCTGTCACTCCATTTTAAAATTTCCTTACTGTATGGAAAATTTTTATCCCAACCGCTGCGATCTTGTGGTCTGGACCTTTTTGCAGGAAAGAGAACGAAGCAATGTAATTTGCGCTCAAGCCTTTCAGCATCGCGTACCAACAGCTCCAATTTATCGTAAGGGTCGTTTGCAATGCTCATATGGAATTTAAGGCGGTCCCCCACCCCATCAAAATCTCCTCTCAAAAGTTGGGCCACACCGGAACCAAAAGAACGCAACAATGACTTACCCTTTATTGCGTAGAAGGTGTCAATATCACAGGAGGGGAGCAATTCAAAACCGGGATGAACCAACTTCAAACCGGGTCTGATTTCCCGAAACAAATCCAGTAGCTGTTTAATCCACCAGTCAATTACAGGGATTTGTAAAAGTCCGGTTTCGTCAAGCACCGAATCCACGCTGCTAAAACGCTCCAGTGAATCTTTTTCTGAATTGCTCCGGTTGTACTCTTCCATCCTGCTCAACAGAAAAAAGCCAAGACCCATAAAATCCATAGATGTCCTGTAATGGCTTCCTTCTTTTAGGATGAAATCCCCACTTTTTAGCGCTTCCACCACCTGATTTTTGTCAGCAACAGCGCCTTTCAATAAAATGCCGGAATCAGGAACAGTGAGGTGGGTTCCTGGAGGAGGATTTTCATTGCCGTAATAAATGACCAAATCTGCTTTCACACCATTCATAGAACGGGAAGCGACCGCCGATTCAGCGCCGAAGCGATTTCTCAGATACCGGAGCATGTAATCCAGTCTGGGTGAAACTGCAGAAGTTATAACAACGATGCGCATTTGTCGAATCCTCCCGGTGATTTTGTAAGGCGAATGTAATATTTATCTCAAACATACCTGCCCTTTAACATCGGGTAAAGAGTAAAACCAGCAAACCACAGCCAGCTATCCTGTATCACACATTTAACAGAGTGACCGGAAAAAAACCTCTGGCTTTATTCCATAGTGGGGTGTATTGATAAAAGGCCCCGATTTTGACGTTTTAAAAATTTTGGCTATATTTGATGCAGATTGGAAGGAAAGTTATTGTATATCCTTTTAGAAAGTAATTTTAGAAATATCACGATGTAAAATATTGGAAAGTTGAGGGAGTTATGACTATGGACATCTTGAAATTCCATGTGGTTAAGTATCTAATAGTCCAATTCAAATAATAACCAGACTGGCACTAACTTTTTTATGCCGCAGGGTGTTAATAAGCCAGTCACAGGAATAAAAGAATGAAGTTAAAAATACTTTTGGCACCGTTAATTGCGCTTTCGCTCGTATTTTCCTACGCAGCGGTTAATGCACAGGTGACCTTTCAGCCCATGGAAGAGCAACCACCTGACAGGGATGCCGGAATAGTTTATACCCGTGAAACTGCATTTGACCTCTTTCTTCACACCTCCGGAATGGGATTTGGGATGAAATTCGGGGAGTTGGAAACTTACTACCGCACGAGGTATTATCACATAGAAATCAGCACCCTGAAGCACTCCAAGGAAGTCAGACAGTCCAACCGGGTGAGTTTATTCAATGTGCTCTCCAAACCCTATGTTTTTGGCAAGCAAAACAGCTTTTTCGCCCTACGCGGGGGGATGGGCAATCTTAGGTATTTTTCCGAAAAGGCTAAAAGGAGGGGAATTGCTGTGGGCGTAAATTATCAGGGTGGTCTCTCGCTGGGCTTACTTAAGCCCTACTACCTGGATTTGAGGAACAACACAGATGGTCAGTTTGGCCCTGTGCAAAGTGAAAAGTACTCTTCTGAGAATCACGATCGATTCTTAGACCAAGGCCTCATAGAAGGACACAGTGGCTTTTTTACCGGCATAGCCGAGACCAGTTTCGTTCCCGGCCTTCACTTTAAAGGTGGTGTACACTTTGCCTGGGGGGCTTTTGAAGAGCGGGTAAGAGCCCTTGAATTAGGCGTAATGGTGGATGTTTTTTTTAGAGAGGTTCCCATCATGATTGAGGCCGATAATAAGCCCTATTTTATCAACCTTTACCTAACTTTGCAGTTTGGTAGCAGAAAGTAGTTTTATATAAAAAGTATTTGCAAATGGTTGAATTACCAATAGTAGAATCACCCAAAGAACGCAGGAGAAAACCCGAATGGCTGAGAGTTAAATTACCCATCGGTAAAAAATATAAAAAGGTCAGGGAACTGGTCGATAAGTACAACCTCAACACCATATGTCAATCCGGCAACTGCCCCAATATGGGCGAATGTTGGGGTGCGGGAACAGCCACATTTATGATACTCGGCAACACATGCACCAGATCCTGTTCATTCTGCGCAGTCAAAACCGGAAGACCACCGGAATACGACGAAAATGAACCAGAACGCGTAGCTGAAGCCATCGATCTGATGGGTGTAAAACACGCCGTGATCACCTCGGTTAACAGGGATGAGCGCAAAGACAGAGGAGCGGAAATTTGGTACCAAACGGTTGTCCAGATCAAGGAGCGATGCCCGGATACTACCATCGAAACCTTAATTCCCGATGTACGGGCAACCTGGTGGGCACTGGAGCGAATGATCTCCGCAGGCCAGGAGGTCGTTTCTCACAACATGGAAACGGTCCAAAGCCTCTACAGAAAGGTCCGGCCACAGGCCAAATACGACCGCAGTCTCGAGCAAATAAAACGAACCAAAGAGTACGGTAAGAGAACCAAGAGCGGTATCATGGTTGGCCTCGGTGAAACCCATGATGAGGTATTTCAGATCATGGATGACCTGGTAGAGCACGGCTGCGATGTCCTGACCATAGGACAGTACCTCCAACCCACCAAAATGCACATTGAAGTGGCCGAATATGTCCACCCGGATGTTTTTGCCATGTATAAAGAGGTCGGTATGGAAAAAGGGTTTGACTTTGTGGAGAGCGGCCCCCTTGTCAGGTCTTCCTACCACGCCGAACGCCATCTGTAATAATTTCCACTAAAAAAACACTGCTACAAAACACTGTTTTTCAATATTTTACACAGTTTTGTGAAACTTTTTCCAGGTAGCTATTTGTTTATAAGATAAAGGGAATTACCTTTGCACTCCGCTTGAAAAACGGCGGGTCTATATCGCGGGGTGGAGCAGTTGGTAGCTCGTCGGGCTCATAACCCGAAGGTCGCAGGTTCAAGTCCTGCCCCCGCTACTACGAAAAAAATGCCG
>SL_3KL_010_SEDDRAFT_10005869_pt1 | contig 10994 bp, 10 predicted proteins | sample SodLakKL_010_SED_2_FD_10381 | JGI IMG/M metagenome (IMG submission 10381)
GGGCGGTGTTGCACCGGGGGCACCAGTTGATCAGGCGGTTGCCCCGGTAGATCAGTCCCTGCTCGTAGAGCTGGACGAAGACCTCCAGCACCGCCTTGGACCGCTGCTCGTCGAAGGTGAAGACCTCGCGGTCCCAGTCGGCGGAAGCCCCCAGCTTGCGCAGCTGCGAGAGGATCACCCCGCCGGACTCCTCGCGCCACTGCCACGTACGTTCGACGAAGGCCTCACGGCCGAGAGCGTGGCGATCGGTGCCCTCGGCGGCGAGCTGCTTCTCCACGACGTTCTGCGTGGCGATGCCGGCATGATCGGTGCCGGGGATCCACACGGCGTTCTTCCCGCGCATCCGCTCACGGCGGATGATCACGTCCTGGATCGTGTTGTCCAGGGCGTGACCGACGTGGAGCGAGCCCGTGACGTTCGGCGGCGGGATGACGATCGAGAAGGGCTCGCCATCGTCGTCGGGCTCGGCGTGGAACAGCCCGGCGGCGTCCCAGTCCTCGTAGAGGTCGGGTTCGACCGCCGCGGGGTCGTAGGCCTTCGGCAGCTCGGTCATCGTCAGCGATCCGTCGTCGCGGTTCTCACGGGTCGCCCGAGCGTAGCCACCTGGGCCCGTGCACCTCACACGGCGCGCACGAGCCGGCGTCAGCGCGGCCCCGTCACGGCGCCGAGCGCTCGAGCTCCGTGCCCTCCCAGATCGGCAGCTCCCAGTGGGCGGCGTCCTCCGCCCAGACCCGGGGTGGCCGCGCTCCGTCGGCAGGGACGACGAGCAGCCGGGACGCGGAGTCGAACATCGCCACCCACTGCCCGTCGGGTGACACCGCACCCTGGTTCACGCGGTAGCCCTCGACGGCCTCCACGGCCCACAGCACCTCGCCGCTCTCGGCGACGGTCACGGTGAGGACACCGTCGCGCACGCGTGTAGAGATCTCGGATCGGTGGCGCCGGGAGATCTCCTCCGGCTCGTCGAGCACCACCGCGTCGACCTCCTCGCCCGTGGACGGGTCGAACCATCGCAGTTCGTCGCGCGGCCACCAGGTCCGGACCACGACGCCGTCGTCGTCCCAGGCCACGACCTCGCCGAGCTCGTCCTCGTCGCACGTGAGCTGCTCGTGGTGGCCATCGGGTGTCGCCAGGTACACGCAGCTGCGCTCCTGCTCGCCGGAGATCCAGGCGACCGACGCCGAGGGGGCGGGGTCGGGCTCCTCGGCCAGCGACACGAGCTCCGGCGGGTGCGCGATGCCGAAGATCAGGACGAGGGTCACGGTGACGACCACGAGCGCCGCGGCGGCGATCAGGGCGACCAGGCTGCGCGCGGACGGGGCCCCGATCCCGCGATGTTGCGGCTCGGTCCCGGCGGTGGGTGTCTCGGAGGTGTTCATGGCCCGTCCTTCACGCTCAGCGCGTCCTCGCGCACCACCTCGCGGCGGGCCCGGCCGAGCCCCACCGCCAACAGCACCAGCAACAGACCGACCAGGAGCAGCGTCGCCGGCGCACCGATGGCGTCCCCGAACAGCTCGAAGACCAGCTGCGGGCTGAACACGAACAACGCNAGGGCACCGATGACGAGGTGGTGCAGCTCGTCGCTCCTGACGGCGAGGGCGACGAGCCCGGCNGCCAGCACCAGGCCGATCACCAGGGCGGTCAGGCGCGCCGTGTCGAAGGATGCCACCTGCACCCCGAGGAAGGCGACCAGCGCGCCGGCCACCTCGGCCACCAAGCGCGGCGCCAGCCACCGTCCGATGCCGAGGAGGAACCAGACACCACCGACGGTGCCGATGACCAGGCCGAACCACTCGGGTCCCGGGGTGAGCTCGATGAGGCGGAGGGATGACACCGCGGTGAGCAGCACCGAGCCGAGCACCACCAGTTGGAGCAGCAGACGGCGTTTCCATGCGTACAGCGGCACCCCCGCGACGAGCATGGCCACCCCGACCGTGACCCCGACCGACGGATCACCGAGATCCACCAGGTCGCTCGCGACGACCAGAGCGAACCAGCCGACCCCGAGGACGCTCGCTGCGAGCAGCACGCTGGTGAGGCGCTGCATCGCCGGTGAGGAGGCGTCGCGCAGCGCCAGGCCACCACCGAGCAACGCGAGGGTCAGCACCCCGACCAGCGCCAGACGGCCAGCGACCAGCAGCTCGAGCCACAGGTCGCTGAGGATCAGGGCGATCGCGCCCAGCGCCAGCGCGGCACCGACGTAGCCGATCGCCTCGGCCGGGCTGGTCACGGACCGGCCGCGTCCACGGCGCCTGCCTGCGGCTCGCTCTGGCGGCCCTGTGGTGTTCACCGTGTGCGCCCGCTCGTGCTCCGCGATGCGGTCGGCCTGGTCCGCGGAGATCAGGTCGGCCGCCACCCAGGCCGCGAGCCGGTCGTGGAGCCCAGCCGACGGTTGCCCGACGTCGGACGGGGCGTCGCTGCGCGGGGCGTCGCTGCGGGAGTCCATGGAAGTCCTCCTCGATCGACCTCCATCGTCGCACCCCACTGCCGCGGCTGACACCCGTGTTCGCCCCTACGCGGGCGTAGGGGCGCCGTCCCCCACCGAGCCGGGCGACGACCGGGCCAAGGGCGCGACGCCGGTCACCCCGACGTGCATCTGCACGTGGTCGCGAACCCAGGTGCGGTCAGGCAGAGCGCTCCTGCGGCGGATCGACCTCGTGGAGCCCACTGTGGGGTACCAGCGTCGGGTTGGTCCGCTCCCGCACGGTGTCCGCGCTGATCACGCACCGGCCGACGTCCTCGCGTGAGGGCAGCTCGTACATCGTGTTGAGCAGCACCTCCTCGAGGATGGCGCGGAGACCACGCGCACCGGTCTGACGCAGGATCGCCAGGTCCGCGATCGCCTCGAGCGACGACTCCTCGAACTCGAGCTCGACGCCGTCGAACTCGAAGAAGCGGCGGTACTGCTTGGTCAGCGCGTTGCGTGGGCTGGTGAGGATGTCGATCAGCGCCTCACGGTCCAACGGCTCGACCGACGACACGATCGGCAGGCGGCCGATGAACTCCGGGATCAGCCCGTACCGGACCAGGTCCTCGGGCAGGACGTCCTCCAGCAGGGCCGCGAGGTCCTCGTCCTTGGCCTTGGCCACCTCGGCACCGAACCCGACACCGTGGCGGCCCTGCCGCTGCTCGACGACCTTCTCCAGCCCCGAGAACGCCCCGCCGCAGATGAACAGGATGTTCTCCGTGTCGATCTGGATGAACTCCTGGTGGGGGTGCTTGCGTCCGCCCTGCGGGGGGACCGACGCGGTGGTGCCCTCCAGGATCTTCAACAGCGCCTGCTGGACCCCCTCGCCGGACACGTCCCGGGTGATCGACGGGTTGTCGGCCTTGCGGGCGATCTTGTCGACCTCGTCGATGTAGATGATCCCGGTCTCGGCCTTCTTGACGTCGAAGTCCGCCGCCTGGATCAGCTTGAGGAGGATGTTCTCCACGTCCTCGCCCACGTAGCCGGCCTCGGTCAGCGCCGTGGCGTCCGCGATCGCGAAGGGCACGTTGAGCATCTTGGCGAGGGTCTGCGCCAACAGGGTCTTGCCCGACCCGGTCGGCCCGAGCAGCAGGATGTTGGACTTCTGCAGCTCCACGTCGTCGGCGCTGCCCGTCGACGCGCCGACCTGGACCCGCTTGTAGTGGTTGTACACCGCGACCGCGAGGGTCTTCTTCGCCGACTCCTGCCCCACGACGTAATCGTTGAGGAAGTCGTAGATCTCCTTGGGCTTCGGCAGCTCGTTGAGCTCGAGCTCGGCGGGTTCGGCGAGCTCCTCCTCGATGATCTCGTTGCACAGATCGATGCACTCGTCGCAGATGTAGACGCCTGGGCCAGCGATCAGCTTCTTGACCTGCTTCTGCGACTTGCCGCAGAACGAGCACTTCAGCAGGGCGTCGCCCTCACCGAACTTGGCCATCGCTGCCTCGCCTCTTCCGCTGATCGGGCTCGTCTGGTCGCGCTCGTCGTCCTGGCGGTGCTAGCTCCTGGATCACGTACCGTCCCCCACCACGGACCGCTCCAGCGGGCGCAGCGATGGTAACCATCTGCGGCGTCGGTTGCTGTGAGGCGTCCCGGACGGTGTGCAAGTCCACGCCCCAGCGGTCCGGCACGGTCCGACGTCGGTTCAGCGGATCGCGGCCTCCTTGGCCTTGCGGGTCGCGATGATGTCATCGATGATCCCGTACTCCTTGGCCTCCTGCGCGGTGAGGATGAAGTCACGATCGGTGTCGGCGTCGATGCGCTCCTGCGTCTGCCCGGTCTTGTCCGCGAGGACCTCGTTGAGCAGATCCCGCATCCGCAGGATCTCCCTGGCCTGGATCTCGATGTCGACCGACTGTCCCTCGGCCCCTCCGGACGGCTGGTGGAGCAGGATGCGCGAGTGGGGCAGGGCGAACCGCTTCCCCGGGGTGCCGGCGGCGAGCAGCACCGCCGCTGCCGACGCGGCCTGTCCCATGCAGATCGTCTGCACGTCGCAGCCGATGAACTCCATCGTGTCGAAGATGGCGAACAGGGCCGTGATCGACCCCCCCGGCGAGTTGATGTAGATCGAGATGTCCTTGTCGGGGTCCTCCCCCTCGAGGTGGATCAGCTGCGCCATCACGACGTTGGCGATCTCGTCGTTGACGGGCGTGCCGAGGAAGACGATCCGCTGCTGGAGCAGACGCGAGTAGATGTCGAACGCGCGCTCGCCGCGGTTGGTCTGTTCGACGACCGTCGGGACGAGGTAGTCCAACGGCGAGTCGGGTCCGATGCCGGTGATGTCCACGGGAGGGCTCCGTTCGTGTCGTACAGCTTCGTGTCGTACAGCCACGGGTCGCTGCGGTCCGGAAGCGTACCTGCGTGGCGGCGCGCGCCCGTGCGGCTGCGTCGGGGGGACGCAGGCTCCCGGGTCGGGCCATCCCCTCGGCCAGACGGCGGCACAACCGACCCGAGGGCGGCACGACCGACGCAGCAGCCGCGCCACGTGTTCGAGCAGCGCTCGTCCGAGACCCACAGCGGGCGACCTAGGCCGCACGACAGGGGTGGCGACTGGACCCGGGCGCGGGTCGGTCCGTACCGTCGTAGCTCCCCTTCCTAGGAGCATCTGTGTCCTTCCGCCGCGCCCCACTGCTGATCGCCGTCGCGATCAGCGCTCTGGTGCTCGCCGCCTGCGCCGACGACGGTGACCTCGACGACGCTGCGCAGCCCGATGAGCTCCCCGATGAGCTCGACGATCTCGATGAGCTCGACGACGAACTCGACCTCGACGACATGTTCGGCGATCAGGGCGACATGCCCGACCCCAACGAGCACGTCGAGGATGGTGTGTTCCGCGGTGACGGCATCATCCTGCCGATCCCCGAGGGCTTCGAGCTCGAACCGACCGCCTACCTCCAGGGTCTGGTCGCAGCGGTCACCCCGGACGGCCTCCAACAGGTCGCCGGCCAGGCCGTCGACAGCGCGTCCGTGCCCGACGAGTCCCTCGAGATCGATGAGCTCGCCGAGATGAACGAGCAGCAGTTCGGACCCTCGGTCAGCGACGAGGAGACCGAGATCGATGGCGCGACGCGTGCCCGCCAGCTGATCTTCGAGGCGATCCCCGCGCAGCAGGAGGGCCAGCCGGAGCTGAGCCTCGTGCTGGTGATCGCCGAGGACGGCGAGGGCGAGATCGCGATCTTCAACTACGTCGCACCTGCCGAGGACTTCGACCAGGCCGAGGCCGAGACCCTCCTGGCCGGTGTCGGGTTCGACCCGGACAGCTCGCCACGCGAGCCCGAGCCCATGCCCGCACCCTGACCCGCCGGACCGACCACCACTCACGGGCGACTCCCCCACCGCCCGTGACGTTCGAGGCCCCGCACTCTCCGCGGGGCCTCGAACGTTGCAGCGGGCCACTCCACCCGACGCGGTCAGGCCGCGGAGGTTCCGCCGGGCGTATCCGCGGCGCGCTCGGCGCTCCGGAGGGGCAGGACGACCTCCAGGCAGCTCCCCCTGCCCGGAAGGGTCGTCGCCCGGACCTGCCCACCGTGGAGGGTGACGAACTCCCTGACCAGCGTCAGGCCGAGGCCGGTGCCGGGCTGCGCGTCCCCGCGCCGTTCGGGCCCCTGCACGAAGGGCTCGAAGATGCGCTGTTCGTAGCCCTGGGGGATGCCCGGCCCCTGGTCGGTCACCCGGAGCATCGCTCGATCGTTCGCTGCGCCGAGGGTGACCCACACGGTCCCGCCCGGTGGGCTGTAGCGGGCAGCGTTCGACACCAGGTTGGCGACGACCCGCTCGATCTTGGGCCCGTCGATGTCCGCGACCACCGGTTGCAGGTCGAGCTCGACGGCCCTGTCGCCCACCTCCACCTCGCGGACCACCCGCTCGACCAGCGGTGCGAGGTCCTGCCTCGCACGGTTGGCGACCACCAGGCCGCTCGCGAGGCGATCGACGTCGAGTAGGTCGGTCACCAGCGTGTCGAGACGCCGCGCGTTGGTCAGCATCTGTGACGCCACCTGCCGGTGCTGCTCGGGTGTGAGCTCCGTGCCACGCCGTTCCAGGGTCTCCGCGAACCCGAACACCGCGGTCAGTGGGGTCCGCAACTCGTGCGAGGTTGCGCGCAGGAACGAGCGTTGCAGTTGCTCGCTGTCGCGGAGCCGGTCCGCCTGGCTGTGCAGCAGCCGCGTCTGCAGGTAGACAGCGGCGGTCACCGCGAGCCAGACGCCGATGTCGGCGACGAGGTCCGCGCCCCAGATGGCGTCGAACGCGGGGTCGTACAGGGCGGGGCTGGCAGCGGCCAGGGAGGCCGCGACGACGTTCAGCACGACCAGCCCCAACGGCAGCGTCAGCGCCGAGGTCACCATGATCGCGACCACGGTGTCCTGGTAGATGGTCTCGGTTCCCCCGGTCACCGCGAACAGGACCGCCAGCATCCCCGCGGCCAGGACCCCGCCCGTGGCCCGCCACACCGGCCACACCCGCCGCGTACCCAGGCTCAGCGCGCTCAGGACCGCGATCCCCATCACCAGCAGCGCGATGCCCCGCCGTGTGCCTTCCGGCTGCGCCAGACCGATGCTGAGCACCACCGCGATGGTCAACCCGAGGATCACGACCCGGTGGACCCGAACCGCACCGGACCACACATCCCCCGTGTACCTCACGGACGCACCGTCCAGCGCCAACGTCCCGCCATGCAGCGTCCACTCACTCCCGCGGTCGACCCACCTCGACCGTCGGCAGCAGGAGTATCGCGCCTGGAGCGTCGTCAGCCAACCACGCTCGGCAGGCAACGCGTCCGCTGGAGCGTTCCCCAAACCACCTCGAGGTGGTCAGTCCCGGCCGGGGACGTACAGCTCGCTGTCGCCACCGTCGTCGGGGTCGTCCTGCCCCGGAACGATCAGGCCCGGTGCTGCCTCGGCGTTCCCACCGTCGGCATCCTCGGCAGCGGTGTCGTCACCGGCGTCGGGATCCTCCTTGAGCCCGAGCTCGATGAGCTGCTCGTCCGACGGCGCGCCGTCGACCTTCGCTTCGGCGACGATCGCGTCGATCGCCTTGCGACGCATGATGTCGCCGATCAGCATCGGCAGGCTCCCCTGCTCGTGGATGATCTGAGCGACCTGCTCGGGCGACATGTTGTTGGACCGCGCGTGCCGGATGATCTCCTGGTCGAGGTCGTCGGGATCGAGCCCGACCTGCAGGTGCTGCGCGAGCGCGTCCAGCACCAGCTGGGCCTTCACACCGCTCTCGGCCTGCTTGCGCTGGTCGGCCTCGTAGGTCTCACGGTCGGTCCCCTCGGCGCTGAGCACGTCCTCGACGGACATGCCGTACTGCTCCGCCTGGGCCTCGAACCGCTCCATGCGGCCCTCGAGCTCGGCCTCGACCATGGACTGGGGCACCGGGACGTCGATCCGCGCCAGGTACGCCTCGACGATCTGGCCGCGGATCTCGTGCTGGCCCTCCTGGATGCGCCGAGCCAGCAACGAGTTGCGGATGTCGGCCTTGAGCTCCTCGAGGGTGTCGAACGCGGAGGCCGTGGTCGCCAGGTCGTCGTCGAGGTCGGGCAGCGTCTTCTCGCGCACGTCCTTGATCGTCACGTGGAACGTGGCCGGCTTGCCGCCGTGCTCCGGGTAGGCCTCGGGCAGCTCGTCCTCGTAGGTGAACCCGTCACCCGCCTCCTTGCCCACGACCTCGTCGTCGAGCTTGGGGGTCACGCCAGCCGAACCCACCTCGTAGAGGGCGTCCTCGACGGCGGCGTCCTCCAGGATCTCGCCGTCGACCTCGACGCGGAGGTCCAGGGTCACCATGTCGCCGGTGCGCGCTTCACGCTCGACCTCGTCGACCTCGGCGAAGCGCTCCCGCAGCGACTGCAGCTGCTCGTCGACCTCGTCCTCGTCCACCTCGTGGTCGGGGAAGGTGACGCTGATCCCGGTGTGGTCCGGCGGCTCGATGGTGGGGCGCACCTCGACGATCGCGGTGAACCGGGCACCCTCGTCCTCGTCGAACGACTCGACGTCGACCTCGGGCTGCGCGATGGGCTCCAGGCTCTCGGCCTGCAGTGCCTCGCCGTAGTAGTCGCTCAGCGACTCCTCCATGGCGGCCTGGGCGATCGCCCCTTCGCCGAGACGCTGCTCCAGGAGGCGCCGAGGGGCCTTGCCGGGACGGAAGCCGGGCAGGTGGACCTGTTTGGCGAGCTCGCGGGTAGCACGGTCGAAGGCCTGCTTGATGCGTTTGGGCTCGACCTCGACGGTCAGCTTGACCTTGACGGGATCGAGGGACTCGACGGAGGTCTTCACGGGCGATGGTTCCTTGTGGGAAGGCAGGGTGGACGGGAGGTTCGAGACATCGGGCCACGGACCGGGACGCACCGAGGAGGGGTGGAGGCCAACGATCCGACGTGTGGGTTGCGATGGTTCCAGGTCGGTCCGCCGCTGTCCATCCAGCGGTCCTCGCGCGTGCGCTCGTCGTGCCTCGATCGCACGCAGGCAGTTGCCCATCGCGGATGAGGTCGCTCGCCCCTGGCGTGCCCGAGGGCGCGGTGTCAGGCTGGACGCCCGTGGGAACGGACGCCAGCATGCCACAGGTGGGGCGATGGTCCTCCCGGCCCGCCACACGACTCAGCAACCGCCTGAGGGCGGCCGTGCTGGGTGCCACCGACGGGATCGTCTCCACCTCCGCGGTGGCGGTCGCGATCGCGGCGGTGGCCACGACCCGCGATCCCATCCTGCTGGCCACGGTCGCCGCCGCGCTCGCGGGGGCCGCCTCCATGGCGGCCAGCGAGTACGTGTCGGTCGCGTCGGCCCGGGACGCGCAACAGGCGGACCTCGAGGAGGAGCGCGAGCAGCACGCGGAGCGTCCCGAACGGGAGCAGCGCGAGCTGGCGACCATGTTCGAAGCGCGTGGCGCCAGCCCCGAGACGGCCGAGGCGATCGCCGCCGAACTCAGCGAACGGGACGCACTCGCCGCGCATGCCAGGGAGGAGCTCGGCCTCACCGACGAGCTCGCCGCACGCCCCCTCCAGACGAGCGCAACCTCTGGTGTTGCGTTCCTCGCGGGCAGTTCGATCCCGATCGTCGCCATCCGGCTGGCACCGCTCGGCATGATGCTGCCGAGCATCGCTGCCGCCACCCTGGTGGCGCTGATCGGCCTCGGGATCGCCAGTGCCACGATCGGCGGCGCGGGTCGACGCCGGGCGGTGCTGCGGATCGTGGTCGGCGCCGGGCTTGCGATGACCATCACGGTCATCGGGAGCGGACTGCTCGGCATCGAGCTGTGACGAGCGGACACCGTGGTGGGTCGGGGCTTTGCCCTCGCGCGCAGCTACGCTGCCTCGCTGCCGGGGTGTGGCGCAGCTTGGTTAGCGCACCTGCTTTGGGAGCAGGGGGCCGCCGGTTCGAATCCGGCCACCCCGACCACATCGACCTGTCGGCCGCGTGCCCTCGTCTGCGGCGAGGGCCGCCGGCCGGCTCGTGGCGTCAGCGGCGGCGCATGGCCTCGCGCTTGGTGACCATCTTGTCGATCTGTCGCCACAGATCGTCACGGACCTCCACGACGCCCTTCATCAGGTCCGACTCACGGGAGGTGGCGACCAAGCGGTCCTCGCGAGCGATCCAGCACTCCAGCACCATGCGCTGCTTGGGGGTGTCGCGGTCCTTGACGGACAGCTCGAGCTCGACCTCCTCGGGCCTCCAGCGTGACAGTCGGCGTTCGAGGCGGCCGAACATGAGCTTGTTGATCTGCTCGTGCTCGTCCGCCCTGAACTCGGGGACGATCCGTAGCCGGTCCTGGAAGGTGGTCAAGGGCCTCTCCTGGTGACGGGAGCCGCGCGCTACCCAGCGTGGTCCATACGCTACCCAGCTGCCACCTGGTGGGGTGACCACCGAGATCCGCGGCGCCCCGTGTGATCGCGTTGGGAAGGAGTCGCGCTCCGACCGTGGCAACCTGCGGGGGCGGTGATCGCCCGAGAGAGGTGGACGGCTCTGGTCGGCGACAGGTCTCGAACGGAGGCTCCCGAGCGGTCGCCACGCGCCTCAGCCCCAGATGATCTGCGCGACGACAGCGGCGATGATGACCGTGACGAAGGCCGCAGTGACGATCCGGCGTTCTCGGAGGCCGGGCCGGCGGCCACCACGCGTCGCGTTGTGCTGATGTTCTTGGACGAAGAGGTCGGCATCATGCTGCCGACGGGTCCTGGAGAACCCGAGGCCCGGCGGCGGTCCCCACATGCTTCTCGTCCTCTCCCGTCCAGCGGTCGAGATGGTAGCCACCCGCCTGCAGCGCGGCGTGTCGTCAACCTTGCATCGGATCAGATCTGCCGACCTGTTGGCTGGCCGTAGCAACAACGCCCGGATCATCCACCTGCCTACGGCGGTTATCGCCGGGTTGAGGAAACGGTTCCTGTCGACCACGATCCTGGAGCACGGGGCGGTTCCCTTGATGGCATCGGGGGGCGGGCCTTGTCGCTCGGTTCAGACCAGTGGCAGGGTTCGGCGGAACCAGTCGGCGAGAAGGGGGTCCACCAGTGTGCCGTCGTCGCGAAGGTGACCACGTT
>SL_3KL_010_SEDDRAFT_10005870_pt1 | contig 10993 bp, 10 predicted proteins | sample SodLakKL_010_SED_2_FD_10381 | JGI IMG/M metagenome (IMG submission 10381)
CAGGGCTTTTTGTGTTTAGGGGTTTTGAAAGTCTGCTTTCAAAAGATCCTAATGGTATAATTTTTGTTCCGTCTTTGAGTTTATAATGTATATGCATTCTTTGATCAAAATCAAAAACAATAATTCATAAAAAGCCTCTGTGACAACTACCCTGGTGCACAAAAGAATAATTATCTGACAGAGGTCCCATCTGACTAAAAAAACCCCATTTAAACACATCAAAAAAATACGTCGCTATGCAAAGGTTGTATGCCCCAATGGTCTTTCTTGCTCTGTTGTTGATTGTCACGGCCTGCAGTAAAGATGAGAATGATATCACCCATTATGAACATGATTACGGTACGCTGGTCGATATTGACGGGAATGAATACAAGACAATAACCATCGGCAACCAGAAATGGATGGCGCAGAACCTGCGCACCACCCGTTATGCCAATGGCGACGAGATCGTTACCGGATTGGAAGGTGAAGATTGGTGGGTGGCAACCCAGGGTCTCTACACTGTGTATCCGCATGACTTCTTATCCGGTGTTGACTATGACCAGGACGTCATTGACGCTTATGGACTGCTTTACAACTTTCGCGCAGCGGTTGATGGCCGGGGACTGTGTCCTGAAGGCTGGCGTGTTCCTTCACTGGACGATGTCAACGAACTGATCACTTTTGCCTATTTGTTTGATGGTGATGAACCGGCGGCCCTTCTGAAGTCCTGCCTGCAGGTAAATTCAAAGATCGGTGGCAAATGCGACACCGGTGAGCATCCGCGGTGGAACGAAGACCCCAACGGCAATTTAGGCACGAATCAACTTGGTTTTAGTGCGCTTCCCGGAGGTGTCATCTTTAGTGAAGGGAACTTTGCGGGGATTGGCTCTTTCGGCAGATGGTGGACGTCGTCAACTGCCGAAGTGAACGATTCCCACTCATTCACTCTGTATCACAACAACCCGCTGATAGGCACCATAGGGTCATCACGGCCGGATGGCCATTCGATACGGTGCATAAAAAATTAGTTCTTTTCTGATGATCGTGGCACAATCCCTGCCCGCAATCACTCCTGCCCGGCCTCTACGGGGTGTTTGGTAAACACATCCCTGGGCTCTTTCACCAGCGACCATCCCAGGGCCGAGATCCCGACACTTACGGCGCACACAATGAATACGATGCCTTTGTCATCGGCCTTTTCCACCAACTCACCCACCCCAAAGCTTGATACAAACATGGGGAGTGTCACCGACAGGTTAAACAGCCCCATGTAAAGGCCCATGCGCGACTGCGGGATTTTTTGCGACATGATAGCAAAAGGCAGGCTGATCGTGGAAGCCCAGCCGATACCTACAATGGCCATCAAAAAATAAATGATCAGGGGGGAATATCCAAGATACAGGATACTCAGGTAACCCACAGCCATAATGGCAATACTGACGGTATGGGTTTTTACCCTGCCAAACCGGGTAGCCAGCGGTTCAAGAAGCAATACCGGAATAATGGCCGCCACCAGGTTCAGGGAAAAGAAGCTCCAGTTCACTATGCGCCCGACGGCCGCATTAATTTGTTCCATGCCGGCAACCAGGATCTCTCCGTTTTCACCGGTCGGAATGTCAGCCAGCGCCGGCACCCTGAATTGTACAAAGGCAAAAAGGTAAATAAACATCGACTGTACACCTATCCAGGTGAAGGAGTGTGCAGCCAGGATCTTTTTAAAACCGATAACCCCGCCCTTTTCTTTCGACAAGCCTTCTTCTTTGCGTGTAAGGGTGTAGAACATGACGGCAATGGTCAACACCCCGCAGAAGATCTCAAACAGGTAATTGGGAATTCTCGGAACACCCGCCAGTCTGACCAGGAAACCATATACAGCATATAGCAAAAACCCCCATAGCGGCAAGATGGTTTTTATGATCTCGATCAAAGAAGCCTCGTTGGTGCCTTCTTTTTTTGCTGCCACCTCAGGCGCATCGTCGATATCCGCCTTTCCGTAACGTCCAAGTCGCCTGGGCTCCTTGATGAAGAAAGGAGGGATCACCGAGAAGAGAAAGATAAGGATCACACCAAAATAGATCAGTACGAAGTTGTCGAAAACGGCGCCGATCAGGTAGGCCAGCACACCAAAGGAGCCTGATACCGTTTGCATCCAGGTATACCCTTTTGTCCGGGGCCGGCCTTCAGGCGTCACATCCGCTATGATGGACCGGGTGGGATTAAAACTGACGTTGATGGCAAGGTCTATGGTCAGGGAGACGACAATGGCGACCCCCAAAATACCATCCAGGCCAAGCGAAGCCTGTATGATGCCGATGTTCGGCAGGGCAAGCAAGCCAAGGGCTGCCAGCACGCCCCCTACCAAAATGAACGCACGGCGACGGCCATTCCACACCCATACTTTGTCACTGATGATCCCAATGACCACCTGGCCAATCAGTCCCCCTAAAGGACCAAATGCCCATACAAGGCCAATGTCAGAGATGTCCAGACCGTATTTTGTGCTCAACAACCAGCTCAGCACAGCTATCTGTACGGCAAGGCCAAACCCCATAGCCGTCGCCGGCAAACTCAGCATGGCATAAAAAGAATTGGTAAGCTTTTTCTGGAACGGTAACATACGCAGTGGCTTTTTTCGCAATAAAAGTAATAAATTATGTAAAAGCAACATCTTTTTTTTTATCGCCCCAACGCATGCGGACAAAGGGCAACATCATTGTGTTATTGTCGAAGAAAGCATTATTTTTGTTGTTGCAATACAACCACGATGACCTGGTCATTTATCCTTCTTTTTGGAATCAGCGGCGGAGAAATCCTGATACTTCTCCTGCTGGTTCTCATATTGTTCGGTCCGAAAAAGATACCGGAAATTGCCCGCATGGTAGGTAAGGGCATCGGGGAGGTGAAAAAAGTACAGCGGGAGATCAACTCGGAGATACACCGGTACTCTTCAGAAATTGAAAAAGAGGCCAGGGCAATGGATCCTGACCGGGTTGACAGGCCTGATGTGACGAAAGGGGATGACAGAACAGTTGCCCCTGAAGGGAATACGGAGACAAGGGGTGTTGAGGGTGAAAAAGAAGAAACGCCCGATGATGACACCATTCCCTATCCCTACCGCAGGAAAAAAGAGGATCCCTGATCATTGCCGGACAAAACCCGCAATTATTTTTTTTCTCCGGCGTTATGGATACAGCCAGTGCGACCCAACGATTTCTGTGCTGACTGTGGTTGGCTGGCCGGTTATCGAAATTATAAATCGTTATACACATGCTCACCAGGTTGTTATTCATATTTTTTTTCATCTCTCTGGTTGTATCCCCCATGGAATTATTGGCCCAGAACAGGCGGCTGGAGAGGGCCGAGTTGGCTTTTGAGCTGCGTCAGTATGAGGAAGCCATAGACCTGTATCGCCGGGCCTATAACCGCATAAGGCGCAGTGACAGGGAAGAGGCAACACGGATCATTTTCAAGATAGCGCTTTGCCACAGGTATACCAACAATCACCGGATGGCTGAAGCCTGGTTCAACCGGGCAGTGCGTGGCAATTATCCGGATCCGGTAGCGATTTTGTACCTTGCTGATGCCATGATGACCAATGGCAAATATGAGGAGGCGCGCGAACAGTATGAAAGGTATGCCGAAAAAGTTCCGGACGACTGGCGGGGGCCAAGGGGTATAGCCTCTGTAGAGGCTGCCATGAAGCTAAAGGAAGAGCCCGCTGATTATGAAGTGGAGGCTATCAGGCTGTTTAACTCACGGTTTGATGATTATACACCTGCTTTTGCCGATCACCGGGCAACAAGCCTTGTTTTTGCTTCATCGAGGGATGACGCCCTCGGCAGGGACAAGGACCCATGGACAGGCAATCAGCATACTTCGTTTTTTATCACATACCAGGACAGGGCGGGAGATTGGAGCAGGCCTTCGTTGCTCGATGAAGGCCCTGTCAACACTGAATATAATGAGGGAGCCCCTTCGGTGAATGCATCGGCAACCACGATGTTTTTCACCCGTTGCGTCCGTGCGGAGGAGGTAGATATGGGATGCAGGATATTCAAGGCAACCAGGGAGGGTGCCAACTGGACCAATCCGCAGGGAGTGCCACTGACGACTGACAGCCTCGTCACCGTCGGCCATCCGGCCATCAGCCCGGATGAACGCGAACTGTACTTTGTTTCTGATATGCCTGGGAGCATTGGCGCAAAAGATATCTGGGTGGTGCGCCGTGACAGTCCCCAGGGGGAATTCGGTCCACCGGAGAACCTTGGAGAACCGATCAATACGAAAGGCAGCGAAATGTTTCCCTATGTCCATGAGGATGGCAGCCTTTACTTCGCCTCCGACGGACACCCCGGCATGGGAGGACTGGACATCTTCGTGGCAAGGTATACGCCGGATGGATGGACTGTACCGGAAAACCTCGGATCCCCCATAAACAGTCCGGCAGATGATTTCGGTATCGTGTTTAAGCCTGGACTGGAACAGGGATTCTTCTCTTCCAACAGGGGGCGTACGGGTGCCTACGATATTTTCTCTTTTTATCTTGCACCCGTTGAATTTATCATCAGTGGAAAGGTACTCGACGACAGCACCCAAACCGCTGTCCCGGGCGCTGTCGTTCAGCTGGTAGGATCGGACGGCTCCCTCAATCAGCAGGAAACAGACAGGGATGGCCGGTATTCGTTCGACGAGACCATCGTAAGGGAAAATACGGTGTATGAGATCCTGGTCAACAAATCAGGTTATTTTTCCGGCAGGGCCCAGGAGTCAACCGTTGGCCTGGAACGAAGCCGGCAATTTGAGGTAGACATCTCCATAGCACCCATTCCCGTCACGGCCATTGAACTGCCGGAAATTCTCTATGAGTTTGACAGTTGGGAACTGCAGACCCAGTTCAAGGACTCCCTGAACGGGTTGGTCCAAACCATGCGGAACAACCCCAATATCGTGATCGAGCTGGCCTCCCATACCGACAGCCGGGGCACCCATGGGTACAATGATACCTTGTCGCTGCGGCGAGCCCGGGCAGTGGTGGAATATCTTATGGAGCAAGGGATCGAGCCGGAAAGGCTGGAAGCAGTGGGCTATGGCAAACGGAGTCCGAGACGCATTGAATCAGGTATTGAAAGAGAGGGTTTTGTGTTTGAAGAAGGTACGGAGCTGAGCGAAGATTATATTGACACCCTGCCATCAGAAGAACATCAGGATGCAGCACACCAGCTGAACCGGCGGACGGAGTTCAGGGTGATACGTGAAGATTATGAACCCCCGGAACCACCTGAGGAACCTGCCATCAGAAACGAGGAAGATCCTGAAAGATGACGGCCAAATATATCTTACGGGGAGTCTCTTCTGACAAAGAAGACGTTGTCAGGGCCATCAAAGGGCTTGACAAGGGACTGTTCCCAAAAGCTTTCTGCAAGGTTGTACCTGATTACCTGGGCGGCGATCCGCACTACTGCAACATCATGCATGCCGATGGCGCCGGGACAAAATCCTCGCTTGCCTACATTTACTGGAAAGAAACCGGTGATCTCTCCGTTTGGGAGGGAATCGCCCAGGATGCCGTGGTGATGAACCTGGACGACATGCTTTGTGTGGGTGTTACAGACAACATCCTGGTGTCTTCCACTATCGGGCGCAACAAAAAACGGATCCCGGAAGAGGTGGTGACCGCCATCATCCATGGCACCGAGTCATTCCTTGAAAAGATGAGGGGGATGGGGATCAACATGGTGTTGACCGGCGGGGAGACTGCCGATGTGGGTGACCTGGTAAAAACGGTGGTCGTTGACTCTTCGGTGGTTGCCCGGATACCCAGAAAGGAGATCATCTGCAATCATAACATCTCCGAGGGCAATGTGATCGTCGGACTGGCCTCTTTTGGCCAGACCATGTATGAGGATGTTTACAACAGTGGCATGGGCAGCAACGGGCTGACATCGGCACGGCATGAGGTCTTTCATAGGTCGTATGCAGAAAAATACCCCGAAAGCTACGACAACAGCCTGGAAGAGTCAGTGATATATACCGGTGGCAGCCATCTGACAGATACACATAAGGATATGCCGCTGAACATCGGCCGGCTCGTCCTGAGCCCCACAAGGACCTATGCCCCCGTGGTCGGCAAGATCCTGGCAAAGTTCAGGCGCCATATTTGCGGCATGGTGCATTGCAGCGGGGGCGGCCAGACAAAAGTGCTCCGTTTTGTCGATCACCTGCATGTTGTAAAAGACAACCTGTTTGAGGTCCCGCCGCTTTTTTCCTTCATTCAAAGCCAGTCAGACACCCCCTGGCAGGAGATGTACAATGTTTTTAACATGGGTCATCGTTTTGAGTTGTATGTTGATGATGCCGCAGCAGCCCGCGAAATGATCCAAATAAGTGCTGACTACAACCTTGATGCCCGAATCATCGGCAAAGTGCTGCCTTCAAAACAGAAGAGACTGACCATCACCGGTCCTTCGGGGACATTTGTCTATCCCTGACCCGCTTTCGCTTTGTTTTTTGTAACTTTGCATGTTTAAAACCATTCGCCATGTTATTGGAGAAACTACAGTCTATCATGGGTCGACATGAAGAGGTTGCGAAAATGATCGCCGACCCGGAGGTTATTGCCGACATGAAACGCTATGTCAGCTTGAGCAAGGAATACAAGGACCTGGAGCCCATCATCGATGCATACAAGGAATACAAGAATATCCTTGACAATATTGAATCTACCCGCGAAATCCTCAATAAGGAGAAAGATCCCGAATTCAGGGAGATGGCAAAAACAGAACTGGATGCTTTGGTGGAACGACAGAAGAATTTGGAGGAAAAGATCCGTTTGTTGCTTATTCCCTCGGATCCGCAGGATGATAAGAATGCCATTGTTGAGATACGCGGGGGTACCGGGGGTGATGAGGCCGCCATTTTTGCCGGAGACCTTTACAGGATGTATGTTAAGTTCTGTGAGTCGCGCCGCTGGAAGGTCGAGCTGGTGGATATGAATGAAGGCACCTCCGGAGGCTTTAAAGAGGTCATATTTAACGTTTCCGGCGATGGGGTATACGGTGTGCTCAAGTACGAATCGGGCGTACACCGCGTGCAGAGGGTGCCGCAAACGGAAACGCAGGGCAGGGTGCATACTTCCGCTGCCACCGTTGCGGTATTGCCGGAAGCCGATGAGTTTGACGTGGAGCTCAAACCAGGGGATATCAAAAAAGAGACCTTTTGCTCTTCCGGGCCCGGCGGCCAGTCTGTGAATACCACTTACTCCGCCGTGCGTCTTACACACATCCCCTCAGGGATCGTCGTTTCATGCCAGGACCAGAAGTCGCAGATAAAGAACCTGGACAAGGCCATGAAAGTGCTTCGCACCAGGCTTTTTGACATGGAGTATAAAAATTATCTGGATGATATCGCTTCCAAAAGAAAGACCATGGTATCTACCGGCGACCGCTCTGCCAAGATCCGTACCTACAACTTTCCGCAGGGCCGGGTTACCGACCATCGCATCAACCTGACGTTGTATAACCTGTCTGCCGTGATGGACGGCGACATCACGGAGATCATTGACTCGCTTCAGGTGGCCGAAAATGCTGAGAAGCTAAAAGAAGGTGTTGCATCATAATCCTTTCAAGCCATGAACAGGCAGGAGCTTACCGGTTTAATCCGCAAAAAAAGATCCTTTCTGTGTGTTGGACTCGACACGGATGCAGAACGGATCCCCGAAGTTTTGAAGAACACCCCGGGCGACCCGGTGTTTGAGTTTAACCGTCGCATCATTGATGCAACCATTGATTTGGCTGTGGCGTACAAGCCCAACATCGCTTTTTATGAATGTCGCGGAAGCCAAGGGTGGGAGAGTCTCGAAAAGACGATGCACTACCTGGCAGGGCATCCCAAAGGGCCTGTCTTTTTAATTGCCGATGGTAAACGGGCCGACATTGGGAACACCTCCGGCTATTATGCCAGAACGTTTTTTGAAAACATGCCCTTTGATGCACTGACCGTGAATCCTTACATGGGTAGCGATTCTGTAAAGCCTTTTCTCTCCTGGCCGGGAAAATGGGCCATCATCCTTGCCCTGACCTCCAACCCCGGGGCCCTGGATTTCCAGGTGCTTCAACCGCAACTGCCCATATTGCTGGAAAAGTTTGGCATCAAAACCTGTTACCGAAAAAAGTTATATGAGCTGGTGATGGAAGAAAGCCTGCAGTGGGGGAGCCCTGACAACATGATGTTTGTGGTGGGGGCAACACAGGCGGATGTGCTGTCATCGGTTCGTGAGCTCGTGCCCGACCATTTCTTCCTTGTCCCGGGTGTAGGCGCCCAGGGCGGAAAACTCGAAGAAGTGGCCCGCCTCACCATGAACAAGGACGTTGGCATCCTGGTAAACAGCTCGCGGAACATCATCTACGCATCGCGGGAGAAGGATTTTGACAGAAAAGCCAGGTTCGCCGCACAGGCCCTTCAACAGCAAATGGAGGCCATTCTTAAAAATGTTTAGAGAACAGGATTCAACATTGCATTCAGACAGGGCAATGCATTGTTTTGAACTTATCCTCCTCTCATGCCGGGATCCCTTTTTCCTTCAAATGACAACGATCCGCTGCACATTAAGCTTATTGACCCGTAGGGGGGCGCCACGTCAAGGCTGCTTGATCAAACAATTATTTATCTTTGCACAAGGTCAAAGACCCATCTTAACAAAACAGATCATATTTTGAAATTCTCTTTCTTCCGATTCGAACCACGAGTGACAGAAGGCATTGAGGCAATGCAGTTTAAGGAGGCGACGCCTGTTCAGCAGCAAGTGATACCGGAAATCCTGAAGGGACGTGACGTTATAGCCTGTGCCCAGACAGGAACGGGTAAGACAGCGGCTTTTCTGCTCCCCATCATACACCGTATCATCACTTCCCCGCGAAAGGAAAAGATCAGCGCACTGGTGATTGTCCCCACAAGGGAGCTGGCCATACAGATAGCCCAGCAGATGGAAGGTTTCGGCTATTTCGCCCCGGTGAGTTCACTGGCCATCTACGGGGGTGGTACAGGAGAGGTGTTTTCTAACGAGAAGCGAGCCCTTACAAGCGGTGCCGACATGGTAGTATGCACCCCGGGCCGGATGATCAGCCACCTGAACCTGGGCTATGCAGATTTCAGCGGACTGGATTTTCTTATATTGGACGAGGCAGACAGGATGCTCGACATGGGCTTTCATGACGACATCATGAAGATCATATCCTTTATCCCCAAAAAGAGGCAGAGCCTTTTATTTTCAGCCACCATGCCCCATAAGATCAGGGAGCTGAGCCATAAGATCATGCGCAGGCCCGTCGAGATAAACATCGGGTTGTCAACACCGCCGGAACAGATCCGTCAGGAAGCCTATGTGGTGTATGAAGATCAGAAGACAGAAATGGTCAACTGGCTTGTCCGGGATGAGGTGATGCAAAGCATATTGATCTTCGGCGACACCAAATACGGCGTAAAGCAGTTGTGCAGGGCCCTTAAAAAACAAGGGCTGTCGGTAGAGGAGATCCACTCCGACCTTGCCCAGGCAGAAAGGGAAGCAGTGATGAACCGCTTCAAAAGCAGGAAAGTACGTATTCTCGTGGCCACAGATATCATTTCACGAGGCATCGATGTAGAGGATATTGATATGATCATAAACCACGATGTGCCGCATGATGCCGAAGATTATGTGCACCGCATTGGCCGCACTGCCAGGGCTGGCGCCCATGGGAAGGCATGTACGCTGATAGGCCCCGACGAACAGCGGCAGTTCGCCTCTATCGAACAATTGCTGGGGAGGTCTGTTGAAAAACCACCATTGCCCCGAAATATGGGCAATGCACCGGAATATAAACCGGAAAAGAAACGGGAGGGCAGAGACAGGCGAAAACATTTTGGAGGGAGGAAAAAACGAAAGTACCCGGCAAAAGACAAAAAACGCTGACCATCAAGTCGCCGGGCTTCCGGATTATGAACGCCGCAGGCATAAATCAACAGNAGAAGCATCCTTTAACACCAAAACCTGTAACCTGCATGGGAAGGTATAAAAAAGAGGTGATCTCTCCAGACTTCCAGGTGTGTAAACCACAGATTGATTATGCCATCGGCCATTTCAACCGGCTGGGCCACAAGGTGGGCAAAGGCAAAAGAAACATGGTGAAACATATTGTTGTGGATGACATGCACCTGAATGTCAAATCTTTTAAGGTGCCCAATATTATTAATAAACTGGTTTACAGATACTTTAGAAAATCAAAAGCACAACGGTCCTACGAGTATGCCCGTTATTTGTTGCAAAGGGATATCGGCACCCCGCCACCGGTGGCCTATATGGAAGAAAGAAGCTTTTTTTCCCTTGGGAGAAGTTATTACATAAGCATCCACCTGAAAGAGGACCTTACTTTCAGGACATTGATCGATGACCCCGGGCTTCAGGACAGGGAGTTAATTCTTCGGCAATTCATGCATTTTACCCACCGCCTGCACGAAAACAACATCCTTTTTCTGGATCATTCACCGGGCAATACCCTGATCGTGAAAAGAGATGACGGGGATTATGATTTCTATCTTGTAGACCTGAACAGGATGAAGCTTCATTGCAGGATGGATGCCGAAAAACGCATAAAAAACCTTGCCCGTTTGTCGGCCACGGATGACATGATAGAGATTATGAGCGATGAATATGCCCGGATCACAGGCCTTGAGCAAGCGTGGGTGTATGACAGGATAAGAGATTATACCCGCGAAAACCTTCAACGGCGTGCACGTCAAAAAAAGATCAATAAAAATTTGGGCAAATACAGGCAATGACCAATCAGTCTTTTTCTTTCCCTTCGTCTTCCCCCTTATCGTCTTCCTTGCCTTCGTCCTCTTTCTCTTCGTCCTCTTTCTCTTCGTCCTCTTTCTCCTCGTCCTCTTTCTCCTCGTCCTCTTTCTCCTCGTCGCCCTCTTTCTTTTCTTCCCCTTTGTCTTCAACGGCTTCTTCCAATTTCTTGTCCAGATCCTCGAA
>SL_3KL_010_SEDDRAFT_10005872_pt1 | contig 10992 bp, 6 predicted proteins | sample SodLakKL_010_SED_2_FD_10381 | JGI IMG/M metagenome (IMG submission 10381)
CCCGAAGGCCGACCGGGTGCTCGCCGACGTGCTCGCGTCTTGGATGACCCTCGAGCACGGCTGTGCTGCCGGCGTGGTCGGTGAGGGTCAACCACGCCGGCAGCGTGTCGGCCGTGATCGCGATCGTATCCCCGAATGGGAGGTCGGGATCGTCTGCGGTGACTTCGTAGCGGTAGTGGACGTCTTCATCCACATCCGTGACGGGGTTGCTCGTGAACAATGGCGGTCGATTGATCTGGACGATGGTGTGGGTGACGTTGTCGCTGACGGTGAATTCCGAGTCGTCGGCGGTGAGGCGGAGTGTGTAGTCACCCGGCGTGGAAAAAATCGCCGATGTAGCGGGGTCGGAGGGATCGGCAAACGCGACCGTTCCGGGTCCATCCGCGAGGTGCCATTCGATCAGCAGCGGGGCGCCTCGGGGCAGGTCGTCGTCGGTGACCACACCCTCGAGGGCAATCGTGTAGTCTTCATCCAATTCGTGTGTTCTGTCGGGTCCGGCGTCGACTTCCGGCGGCTCGTTGACCTCCCAGAATCCGCCTTCCGCCCAGGTGATCGAGCCGTTGGCATTGAGCGTCAGGGCGCGTGCCCACAACGAGCCGTGCACGGTGCTATGGGCGTTGACGGTAATCCGGCTGCGCGGGGCGAGGACGTGGCCGTGGACCGTGCTGTGGGCGTTGAAGTGGACGTCGTCCTCGTAGATCTGCACGCGCAACCACTCCGGGTGATCGGGGTTGCCGAGGGTGCCGTCGAACCCGGTGCCGTGGTGGAGGTGGATTTCGACCGGGCCGGCGAGTTCCAGGCGGGCCGCGCCGGCGAGCTTCAGGCGTTCGAAGGCGTATTGCGCCGGCGCATCCGCGCCTGCTTCCCCGAGTCGGAGCGTGTTGTCGCCGTTCAACGTGACCGTTCCGTAGGTACCGGGCGGCATAACCACGGTCAGGTCGTTGCCGTTCACGTGCAGATCGCGGAGGGAATCGAACGCGATCGGCTCGCGGGAGGCACGGTTGAGACGGACGGTTTCGGTTCCCTGCGGGGCGGGAGGCGGATCGACTTCCGGGAGCGCCTCGCCGTCGACCCGGGTTTCAATCCAGCCGACTGTGGTGCGATTGCCCAGGCGGATCCGGTGGTCGTCCGGATCGGCGTTGCCGTCGCCTTCGCGGATTGCGCCGAGCGCCGCGCCGCGGTGGACGGAGAGTGCGGGAGATCCCGGCACGCGAATCCCTCCCGTGATTTCCGCACCCGCGTTGACCTGAAACGAAATCGGCAGATCGACGCGGATGTCGCCCTCGACAACCGCCTTGTTGACGATCAGCTCATCGGACACCCGAACCGCGGGAGGCCCGGGGATCTCCGCGGCATTCGCTCCGGGCGCGGGAAGCGGCCCGGTTGGGGCGAGTGCGAAAAACAGGGCGGCGCCGGGGATCAGGAGGGTGGGATGCCGGGGAGCGCGCGGCCGCCCGGAGGTGGAAGATGAGCGTGCGCGGAGCGGGGCAGGAGTACGGTGCATCATCGCGTGGTGTCGAGGTGAACGGTTGGATCGAAGTGTGGACCGATCACGACTGCAGAATGGGAAAACCGTGTAAAGATTAAAAGATCAGTTTTACAAATAAAATATTGAAACAGGCGGTGGAATGAGTCGCCGAGCCGGCGTTCGGGCATCGGGGGATCGGCACGAGGAGGCGAGCTTTCGCAGCCTGCCCCGCATTTTGTTCTTCGCGTCTTTCGCGCTCTTGAGCGAGCGAGCGAGCGGGCGGTTTCATTCTCCTAACCGCAAAGGTCGCCAAGGTCGCAACGACCCGGACTCGGGGATGCTGTCCGTCCAGACGTGCGATTGCATAGATGCCGACCTCCTGGAGGGTCAGACGCCGTCCTGACCCGGGCCGATTTGGATGTTGTACACCCGATTGCAACCCGGACAGGCGGGGACGCTGTCCCTCCAGGTTTGCATGCGACCCCGCCTGGAGGAGGATTGGGGGACGGGAATGATTGCGATCCGACGCCGGCTGCGCCAGATTTGGCAGGCGCGCCAGACTGAACCGGCGCGTTTTAAACCAGAAAACCCGTTGTGAATCATGAGTGATACCGTTTTGACCGAGGACTGTTTGCGCGGCGCCATTTGGGGTCAGTTCGTCGGGGACGCGATCTGCATGGGCACCCATTGGATCTACAACCTCGAGGAACTGCAGCGTTTGTATCCGGACGGCCTGCATGGATTCGAGGCGCCACATTCGGGTCACTACCACGACGGCAAGCAGCCGGGCGACTTCACGCATTACGGCGACGGCGCGCTCGTTCTTCTGGAATCCGTGGCGGCGTGCGGCGGGCTGGACGCCGGCGACTACGGCAGGCGGTTTGTCGCGCGGTTCGGGTCGCCCGAGTACACGGGCTACCTCGACAAAGCCACGCGCGGTACGCTCGAAAACTTCCGGGTTTTCCAGGAAGAGTCTCCCGAGGGGACGTTTGATTTTCAGCAGGGGGCCGACGACGACCAGCTCGCGACTGCCTCGCGCCTGGCGCCGGTCGTGGCGGTCGGGTACGATGATCCCGAACTCCCCCGGATTGCGGTTCGCGCCACGCGGGTATGCCAGAGAAACCGGCGGGCGGAAGCCTACATGCAGGCGCACGCCCGTCTCCTGGCGGAACTGATCCGCGGCCGCGACGAGCACACCGCCCTGCACCGGGTTGAGGAGATGGTGGTGCGTGACGACCCCGAGGCGGGCGCGGAGGTCCGGCGCAAGATCCGCGACGGAATGCAGGCCGCCGGCAAGGGGGTGGAGGAATCGACTCTGGAGTTTGGACAAGCGTGTCCGCTCGGGAGCAGTTTTCCATCGGCGATCCACTGCTTCGTAACCCACGCCGGATCGTATCCGGATGCCGTCCTCGCCACGCTCCGCGCGGGCGGCGACAGCGCCGGGCGCGCCGCGATGATCGGGGCGTGGCTCGGCGCCAGGCTCGGCATGGAAGCGATCCCGGCGGAATGGCGGAAACGGTTGCGAGCCCACGACCGGATCGCGGCGTGCGTTGAGGCGATTGTAACGTAATCGAAATCGGAGTTGAACCTCGATGGATGCCTCGGGATCCTTTTTCATGCTGCTATGCCCACTGTGACGAACCCCAATATCCTCTACGTTTTCGCGGACCAGTGGCCGGCCCATGTTGCCGGCTATGCCGGGAATCCGGACGTGCAGACCCCGCGGATCGACGCCTTTGCCGCGGAGTCGGTCAACTGCCGGTACGCGATGGCCAACACACCGGTCTGTACGCCCTCCCGGGCGACCCTGATGACCGGGTTGCTGCCGGACCGGCATGGATTATTCCTGAACGATGCGCCGCTGGACCCGACGCTTGTGTCGTTGGGCAAGCACTTCGCCGCAGCAGGATACGACACGGCCTACATCGGCAAGTGGCACATGGACGGGCATGGGCGGAGCGCGTTTATTCCGCCGGACCGGCAGCATGGGTTCGGTTACTGGAAGGCGCTGGAGTGCACCCACGACTACAACGCTTCGCGGTACTACGAAAACGGCGATCCGACGCCCCGAACCTGGCCGGACTACGATGCGATCGCTCAGACGGACGACGCGATTTCCTATCTGACGGAGCGATCGCGCGATCGGCCGTTCTTCATGATGATGAGCTGGGGCCCGCCGCACAATCCATACCACACCGCGCCGGAGCGTTATAAGGCGTTGTATGACCCCGCCACGCTCAACGTGCGCCCGAACGTCCCCGAGGACCACCGCGAGGCGACGCGGCGGACGCTCGGCGGTTTCTACGCCCACTGTTCGGCGCTCGACGCATGTTTTGGCCGCTTGCTCGACGCTCTGGAGGAGCTCGGACTGGCCGGAGAGACGATCGTCGTCTTCACCTCCGATCACGGCGATCATCTCGGGAGCCACTACCTGGCGGAAAAGCAGAGTCCGCTCGAAGAGTCCCTGCGCGTCCCGTTCCTGGTACGGTGGCCGGGGAGGCTCCCGGTATCGGTGAACGACACGGTGGTCAGCGTCCTCGATGTCTTTCCAACGCTCTGCGGGTTGAGCGGTACCGCGTGCCCGGAGGGCCTGCAGGGCCGCGATTTCAGCCGTGAACTGGCCGCTGGCACCGCGCCGCCCGCGTCCGATAATTTCGGATTCTGCGCCGGCTACCATCTGTTTGGCACCTGGCCGCACCAGCATCGGAACAAGCCGGTTCCGAAGCACCTCCACGCGCGCGAGTACCGGGGCATCCGCACGACGCGTTACACGTATTGCGAAGATCTGAACGGGCCGTGGCTCCTCTTCGACAACGCAACGGATCCCTGCCAGTTGAACAACCTGATCGGCAACCCGGCGTTCGAAGAGCATCAGAAAGAGTTGGCGGAAAGACTTCGGAGCAGAATGATTGAGTATGGCGATGCCTTTTCGCCCGGGATGGAATACGTCAATCAATGGGGCTACGATGTCGATGCGAGCGGAACCATCCGGGTTCGGTAGAAGAGGTCCATTTCATCCGGGGGCGATCGTTGGAGTTCCAAAACCTGTCTAAAGCCGGGACTTGTAGGTTGGACCAACAGGGCACCTGCCCCACGAGCCCCCAGATGAAATGGCCCTGCGCGTGTGCCGGGCGCCGGACGATCGCGCTTGCCGGGAGGAGCCGCCCCGGCTACCATGCACGGTAATGCAGGAAGAACACGGAAACACAACGACTGGGATCACGGCGGCGCAGCGGGAGTTCGTCAGCCGTTTCCACTTTGAGGATCCCGAGGGGCCGGAGGCCGCCCGGTTCCGGAGTGCGTATCGGCTCGACGAGCTGGCGGAGGCGGGCAGCGAGCTGGATCAGTTGCTGCGGTTGTCGGAGTGGGCGTACGGACAGTTCTATCTGTTCGGAGCGCCGACGATGCGGACGGAGAATGCGCTCGAGATCCTGCCCGCTTCCGCGCGCGGGCACCGATTTTACTGCGCCCACTATGCGATCGTGTTCTGCGCCGCGGCGACGGCGCTCGGATGGATTGCCCGGCCGATCAGCGTGCGCCGCGCCGACGAGAAGCGCCGGCTCAGCAATCACAATGTCGTGGAGGTCTGGTCGCACGAGCGCCGGCGTTGGTTTTGTTTTGAGCCGACATACGGGGGCTGCGTGGCGATCTCCGGCGAACCGGTGAGCGCGTACGAGGCCGGCCGGCGGTGGTTCACGGAGGAGGGGCGGGGGCTTGAGATGCTCCTTGGGCCCAGGCGGCAAGTGGTCACGAGGGATGACTTCCCGTATCTGTTGCGCAACTACCCGGAATACGGCTGGACGCAGATTGCCGAGCGCAGTTTCAGCTGCTACGCCTGCCTGGCGTGGGTGCCGAGCAACCGGTTCTTCGGCGCGCACGGCGACCGCAGCATCGAGACATGGGATGACTGGCCGGATATGTATATATACTTTGGGGCCGAGAGCGGCTGGAGCGAGGATCCAGACGATCTGCCGCCCTATTATCCGGTCCCCTGAGGCGCACGGGCAACCCCTCCCGGGGTTCGTTCAATCGGCTACTCGAGCGCCTGCACGACACTCTCGGTGCACGCGGACTCGTTCACAATCGTCTCGCCGGGGTGGTCTCCGATCTCGTTGTCGACGATCCGGAAGCGGGCGACGTCGGGCTCGATGTGAAACGCGTGGTGTTGGAGGCGAGCCTTCCCCTGGCGCGTCTCGCGGATGACGTTTCCTTCGAAGACGAGGCCGTGCGTGATGCCGTTGATGTAGACGCCGTATCCGATGTCGCTGTGATCCGGCAACCCGTTGTTCTCGATGATATTGCCGGAAATGGTGTTTCGGTGGGCGCCGTTCGCCTCGGTTTTGGTGCGAAAGTGGATGCCGCTTACCGCGTTCTCAAAGATATGATTGCCGGCGATGAGATTGTCGGTGTCCTTGTGGCCGATCGAAATGCCGTTGCGTTTGCTCTCCGGGCGGATTCCGTTGTGGTGGATGACGTTGTCGGTGAACTCGCTGTCGTGGATCCCCCAGCAGATGTACAGTCCGTCGGATCCATTGTGGTGGAGGCGGGACCGGCGCAACGTGGTATAAGCGCTGTGGCTGCCCGGATGGAATCCGTGGAAGGTGTTGTGGGCGAGTTCGCACTCCTCGACGAGGACGCGGAGACTTTCGTCGATGAAAATCCCGTCGCCGGAGGCGTGGACCGCCTTGATGTCGCGGACGGTCGAATCCATGGTCCGCCCGAGATAAACCGCGGCGCACCGGGCGCCGTCCCACTCCGGGAAGTCCTCGCGCCGCGCGTCGACCGTGAGTCCCTCGATGGTGATGTTCTCGACCTCGTAGGCGTAGATCATCGGGAAGATGTTGGCGATGTAACCGTCGTATCCGCCCCGGCCCCAGCTGTCGAGGTCGGCGATCACGTCGCGTTCGATGTAGTCGTTCAGGTAGAGGATGCCGTCCTCGATACGCGTGATGTACAGCGGGCGGTGGACGTTCCAGGAGCGCCACGAGCCTTCCCAGGACTCGTCCCGGATGCGGGCGGTGATTCCCATGCCGACTTCGAAGAGGGAAGGATCTTCGGGAGTTACCTGTTTTTGTCCGCGGTCGGCATCCTTGAGCAACCGGTTCACGACCGGTGGAGCCTGCTTCAGGACGGTAAGCTCCCGGCCGGCGCCCTTGAGGTGGACGTTGGAGCGCATGTGAATCGCGTTGTGCAGCGTGTATTCGCCGGGAAGGACCTTTACGGTCCCGCCGCCGCGCTGCGCGACGGCGTCGACGGCAATCTGGATCGCGCGGTTGTCGGAGCCGATAACATCCGCGCCGTCCGGACCGACGGTGATCGTGTTCGATTGAGATCCCATGCCGACTTGAGGGTTTACAAGCATCAGAAGCAAGGCAATGGAAAAGGCGGTCGTAAGGGTAGTATTCATGGGTGGATCGTTTCGTGATTGATCGTGGCTTTCCATTGTATGACGCGGCATCCTGCCGGAGCAATCGCGAAAAATCTCTGCGGCTCCGCTTTAGCACCAAAACCTGTCTAAAGCCGGGACTTGCTCCAACAGGCCGCCAACAGGGCACTTGCCCCACGAGTCCCCAGATTAAAAGACCGTGGGAAACGGCCCGCGGGCGCGGACGATATGGTTGACGTGAAACACGTGTGTGCTGGAATGACTCTTTCCCTATGAAAAGACCGAAATCCCTCCCCGACTTTCTCATGCCATCGATGCCCGTGGGCGCCGCCGTGCGGCTGCTCCCGGCGCTCCTGTTTCTCGCTCTGCCGGCCGACCGGGCGGATGCCGGCGCAGCGGCCCCGGCGGATGAGGTGCCGACGCAATACGGGTACCCGGTTGCGGCGGACACGATCGACACCGATGATTTTCTCGGGGTGCTGCATGTTGAGAATGCACCCTGGGTCTTTAACTACCGGCTCGGGAACTGGATCTACCTTCCCGATCCGCAGTCGGATATTCGCGATCGCCACGGCGTGTGGCTCTACGCCTTGAACCTTGAGGTCTCCGGCGATGCCCCGGCGAACGGCGGCGGCGCGCCGACCCGGTACGGGTTCCCGGTCTCCGACGGGATCATTGCGACAGGGGATTTTCTGCGGGATCTCAACGTGGATGCGGCGCCGTGGGTCTACAGTTACCGTATGCAAAACTGGATGTACCTCGACGATCCAGCGAGCGATCTGCGCCACGCCCACGGCGCCTGGGGATTCCTGTTGAACGCGCCGTTGCGAGTGCGGAGTGTCGCGGTGTCGGAGGTCGACTATAATTCGGTGCGGATCTCCTGGGAAACGAACGGGACGGCGACGGCGCTGGTCGAGTACGGTCTATCGGAGGAGGACCTGGACCAGTCGACTTCGATGTCCGCCGAATCGGACACGGTTCACAGCGTCGAACTCGGGAGGCTGCGGCGCGAGTCCACCTACTACTACCGCATCCGCGCCGAAGACAGCCGCGGCGGCGAGGCGGTGAGCGAGATCCGCTCCTTCGAGACGGGCGAACCGCCGCCGATGGTGGCGTCCTGGTACGACGCCTGGGAGTCGTGGGACGAGCCGACCATGATCGAGTGGTACCAGGAGAACACCGGTCCCGGAGGTATTGGGATCGAGGAAGCCGACATGTGGAATCCGACTTCGAGTGGTTTGACGATTGATGACGACTGGATTGAAGCGAACGAGGGGGACCATGTTTATCGCGAGGATGGCCGGTGGGTGGTCGAAGCCGTGCAAGCCGGCTGGTTCACGGTCGCGGCAGAGGACGTGACGCTGCGCGGGTGCCTCGCGCTGCTCCCCGCAAACGCTCCCTACGCAATCCGGCGTGCCGGAACGCAATCGGGATCCGGCCCGACAATCGTCGTGGAGTACTGCCAGGTGCGCGCCGCTCCCGGATCGGACGCCATCGTCCGACTTGTCGAGGCATCTAATCTGGTCGTGCGCAACACCGAGGTCGGTCCGGGCGCCGGCGGCACCGGGTTGCGGCTGTGGAATAACGTGGTTGCCGAGTACAACTACGTGCATTCGCTCAGCGGCCACCATTCCGGGATCGGGATTCGCGGGAGCCACGCCGTGGTGCGCCGCAACTACAGCGAGACCGGGTCTTCCGCTTCACTTTACATCTACTCCCACGACTCGGGTGCTCCGTCCAGCGGCTTGACCGACATCCTGGTCGAGGAGAACTACCTGAACTCCCCGAGCGCCTGGTACGCGATGAGTACCGGGGGAGATGATACGACAAAATCCCTGAGGGCCACGTACATTCACGTGATCAACAACCGCTGGGGCGAGCAGTGCTACTGGCCGGGAGACCAGGGAGACGTCGGCGGGTCGCATCACTTCTGGCTCGGGCGGATTCCGGATTGGCAGTATGAGGATGACCGCGGCAATATCTGGGGCGGCAACCACTGGATCTCGACCGGCAACTGGATCCGTCCCCAGACCGGCAAGTTCGCATACGATCACCCCGACGACGAGTACCGCGATCCCTTCATCTACGGTACCGGGCGGCCGCGCTGACGCTGAATGTTCGCGGCAACCGGGATGCCCGATGCGGCTCTGGAACCTCCATCCACGCTACCTCGACGCCAGGGGGCTCGTCGCGCTCTGGCGTGAGGCCCTGCTGGCGCAGGCCGTGCTCTGCGGCGACACGCGGGGGTACCGGAATCACCCCCAGTTGCTGCGGTTCCGCGAACACGGCAACCCGGGCGCCGCGATCGCCCGCTACCTCAGCGTGATCCACGCCGAGAGCGCCGGTCGCGGATATCGGTTCGATGCCGGCCGCGTTCGCTCGAACGATGACGCGGCGCCGATCGCCGTCGCGCGCGGGCAGGTCCAATACGAGTGGGAACACCTCCTCGCCAAACTGGCGACGCGCGATCCGGAACGCCACCGGAAGTGGACGCACCTGAAACGGCCGCGGACGCACCCGCTCTTTCGCGTTGTCCCAGGCGGCGTCGCCGCATGGGAGCGGCCAGGCCATGACGGGCGCGGGGGCGGAGGTGTTTGGCACGGGGCAGCAAGCGTCCGGTAGTTCGGGAGATGGGAGATACTGGATCGGAAGTGGTGGAAAGTGTGGGGGGTTGAGTCGTAGGCGTGGTCCGTCCCGGATTTTTTGGTACTCCAGACGGAGATGGGTTCGCTGGCTGGCTCGTTCTGAACAAGAAGGACTCTCACAAAGGCACCAAGGCACAAAGGATGACTGAAAACGAAATGTCGGTGGAGGACAACGATCACCGTTGGCGCTGGCCGCGATTGTGCCTCACCGTCACGGCTGGGTCATGCACATTGGGGGCGCCGGGCGGTGACGGATGCCGCCGCAAACCCACAGGTACCCCCGGAATCGCAACAATCGGATTCCGGGTCGGAAAAGGGGCCCGGGGCGATCGTGATCCGAATGTCCGCGAACCCGGCCGCCGCGAGCATTTGCTCGAGTGCGTCGTGCGCGACCGCCCCCGCGGTGCAGGAGGCGTCACCTGAGGTGTAACCGAGACGGGCAAAATCACCCGTTTTGCAGCAGTCACAGCAGTCATTGAGGGATTCCGTTGCGATCGAGCCGTAGTGGCGCCGAACCCCTTCCCGGATGCCGGCGTCGTGTTCCGTTTGGATGCAAAAAATACGGCTCTTCACGCATTTACGCAACCGGGCCGGGGGCTTCCGCCTACGCGTTGCTACGGCCTGACTAGGAAAGCACCCCGCCTACGTCAGCGACCAATGCCGCCAGCGTAGGCGAACTGATTCCCTGTCGCGCCGAGCCGCTTGCGGGCGAAGGTGGGCCAAGCCGAGCCTTGGCGAAGGCGGATCCCTTGGTCACGAGCGCCAACGGCGCGCGATCACCGTAGCCTGAGGCAACGCCTCAGGATTGAGTACTGCCCATCCGCAGGCTGAATGCCTGCCTCACCACGCATCGCACGGGAGGCCCGCCTTCGCCCGTGAGCGGGACTACGGACGGGCAGGGAAGGACGCTTCCCCTGTTACACGCTGTCCTGACCTAGGGTTGCGAGACAGGAGACTACTCCGCGAGGAGTTCCCGGATCTCGTCGAGTTGAATCCGGGCCGATGCGGCGGCGCTTTCATCGAGGAGGTCGCGGAGGAGTTCCGCCTTGGATTTCTGTAGGGCGACGACCTTCTCCTCGATGGTTCCGGCGGTGATCAGTTTGATGGAGGTCACCTGGCGGGTCTGTCCGATGCGGTGGGCCCGGCCGGTCGCCTGATCCTCGACGGCGGGATTCCACCACGGGTCGAAGTGTACGACTGTGTCGGCGGCGGTGAGGTTGAGGCCGGTGCCGGCGGCCTTGAGGGCGAGCAGGAAGACGGGAATCTCCGGATCCTGCTGGAAGCGGTCGACCGCACGCTGGCGCTGCTGCCGGGGGGTGCTCCCATCGATGCGTTCCGACGGGAGCTGCCGTTCGGCCAGATAGTCGGCCAACAGGTCGAGCAGGGATGTGAATTGGGAGAAGACGAGGAGCCGCCCGCCGCTGTCCAGGGCCTCGTCGAGGAGTTCCTCGAACGCCGCCAGTTTGGCGGAACAATCCGGCGGCGCGGCGGGG
>SL_3KL_010_SEDDRAFT_10005874_pt1 | contig 10989 bp, 9 predicted proteins | sample SodLakKL_010_SED_2_FD_10381 | JGI IMG/M metagenome (IMG submission 10381)
TGGGATGAAGTGCCGGGCTATCTGCGAGTCGATGCCAACGGACCCCGCCTGCTGACCCTGGACGGCGGGGACTACCCGGTGGAATCGGGCCTCCCGGCCGACCCTGCCTGAGCCTCGAGGGCGGCCATCTCCGACTGACTGAAGCCGGCTGCCAGTCGCGCATCCAGTGCGAACGGCGGCCGCACCCGCCCCGGCATGTACTGCGCCAGCAGGTCCAGAAAGGTCGCCTCCGGATCCAGCCCGCGAAGCCCAGCGAGGTACCGGAACCAGCGGCTCCCGATACGAACATGGCTGACCTCCTCCCGCTGGATCACCCTCAGCACCGCAACGCTGTCATCGTCTCCCGCCGCTTCCAGCCGCCGGATCATGCCGGGTGTCACGTCGAGGCCGCGCGCCTCCAGCACCCTCGGTACCAGCGCCATCCGTTCCATCGGATCCGCGTCGGTCTTCACCGCCATCTCCCAGAGGCCATTGTGCGCGGGGAGATCGCCGTAGCGGCTGCCCAGCCGCTCGAGACGCTCCGACAGCAGCCGGAAATGCCGGGCCTCTTCCGCCGCTACCTGCAGCCAGTCGCTGATATATTCCGCCGGCAGTCCCCGGAACCGGTAGACGGCGTCCAGCGCCAGGTTGATCGCATTGAACTCGATATGGGTGACCGCGTGCAGCAGCGCCTGACGTCCCGGCAGCGTGTGCAGCCCCCGTTTCGGCAGATCCTGCGGCTGCACCAGTTCCGGGCGCTCGGGCCGCCCGGGGACCTCGATCCGGACCGGGGGCGGATCGCGCAGGTCGACTTCGAGTCCCCCGGCCCGCCAGGCTTCCAGCAGCCGTTCCACGCACTCGCACTTTTTCCCGGCGTCGCGGATCTGCAGCGCCCGCAATGCCATCGCGTGCACGCCGGACGCCCGCTTCTGCGCCGGCGGGCGATCGGCGGCTGCGCGCGGCGGCAAACCGAGCCGCACGATCAGCAGGTCCATCACGTTGGTGCCGGTCTGCGTTCCCGGCACGGTCTGAGCGAGCGCTTCCCAGAAGGCCGCGACGTTCGCCGCGCGGAGAGCCTCCCGCAACCGCGCACGGATGCCGCCGGCGTTCGCCTCCGGGGCGCGGTCGCCGAACCACGCCCCGGCGCTGCCGCTGTTGCCGTCCACGCCGTCGGTCGCGGCGCTGAGCACCTCGATCGGCCGCGGCCAGCCGCGGGCCAGCCACAGCAACAGGAGCAGCGCGGCGAGGTGCTGCGCGCGCCCGCCCCGCCCCGGGCATTCCGGCAGTCGCACCGACGCCTCGCCGCCCCACACGTGCACGCCGGCGGGCGCATTGCGCAGGAAGCGGGTCAGGTGGGCCGCCAGCGAGGTCCCGGAAAGTTCGGGAAACAGGCCGTGGTCCCAGGCGTGCTGGCCTGCTTCTGCCGCCGCCCGAGTCACCGCCCGACGGGCATCGGCATTGCCAGCAACCAGCCGGTGGGGCGGCCGCTGCGCCGCGGGCGTCGGGTTTTCGAGGCGCTCCAGCCAGTACCGCAATTCGGGCCAGCCGATATCCGGAACGCCGTGCTGCGGCAGCGGCGACTCCGGCGCCCAGAACGGCCCCGAACCGACCGAAGCCGGGGCATCCCCCGGGACGTCGCTGATGTACAGCACCCGCATGTCCCGCGCCGGGCACAGCGCCGCCGCACCCCCGGCCTTCAGCTGCGAGAATCGGCCGCGCAACGCATTCATCATCCGGATGTCGAGGCCCGCCGCGAGCAGCCGGGCATTCAGCACCTGCAAGAGCGGCAGGTCCACGCCGTCACGCGGGAGTTCGGCCAGCGCCGAGGCGCCGCCCGACAACAGCACCAGCAGCGTGTCCGCAGGCGGGATTGCGCGGAGGAAAGCGACGATCGCGTTCCCGGCCGCAAGGCTCTGCGCCCCGGGCACCGGGTGATTTCCGGGCCAGCGTTCCACCGGAAACCGGTGCGTCGAGGCGGGCTCGTCGGAAGCGGCCGGGGCAATCACCAAAGCCCTCGCGATCGAGTCCGGCCAGGCGGTCGCGGCACCGCCGAGCATCGCCTCCGCGGCCTTGCCGAGCGCCAGCACGTGCACCGGGCCCGCAGGTGCACTCTCGCCGGCCAGTGCCGCGATGACGGCCCCGCGTCCGTGCACCGCCTCGAGGGCCGCGCGGTAACCGTCGTGCAGCAGGAAGTTCGTACCGGTCACTTCAGACGGTCCAGCCCCCGCGCGAGGTCGCGCTGCACGTCCTCGATCGATTCCAGCCCCACCGCCACCCGCACCAGCCCCTCGGTGATGCCCTGTGCCTCGCGCATTTCCGGGCTCAGGCGTCCGTGGGTGGTCGTGGCGGGGTGCGTGATCGTGGTCTTCGCGTCGCCGAGGTTGGCGGTGATCGAGAGCATCCGCGTCTGGTCGATCAGCGACCAGGCCGCGTGGCGGCCGCCGGCGACCTCGAAACTCAGCACGCCGCCGTAGCCGCTCTGCTGCCGCCCCGCGAGTGCATGCTGCGGGTGCTCCTCGAGGCCGGGAAAGTGCACCGCCTGAACCGCAGGGTGCTTGCGCAGCCAGCGTGCAAGCGCGAGGGCGTTGTCGCTGTGTGCGCGCATGCGCAGGTGCAAAGTCTCGAGTCCCTTCAGGAAAATCCAGGCGTTGAACGGTGAAAGCGTCGGCCCGGCGCTGCGAAGAAAGCCATAGACCTCCTTGCCCACCCGTTCGGCATCGCCGAGCACCGCACCGCCGAGGCAACGCCCCTGCCCGTCGAGGAACTTGGTCGCGGAGTGGATCACCAGGTCCGCACCCAGATCCAGCGGACGTTGCAGTGCGGGTGTGCAGAAGCAGTTGTCGACCGCCAGCAGCACGCCGCGTTCACGGGCGATCGCGGCCAGCGCCGCGATGTCGACCAGTTCCCCCAGCGGGTTCGACGGTGTCTCGCAAAAATACAGCCGCGTCTCCGGACGGGTGGCCTCCGCCCAGGCCGACAGGTCGGACAGCGGCACGTAGCTCACCTGCACCCCGAAGCGGGCCATGTAGTTGTTCAGCAACACCGTGGTGGTCCCGAATACCGAGCGCGAGCAGACGACGTGGTCGCCGCTGCGCAGCAGGCCCATCATCGTCGCGAGGATCGCCGACATGCCGGAGGCGGTGGCGACACACGACGCGGCGCCTTCCATCGCAGCCAGGCGTTCCTCGAAGGCCCTGACCGTGGGGTTGGTAAAGCGCGAATAGATATTGCCGGGGATGTCGCCGCCGAAGCGGGCGGCGGCCTCCGCCGCGCTCGAGAACACGAAGCTCGAGGTCGGAAAGATCGCCTCCGAATGCTCGTTCTCCGCCGTGCGTCGGTAGCCGGCGCGCACCGCGACGGTCTCGGGATCGTATTCGCTGGGGTCGAAATCCTGCATGGGCGTGTTCCGGGGACAGCGGGCGGATGGCGGAACCGGGCCCGGGGAGAGGACCGGGCGGGTCGGGGCACCGGGAAACGAGGCCACACTATACTGGCTCTTGAAACCCATCCCAAAGAACGCGGGCTGGCAGGCTTCAATCATCCACGAAAAAGGCCCCGTGAAGGGGCCTCTTTCGTGGATGGCTGGGGGACCAGGATGACTCGGCCTTCGGCCTCGCCCTTCGGGCCGCCCGCGCTCCGCGCGGACGTTGGCTCCGCTTCGCTCCGCGCTCGAACCTTCCAGGTTCGAACCCTGGCAGGCTTCAATCATCCACGAAAAAGGCCCCGTGAAGGGGCCTCTTTCGTGGATGGCTGGGGGACCAGGATTCGAACCTGGGTTGACGGAGTCAGAGTCCGTAGTCCTACCGCTAGACGATCCCCCAATTCGGCGGGCCGGGGGGCGTGTTCCCAGCCCGGGAACTCAGCGCTTGGAGAACTGCTTCGCGCGCCGGGCCTTGGCGAGGCCGACCTTCTTGCGTTCCACCGCGCGTGCATCGCGGGTCATGAAGCCCGCCTGGCGCATCGGGGATCGGAGGTTCTCGTCGTACGAAACCAGCGCCCGGGCGATGCCGAGGCGGATGGCGCCGGCCTGGCCATTGGCGCCGCCTCCCTGCACCGTAGCGATCACGTCGAAGCGGTCTTCCGCCTCCGCGGTCACCAGCGGCTGGCGCACCACCATCTGCGAGGTCTGGCGGCCGAAATAGTCACCCAGTGCCTTGTTGTTGACGATGATGTCGCCCTTGCCCGGACGGAGGAAGACGCGCGCGGATGCGGTCTTGCGGCGGCCGGTGCCATAGTTCTGGTTCATTGCCATGAATGCGTTGTCCTTGACGTAAACGGTGCGGCGAAATTTCGGCGTTTCGCTAGATTTCCAGCGGCTGCGGCTGCTGAGCGGCATGCCGATGCTCGCTGCCCGCGTAGACCTTGAGCTTCTTGAACATCGCGCGACCCAGCGGGTTCTTCGGCAGCATGCCCTTGACCGCGAGTTCCAGCACGCGTTCGGGGGAACGGTCGATCATCTGCGCGAAGTTGGCCTGTTTCAGGCCGCTGGGGTACCCGGAGTGCCGATAGTACATCTTGTCGCTGGCCTTGTTGCCGGTGACGCGCACCTTCTCGGCATTTACCACGACGATGTAGTCGCCCGTATCGACATGAGGCGTATACACGGGCTTGTGCTTCCCGCGAAGGCGGCGCGCGATCTCGGTGGCCAACCGGCCGAGGGTCTTGCCGTCTGCGTCGACGAGGTACCAGTCGCGTTCGACTTCGGACGGCTTGGCGCTGATGGTCTTCATGCCTGTTGCTCCGGGGGCGGGGCGTTTGGAAAGCGCGGAATGGTAACCGACGCGCGCCGTGGGTTCAAGCTGCGCGACGGGTCGCGCAACGAAAAACGCCGGCCCGAAGGGGGCCGGCGCTCCGTCGACTGCAGGGGCTGGTCCGCTTACATGCGGTCCAGGGCCTTCTCCTGCACGCGCTCCATGAGTGCCGGATCGTTCTGCAGCGCCATGGCGACCTCGTTGTATTCCTGGACGCTCATCCCGGACTGCTCCACGGCCCGCATCATTTCCTCCTGGGCCTCCTGCTGGAGGGCCTGAGCCTCGGCTTCGTCAGAGGCACCATGGAGGCGCTCGGTGTACTCCTCGCGAATCCCCTGCACCGCGACAAAGGCGTCGACGAAGGTGTCCACGGTCTGATCGGTCACCGCGGTCTGCGGCGTGGCCTCACCAAAGGCCGGCTGGCCAGTGCCCTGAGCGTCCTGTGCGAAAGCGGTGCCGCCGGCGGCAAAGAGGGCGGCCAGGGCGATGGTCAGGGCGGTCTTGCGAATCGTCATTGAATACTCCTTCGAATTTGAGTTGCTTGCGCCCTCCGGACAAAGCAGAACTCATGCCAATGAGTGCCGCCCGGCATCGAACACTCGCTTGATCAATGACTTGCCTTTAGTCCGACAGAGCCAGGCCACGCCCTGCATCCCTCCCACTGGCGGCGCAACACGCCACATGTGTCAAATCGATACGGCCCAGCCGGTCACAACTCGTCGCCCAGCCTCCGGTAAAGCGTCTTGCGGCCGATGCCGAGGATGCGCGCTGCGCGTTGCTTGTTTCCCTCCGTGTGGGCGAGTACCTGCCGGATATACCGGTTCTCGAGCTCTTCCAGCGTCTCCCAGGCTTCGTCGTGCTCGCCATCGCCCCGCAGCCCGGCCACGGACGGATCCCGCAGCGGCGCATCTGCGCGGACCCGCTCGGGGAGATCGTCGAGTCGGATCACCCCGTCGCGGGCAAGCGTGGCCGCCCGCTCGACCAGACCGGCCAGTTCGCGAACATTGCCCGGGAAGCGGTAGCCAAGGAGCCGCCGCATGGCCTCGGGCTCGACCCGCCTGGCCGACAACCCCTGTTCGAGCGCGTGACGGCGCAGGAAGATGTGCAGCAGCCGTGCAATGTCCTCGCCGCGCTCGCGCAGGGGCGGAACCTCGATGCGGAAGGTCTCCAGCCGAAAGAAGAGGTCCTCGCGCAGCTGGCCTTCGTTCATCAGTTCGGTGACATCCCGGTGCGTGGCCGCAACGATCCGCACATCCGTCGGGATCTCTTCGTTGGCGCCGACCGGCCGTACCCGGCCGTCCTGCAGCACCCGCAACAGCTTGGTCTGCATCGAGGCCGGCATCTCGCCGATCTCGTCGAGAAACAGCGTGCCCCCGTCGGCTTCCAGGAAAAGGCCCCTGCGCGAACCCTTCGCACCGCTGAACGCGCCCGCCGCGTGCCCAAGCAGTTCGGATTCCAGCAGGGTCTCGGGGATGCCGGCGCAGTTCAGGGCCACGAATGGACCCTCTGCACGGGGGCTCTCCTCGTGCAATGCCCGCGCGACAAGTTCCTTGCCGGTCCCGGACTCCCCGGTGATCAGCACGCTCCCATCCGACGGGGCAATGCGGCGGATCAGGTCGAACAGGCGCAGCATTGCCGGGCTCTTTCCCTGCATCCCGTGAAAGCCGTTGTCGCCCAGCACCTCCCGGTACTGCCGGACCTCGGCGCGCAGCTGCCGTGTCTGCAGCACCCGCTGTGCCGCCAGCCGCAGGTGCTCGAGATCAACCGGCTTGGTCAGGAAGTCGTCGGCCCCCGCCTTCAGCGCACCGACCGCCTGGTCGATGGTGCCGAAGCCGGTCAGCATGATGAACCCGGGCGCCGGCACCAGCGTGCGGGTCGCCTCGAGCACCGCGAACCCGTCCGCCTCCGGCAGACGCAGGTCGCTGACCACCAGCGCGAAGCTCCGTTCGCCAAGCAGCGTTACCGCCTGTTCGGCGCTGGCGACCGTCGTCACCGGGTAGCCCGCATCCGAGAGTTCCTGCTGCAGCAGTTCGCGGTGCCCAGGGTCGTCCTCGACCACGAGCACCGTTTCCTCGGCCCGATCGTTCGTCATGGCCCCTCCCCTCCCGTCGCGGGCAGGGTGATCACGAAACGCGTGCCGGGCTGCCAGTCACGGTCCAGCCGCAGCTCGCCGCCGTGGTCCTCGACCGCCGCATGGGCGACGGCCAGCCCAAGGCCGGTGCCCTGTCCGGTTGGCTTGGTGGTGAAAAAGGGTTCAAAAAGCTGGCACACGTCCTCCTCCGCGATCCCGGGACCATCGTCGGTTACGTTGATTTGCACCCCGGACGCCCCGTCGTTTGCAATCTGCCGCCAGTCAACGCGGACACGCCGGCTGGCCGCATGGATCGCGTTCTCGACCAGGTTGCCCAGCGCCTGTTCGAGCCGGGCGGGGTCCGCACGCAGGGTGAGTGTATCGTCTTCCACCGCATCGCTGCCGGACCCTGTCTCGACCTCGATTTCCGGACGTCCGGCCCCGATCCGCACCCTCGCGACCACGTCAGCCACGAGAGCGGGGAGGACGATCTCCCGCGTGTTCAGCGGGTTGCGCCGGGCGAAATTCAGTAGCTGGCGCACGATGTGCTCTACGCGGCGCAGTTCCGCCAGCAGACTGCGCATCTCCGCAGTGGCCGGCGAATCGTCGGGCATCTCGCGCCGTGCCCGCTGCGCGCGACCGGCAATCACCCCGAGCGGCGTGCCGAGCTCGTGCGCAACGCCCGCCGCCAATTGACCAATCGCGGCCAGCTTCTCGGAATGGCGCAGCTTCTCCTCGAGCTCCGCGCGCCGGAGACGTTGCGCCTCCAGCGCCCGTTCCGATTCCTCGCGTCGAGCGATCATCTCGTTCATCGTGGTCGCAAGCATGCGCAGTTCCTGAGGCCCCTGCTCCGGCACGCGCAGACCCCGGGTCCCGTCGCCGATCCGGCGCATCGCGTCCGCCAGCCGGCTGACGTGGCGCCCGACCGCGCGGTGATACCCGATCAGTACCACGAGCAGGAACAGCACCGACAACAGCCCGATTGCCAAACCTCCCTGCCAGCGCAGCTGTGCAATGTAGGCCTCGAACCGGGTCACATCACGGGTGATCTGCAGCAGCCCGATGATCCGGCCACCGGCATCCGTCAGCGGCAGAAAGAAGGAAAAGACCTCGCGACCCTGTCGTTCGTCAAAGGCGCCCTGGCTACCCCCCTCGGTGATCACGCGGGCTTCACGCCGGCGTTCGAGCAGGGGGCTGCGCGGACCGCTGGTCGCGACCAGTTCCCCGTCGGAATCGTACACATAGACGCCGAAGACCTGCTCGAGCTGAAACGCGGAGTCGAGGGCCTGCTGCACGTCCAGCGCCTCCCGTCGAATCATCGCTGTGGAAATGGGCAATCGGATGGATCGCGCCACCAGCTCGATGTCCTCCTGCATGCGCAGTTCCATCTGGTGTTCGAATTCGCGAAGCCCCAGCAGCCCCAGCGCCACCAGCAGACCCAGCAGCGGCAACAGCACGAAGGCGATCACGGCGTTGCGCAGGTTGTTGAATCGCAGGTACATCGGATGGTGAACGGGCCGGTTTTGGAGCACAGAGGTATCAGAATCCGGCGGAAGTTGCGAATCGGGAGCGCACCGGGGATACTGAAACGGAGGCATAAAAAAAGGCGCGAACCGAAGTTCGCGCCAATTAACCACCAAAGGAGGATGGAGGAGTACGCTGAGGGTTGCGGGGGTGCAACCAATCAACGTATGAGCATATTCTGATATTAACCCTCGCCTGTCAACCCCGCACTGCAAAAAAAATTGCTCCTCTACTGCNGATGGCGGCCACGGGACGCCTCTGCAACAATGTGGCTCAAACCNGGAACGGCCGATGCCATGCTTGGATTCCACAGCATTCCCGTCACCGCCTTCGAACAGAACGCCACGCTGATCTGGTGCGAGCAGACGCGGGAAGCCGCCTGGGTCGACCCGGGCGGCTCCCCGGAGCGGCTCCTCGAGGCGGCACTCGAACGCGGCCTGACACTCCGCCAGATCCTCCTGACCCACGGCCACCTCGACCACGTCGGCGGTGCTCGCGCCCTCGCGGACCTCGCGTCGATCCCGATCGTCGGCCCGGGAGAGGCCGACCGCTTCTGGCTTGAACAACTGCCGATGCAGTCGCGGATGTTCGGTGCCGAAGAGGTGCAACCCTTCCTTCCCGATCGCTGGCTCTCCGAGGGGGAAACCGTGCGGGTCGGCGAGCAGGTGCTTGACGTTTACGAGTGCCCGGGGCACACCCCGGGCCACGTGATCTTCCACCATGCGCCGAGCCGCCTGGCGCTGGTGGGCGACGTGCTGTTCGCCGGAAGCATCGGACGCACCGATTTTCCGCGTGGCAACCACGCCGATCTGTTGCAGTCGATTGCCGACAAGCTCTGGCCACTGGGCGACGATACGCGCTTCGTGCCGGGACACGGTCCGATGTCCACCTTCGGCCGGGAACGCCAGAGCAATCCCTTCGTCGGTGATGCGGTGCTGGGCTCGGGGAGTTAGCGTGAAAGTCGCGCACCCGCCGCTCTCCCGCTTGCGGACAAGGTGCCCAAGGGCCGGGAGCGACTCGAACCGCCGAAGGCGGGCCCGAAGGGCGGAGGGCAGGATGCCCGGAGTAACAGGGCCGGGGGTGAGGGCCTGGGCCGGTGCCGCACCCCCACCCCAACCCTCCCCCACAGGTGGGGGAGGGAGACGTTCATCGAAGGGGGTGGCGGGGCCGGCTCAGCGCATCGCCTTCAGCGCCATGATCCGCTCCTCGATCGGCGGATGGGTCATGAACAGGCGTTTCAGACCCTGCCGCACGCCGCCGCGGATGCCGAAGGCCGCCATCTGATCCGGCATGTCAACCGGCCGCCCGGAGGCACGGGCCAGCGACTCCAGGGCGCCGACCATCTTGTCGCGACCGGCCAGGCGTGCGCCCGCCTGGTCGGCCCGGAACTCGCGCTGGCGCGAGAACCACATCACGATGATCGAGGCCAGGATCGCGAGCAGGATCTCCATCACGATCGTGGTGATCCAGAACGCAGGCCCGTGACCGGATTCGTTCTTGAAAACCACGCGGTCCACGAAGTGGCCGGCCACGCGCGCGAGGAAGATCACGAAAGTGTTCACCACGCCCTGGATCAACGCCAGTGTGACCATGTCGCCATTCGCGACGTGACCCACCTCGTGACCCAGCACCGCCTCGACCTCGCCCTGATCCATGTTGCGCATCAACCCGGTGCTGACCGCCACCAGGGCGTTGTTGCGACTCATCCCGGTCGCGAAGGCGTTGGGATCCGGCGAGTCGTAGATGCCAACCTCGGGCATGCCGATACCGGATTCGCGAGCCTGGCGCTTCACGGTCTCGAGCAGCCACTGCTCGGTCGCATTGCGCGGCTTCTCGATCACGTGCACCTTCATCGTCTTCTTGGCCATCCACTTGGAGATGGCCAGCGAGATGAAGGACCCGCCGAATCCGAACACCGCGGCGAAAACCAGCAGCGCGTTGAGGTTGAGGTCCACGCCCTCCTCATCGAGGATACGCTCTACCCCGAGCAGGCGCAGCACGATGCTGAGGACCACGATGATCGCGAGGTTGGTCCCCAAAAACAGAAGGATACGCTTCATGTTGACTCCTGACAGTCCATAAGGAAACGCCGATACCCGCTATTAGATGGGGCACCGGGCCGGAAATTCAAGTGGCGTGCGCAACGCACTCACGTCTGCGCCTCCAGCCGCTCGACCTTCTGATAACCGCGCGGCAGCTTGTACCCGCGGCGCCCGCGATCGCCTTCGTAGCCGGCCCATTCGGATCGCCCCATTCCCTTGAATCTGCGGCCCGAGTGAATGACCAGGGTCCCATCGTGCGGCAACACCCCCCCCCCCCCCCCGTCCTTCAGCCGCGCAGCGGGAATGCCGATGATCTTGTTGCCCTTGCCGCGCGCCATCTCGGGTAGCTCTGCGGCCGGCACGATCAGCAGGTAGCCCTCGGACGTCACCAGCGCCAGCCGGTCGCTCGCGGGGTCGCGCACGCGCAGCGGAGGCAGCACGTCGGCACCCTTCGGCACGGTCAGCACGGTTTTCCCGGACTTCTGGCGGCTGAACAGGTCGCCAAGCCGGGCGATGAACCCGTAGCCGTGGTCGGTGGCCAGCAGCCAGGTCTCGTCCGGCGCACCCGAGGCCAGACCGACGAAATGGCCGCCGTCGGCGGCGGCGACTCGCCCCGAGAGCG
>SL_3KL_010_SEDDRAFT_10005875_pt1 | contig 10989 bp, 11 predicted proteins | sample SodLakKL_010_SED_2_FD_10381 | JGI IMG/M metagenome (IMG submission 10381)
CCAAATCTCTGATACCCATTCCATTATGGATCATCGATTTTCGCATGGTAACAGCCACCAGCTTCACAAAGTGGTTGTAAAAGGGAATGCACACTCCATATTCAATGGTAAAATCTTTGTGCAAAGGGATGCTCAGAAGATCGATTCCTTTCAGGAGAACCGAAATTTGCTGTTGTCTGCGAATGGTTTGGTTAACACAAAACCTCAGCTCGAAATATTTGCGGACGATGTACTATGTTCCCACGGAGCAACCATCGGCCAATTAGACGCTGAGCATGTGTTTTACCTGCAGAGCAGGGGAATGACTGAACAAAAGGCAAAAGAGGTATTGACATATGCATTTGCCCTTGAAACGATTGAAAACGTTAAGGTTGAGTCCGTCCATCAATTACTTATTGATGAAGTTAAACGATATACAACAACCGAACTCACCAGGGAAGTATTTGCATGAGAGACATGGCCCATTCTATAGTGAAAAGTGTTGATTTTGACCGGATACGGGAAAGGGATTTTCCCGTTCTGAGCCGGGAAATTAACGGTAAGCCCCTGGTGTACCTGGATAATGCGGCATCAAGCCAGATGCCGCGCCAGGTTGCTGACAGGCTGGATCACTATCACAGGATGGAACATGCCAACGTTCACAGAGGAATTCATACACTGAGTCAGCTTGCAACGGATGCTTATGAAAATACCAGAAAAAAAGTAAGAGATTTCATCAATGCTAAAAGTGAAGATGAAATTATTTATACAACCGGTACAACAGATTCCATTAACCTTGTATCTAATAGCCTTGGAGGCATAGTCTTAGAGAAAGGAGATGAAATTCTTCTAAGTGAAATGGAACACCATGCCAATATTGTTCCATGGCAGATGATCGCTAATAGAAATGGAGCTGTCATAAAAGTAATCCCGGTAACAGACCAGGGTGAACTTGACCTGGAAACCTTACAAGATCTGCTTTCTGAGAGGACGAAGATTGTTTCTGTCGTTCATGTTTCGAATGCACTGGGAACAGTGAACCCGGTAAAGGAGATAACAGCACTTGCCCATCAATTTGGCGCATACGTCCTGCTGGATGGAGCTCAGGCAATTCCTCATCAGAAAGTTGATGTACAGGATCTCGGATGTGATTTCTATGCTTTCTCAGCACATAAAATGTGCGGGCCTACAGGCTTTGGAATTTTATATGGCAAAAAAGAGCACCTCGAAAAAATGCCTCCGTACAGGGGCGGAGGTGACATGATTGATAAGGTCAGTTTTGAAGAGACTACTTACAATATCGCTCCCTTTAAATTTGAAGCCGGCACACCCCCAATCGCAGCAGGAATCGGGCTCGGAACTGCAATCGATTATCTTTCGGAAATTGGAATGGATCGAATTGCCAAACGGGAAAAGGAGCTTGTTGATTACGCATTAAAACAAATGGCAAATATTAATGGGCTCAGTTTCTTTACTACACCAAATCAGCGGGCTTCTGTTATTTCATTTACGTTTGAGGATATTCATGCACATGATGTAGGTACAATCCTTGACAAACAAGGTATCGCAATCAGAACCGGACACCATTGTGCCCAACCGATTCTTAAACGTTTTGGAGCAAATGCCACAGCCCGGGCTTCATTCTCATTTTACAATAACAAAGAAGATGCAGACCGGTTAGTGGAAGGCTTGGATTATGTCAAAACTTTTTTCGATTAAACTTAACCTATTGTATTCCAATTGATTAAATATTTTTTCTTGTTAAACGTTATATAATAAAAAGCAGACGATTATGCCAAAGATTAAAGAAATAGAAAGGACACCAAACCCGGACGCGATGAGGTTTGTATTGAGTGAGCCACTTACCAATGGTGTAACTCGTTCATTTGAAAGTGCCATGGAAGCTGAAGATGATGAGCTCGCTAAAGCACTCTTCTCAGTTGAGAACATTATCAATGTCTATTATGTGGATAAGTATGTAACGGTAACCCAGGATGGGCAAGCAGTTTGGTCAGAGCTGTTAAGAAAACTTGCCCCTCCAATAAGGGAAGCAAAACCGATGCTTNATATTGAAGANGATGCTGAAGTGCATGCAACCAGGGAAGTACAGGAGACAGATGACCCGAGGCTGCAACAGATCAATCAGTTACTCGATGAACAAGTTCGGCCTTACCTGCTTGCTGATGGGGGAGGTTTGAAAATTCTCGGACTCGAAGGTAACAGGTTAAAAGTTCATTATCAGGGTGCATGCGGTACCTGTCCGACAGCAACTTCAGGTACTCTCTATGCAATTGAAAGCATGGTAAAACGTATCGATCCTGAAATTCAGGTCATAGCCGTCTAAGGAGGATTATTAAACGTGTCTGAAATAAAAGTAAGTGACAGAGCTGCTCAGCGAATACGTGAAATACGTAATGAGCAACAAATTGATAAGAATATTCCACTTAGGATTTCTGTAAAAAGTGGCGGGTGCTCAGGACTTACCTATGACATCGATTTTGATGCAAAGAATGAACTTAAGAAGGATGATGAACAATTTGAAGATAACGGAATACAGATTGTGGTGGATATGAGAAGTTTTCTTTATCTGGCCGGAACTCAGCTTGATTACAGTGATGGCCTGACAGGACAGGGTTTTCATTTTCAAAACCCCAATGCTGTCAGAACCTGTTCCTGCGGTGAATCTTTTTCTCTGTAAGATTTTATGAGTGAAATAGTTAATAAAATTCAACAGTCCAAGCTTGTAACTGTAGACCTTGAAAAATTTCTTGAGGGAGAGTCGTTTCAGGAACTTGATGTGAAACAATTTCTCTTTAAAGAAATGATATTAAAAGAGGATCACTTCAGGGAAGAGTTGAATCAACACGACTGGCAAAAATACAAAGACAAATGGCTTGCAGTCTACTGTTCATCTGATGCGATAATTCCTTCGTGGGCCTGGATGCTTATAGTAACCTATGCCGGCGACTATGCAAAAGATGTTATTTTTGGATCCGAAGCAGACGCAAAAATGGCCGCAATTCAACAAAAAGGAGATCAACATGACTGGTCTGTTTATAATAACAAATATGTTCTCCTGAAAGGATGCAGTAAAATGGAGGTGCCACCCGCTGCATACCTCGAAGCCACAAAAAAATTGATCCCCTATGCAGGTAAACTAATGTATGGTGAAGCCTGCTCAAATGTGCCTGTTTACCGCAAATCGAAAAAAAATGCCTCTTCATAACCGATCTGTATTGGTCACAGGATCTTCACGCGGTATAGGCAAGGTCATTGCTTCACAGTTACTCACCATGGGAGCAAAAGTTATCGGGACAAGCCGTACTCCTGAACCACCTTCTGATTTTCGGAATTCCGGCAATTACCAACACAAAAAACTCGACCTTGCTGATATCACTCAATTGAATCAATTCCTTGTTGAGACTGATATGGCCAGGCAATCCGTTTCAGTATATGGTGAAGATTATTTGAAAAAAGGACTTTCCTTTGACCAACTAACTCAACCAGCGGATGTTGCTGAAATTGTTATATTTTTGGCATCAGAAAAAGATCGTCATATGACTGGTTCTACATTTCATGTAAATGGCGGTTCATATCTGAATTAATTCATATCGGCAGTCAAATGAGCATAAAAGAACGAAAGAAAGACCATGTTGAATTAACAGCATCAGGTAATGCCGCTTATCATAAATCAGCCGGTTTCGATCGATATGATTTTAATCATGATGCACTCCCTGAAGTTAACCTGGATGATGTCTCTACTTCAGCTTCTTTATTGGGAAGAGATTTTACCATGCCTCTGTTTCTTTCATCCATGACCGGTGGTTATGATGAAGGACGCCGGATTAATGCTATGCTAGCTGAAACCTGCGAAAAAATGAACCTTCCTTTCGGAGTTGGAAGCCAGCGTGTGATGATTGAGAACCCTGATGAAACTGAAACATTTAAAATTGTACGAGATATCGCTCCTTCTGCTTTCATCGCTTCAAATATTGGTGGAGCCCAGCTTATTGGCAATCTTTCAGATGAACACTTAGGTCTGATTACTGAAGCCATCAAAGCAGATGCAATCATCGTTCACCTTAATCCTTTACAGGAACTTATACAGCAGGAAGGTGACAGAAGTTTTCAGGGTATTGAAAAAGGTATCACCCATCTTGTAACCAATTGTGATTTGCCCGTTATTGTCAAAGAAACCGGAGCCGGGATCTCTGCTGATGTAGCATCAAGACTTCTTTCTGTTGGTGTACAGGTGATCGATGTTTCAGGTGCAGGCGGTACCAGCTGGAGTAAAGTGGAAAGATTGAGATCCGGAACCGATCAGGAACTGCTTTTCGATGACTGGGGTATTCCGACAGTTGACTGCATTGAGCAGATAATTCCACTTCGTGAAACGTTCAGATTCGGATTGATTGCTTCGGGGGGTATCCGGTCAGCGGCTGATATGGTAAAGTCTCTTGCACTTGGAGCCAATTTTACTGCTACCGCTCAACCGGTAATTAAAGCCCTGAAAAACTCCGGACAAGAGGGCCTGGAAAATTTGCTCAAACAATGGAAGAAGGAGATGACCTATATATTAACTCTTCTTGGATGCAGAACTGTAAGGCAATTGACACCACAACATTTGAGAAAACACAAACCCATTTAAACTGATCAATTTGTATATTCTGTTTTAGATAAATTTTAAGCCAGATTCTTTGAATATCTTCAGTAAGTACGTACCTCTCATCGATCGTGAACTCAAGAAAATTCCTTTTGATTGTGATCCGGCAAGTTTATATGAACCGTGCCGATATATTCTTAAAAATGGTGGTAAAAGAATCAGGCCGTTACTAACACTTCTCGGTGCCGGAATTTGCGGAAGAGATGAAGCTGTCAGGAAAGCTGTTCCTGCTGCACTCGCTGTTGAATTAATTCATAATTTTACATTAGTACATGACGATATTATGGATGAAGCAGATTCAAGACGAGGCAAACCGAGCGTCCATTCCAAATGGGGTATACCGACTGCAATTCTTGTAGGAGATCTTCTGCATACTGAGGCATTTCAACAACTAAATTTATATGGATCTGATACAACAGTATCCCGAGAGCAATTTTCGGCATTATATCAAACTTTGCTTGATTCAATAAAAACAGTATGTGAAGGCCAGGCATTGGATATGGAATTTGAAGGTTCTAATGATGTTCATACCGGCTTGTATCTGAAAATGATAGAAGGGAAAACTTCTGCACTGCTCAGTGGCTCATTATCGATGGGAGGTATTGTCGGGGCGGGTAGTGATGAACAGATCGATTATCTCAGACAGGTAGGCAAACAGATGGGACTTGCATTTCAAATACAGGACGACCTGTTGGATGTGGTAGCTGATCCTGAAAAGTTTGGAAAAGTTCAAGGTGGTGATATCAGGGAAGGAAAAAAAACGTATCTTCTGCTGCTTGCTTTTGAATTGAGCAATGAAATCCAAAAAAAAGAGTTACACAGATTGTCACAGCAAAATTATTTAACTGATACGGACGTTGAACGTGTGATTGATATCTATGAACAAACCGGTACTATTCGGAAAACTGAAGAGAAAGTGAGTGCATATTATCAAAATGTTCTGGATCTGATGAACTCATTTGAAGATTCCACTTTTAAAACAGATCTTGTTTCACTATTAAATTTTTTAAAAAATCGAGATTACTGATCAGTATGAAGAAATTATCCCTGCTGCTTATCATTGTTTTTATCATCGCTTCATGCAGAAGCCAGGAACTTATCAGGCCCGGCGACACTCTTGAAGTTGCATTTGAAAAAGCTTACTCACTGTATGAAGAGGAGCGATGGAGAGATGCGGCTAATGCTTTTGAGACAGTTATATCAATCGGTCGTGGTACGGATTTTGGACAAAATGCCCAATATTACCTGGCGGAAAGTCATTTTAATAATCGTCAGTACCTTCTTGCGGCCTCAGAGTATGAACGATATTCACAAAGCCATCCTAACTCACAAAGAAGACAGGAAGTTGACTTCAAAGCTGCACTTTCTTATTACAATTTGAGTCCGCGTTATAATATAGATCAGACGCAAACACACAGGGCTATTGAGCAGTTCAGGCTTTTTCTGGCTCGATATCCAAACTCCGAACGGATTTCGGAGGTAAGTGATAAAATCGATGAGCTTCGAAACAAGCTTGCACGTAAGAATTTTGAAGCTGCTGAATTTTATATGAGAACCAACAGGTATAATGCTGCTGCAATCTACTATGATATTGTGATCGACAGGTATCCTGAATCAGATTTTGCAGAACAGGCTTTAGTAAGACAAATCGATGCATATATCCAATATGCAAGCAATAGTGTCACAGCCCGTCAGGAGGAAAGATATCAAAAAGCTGTTGAAAGCTATGAAAAATATCTTGAACTATTCCCAAGAGGTGAAAACCGATCAAGAGCTGAAGATCTTTACGACAGAGCTGTTGAGGCATTGGCCCGGTTCAGCACAGAAGCCGATGAAGAAACCGTTACTGCAAGCAGCTAAATGAATTTTGACCAATTCTATGGCTGATAGAATCGGAATTTTCGGGGGGGTATTCGATCCGGTGCATCTTGGACACCTATCGATTTCCCGATCTTTTCTTGAAAGCAAGATTATCAATCAACTGCTGATATTGCCTTCACCATCCCCTCCGCACAAACAGGGCAAATCGATACTATCCCTTAAGCACAGATTACAAATGCTTGAACTTGCATATCAGGGATGGGATAATATTGATATTAGTGATTTGGAAACCCGGCTGCCTGCACCATCCTATACTTTACAGACGGTCAAACATCTGCAGAAATCCAACCCTGACAACCTTTACTTTCTCTGCATCGGGGGAGACTCATTAAAAAATTTCAAAAGCTGGTATGAATACAGACAAATTCTTAACAGGGTTACTTTGCTGGTAGCTGAACGTCCTGAAATATCACTGGATGATGTTTCAGAAGAGTTACTTGAAAAAAGTATCTTTGTTGATCATCAACCGGTTAAAATTTCATCAACTGCAATCCGAAAACAAGCTGATTATGGATTGAAAATAAGTGATGGTCTGCCGGATGAGGTATTAGATTACATACTAAAGCATCACCTATATGATACATAACCATGCTACGACGTGAATTCTTAAAAACATCGGGGCTTTTCGTTACAGCATCACTGATACCTAATTTATTACATTCCCGTAAAGATTTACCGGAAAGGATACTTCCTAAAGCGCTTAAACCTGGCGATACAATTGGTTTCATCGCACCTGCAGGTATTTTATTTGATGAACAGCTTTATGAGAATATGCAGAATGTTATGGAATCCCTGGGTTTTCGGGTTCGATTTGGAAAAAATGTTAGAAAACGGTACGGTTATCTTGCCGGAACTGACAAAGAACGTGCCAGTGATCTGAATGATTTTTTTTCTGATCCGGAAATTAACGGTATTGTAACTGTTCGGGGAGGGTGGGGGTCGAATAGAATTCTAAACCTGGTTGATTTTGATAATATCAGGGAAAATCCGAAGGTTTTCTGTGGCTTCAGTGACATTACGGCTCTTCATTTCTCAATTTATAAAAAAACAGGACTGGTCACATTTCACGGCCCAAACGGTAACTCTGATTGGACTATATTTACAAAAAATCATTTTCACAATACTATTACCGGCAATGTTGCAAAACCATTATTGAAGAATCCGGGAAAAGAAAAGCACAATATATTTACGATAACTCCTGGTGTCGCGACCGGAAAGCTCCTGGGTGGAAACCTGACATTGGTGACCTCACTTATTGGAAGCCAATACCTGCCCGATATGACCGGTGCGATTCTCTTCCTTGAAGATGTCGGAGAAGATATCTACCGCATCGACCGGCTGATGTCGCAGCTTCAGTTAAGTGGTATATTGAAGAAATTGAATGGCTTTATTTTCGGTAAGTGCACAAATTGCAGAGAGAGTCAGCCCGTATCACTTTCTTTAGAAAATATTTTTGATCATTATCTCAAACCGCTCGGAATACCTGCATTTAGCGGATCCATGATCAGTCACGAACCAAATAATTTTACCATCCCAATCGGAATTAAAGCAAAAATCGATTCTTCAGAAGGCACGATCCAATTGCTTGAAAAATCTGTCAGCTAACCCATTACATATATTTTACATACCGGTTGATTTTTCATAGATTCAGCCATGAAAAAGTTTGTCTTAAAAAGAGAACCCGGGACGACAAAGGAACCAGACTACCAGATTGATTATGAAAATCTGTTAAACGATGCACAGTTATCAGCTGTATATCATGATCATGGGCCGGCTTTAGTAATTGCCGGGGCCGGTACGGGCAAAACACGAACACTGGTTTACAGAGTGGCCAGGCTTGTCGAATCAGGAATCGACCCGTCTGAAATCCTGCTGCTTACGTTTACAAGAAAAGCCTCCAATGAGATGATCAATCGTGCAAGCCGTATTCTTGATGACCGATGTTCCAGGGTAAAAGGAGGGACATTTCACTTCTACTGTAATCAAATATTGCATCGATATGCCGGCCGAATTGGATATCCGGAAAACTTCACTATAATTGATGCCTCCGATTCAATGGATACAATTCAGCTCTTACGGGCACAAATGAAACTGAATAAGAGTGATTCACGGTTTCCGAAAAAATCAACTTTGTATAACATTTTTAGCAGCAGTATAAATAAACAGCAATCACTGGCAGAAACTCTTGAAAGTCAATATCCTCATTTTTTATATCATCTTGAGAGTATTTCAGAGCTATTTACAGAGTTCCGGAATTATAAAGAAAAAAATGGAGTGATGGACTTTGACGACTTGCTTGTCAGAACATGCCAGCTTCTGAATGATTTTGATGATATACGCTTAACCGTAGCCGGTAAACACCGGCATGTGCTGGTTGATGAATACCAGGATACCAATGCTCTGCAGTCAGATTTGACACAGCTTTTCAGCTCTGTACATAAAAATATCATGGCTGTTGGCGATGACGCTCAAAGCATCTATTCATTCAGGGGGGCTGACCACAGGAATATTATGGCTTTTCCGGAGATTTTTGATGATGTTAAAATCATTAAACTTGAAGAAAATTATCGGTCAACACAACGAATACTTGACATATCCAATGCTGTATTGACACAGGCCAGGGAAAAATTTGATAAATCACTCTATACAAAAAATGAAAAGGGAGAATTACCCGGACTTGTGAAAGCTGCAAATCATAATGACCAAAGCCGATTTCTGGCACAAATGATACTACAGCTTCGTGAACAGGGGTACGAACTGAATGATATCGCAGTATTATTCAGAAATGGAAGAGATTCATTCGACCTGGAAGTCGAATTGAACAAAAAAAACATACCTTATGTAAAGTTTGGCGGTCAGAAATTTACGGAAGCTGCCCATGTTAAGGATGTACTTGCCCATATAAAAGTTTATATAAATCCACTTGATACAATATCCTGGAACAGGGTTTTGATGTTAATTGATGGTATCGGCCCGAAAACAGCACAAGATTTATTTCAATGGATACGCAACAGTGATACACCATTTCAAATCAATCAGGCTGGTACGATCAGTGAACGCTACGCCATACAGCTTAAAGGATTGGCAGATTTATTTAATGATATGAATTCCAAACGTGAGTCAGTACCCGAAGTACTTGAAACAGTTGTCCGGTATTATGAATCATTCTGTAAAAAACGATTTGACGATCATCCAAAGCGCCTGAAAGACCTTGAAACCTTTATTGATATTTCCGGATCATACCGATCACTTGAACAACTTCTCGAGGATATTACCCTGGATCCGATAGAAGCTACAGCTTATGATACTGAGGCATCACAAAAAGATGAAGCACCGCTTGTGCTGAGTACGATACATTCTGCAAAAGGCCTCGAGTGGCGCATTGTATTTATTATTCAGTGTCTTGATGGAATCATCCCTTCCGGATATGCAATCGATGATACTGAGCAGATTGATGAAGAACTTCGGTTGTTATACGTTGCATGTACTCGCGCAAAAGAACAACTCTATTTTACTTATCCGGCACTTTATCAGGGAGGATATGGTGACTATTTCACCAACCCTTCCAGATTTCTTGAAGAATTACCAAAAGATTTATTTGAGCCATGGTTATTGATAGAAGAGAACGAGGAGGATACTCATAAACGGATAGAAAGCAGTTAAATAAACCGGTTATGTTCAGACTTTTCTCAGATCTTTTTTTTGTATGATCATATCCCAAATCATCCAGAAAAAAGGGTAAATTGGCAATAACACTGCAATAATCAGCCTGATAGTCTTCTTTTTGTTACTTTCCTGCTTCATCGAGATTCCTGCAAGGCCGGCCATCCAAAAAATGAAGCAAATAAATAATAAAAAAGCGAGTACCAGTGCTCCTGTAAAACCAAAACTGTTATAAAAGGTTTCTAACATGATGTCTCTTAAATTGCGTAACTTCAGAGTACTGGAATATAAGCATTAGAACGAAACTTCATGAACCCAATCGTTTCAATTGTCGGAAGACCCAATGTTGGCAAATCAACGCTTTTTAACCGTTTGATTGGCCATAGGGAAGCTATCGTACACGATGAGCTCGGTGTTACCCGGGATCGGCACTACGGAGAAACCTTTTGGAATGGAGTGAATTTCACTCTAATTGATACAGGCGGTTATCTTCCTGAGGATTCCAATGTGATAGCCAGAGGAATAAGGGAGCAGGTTCAGATTGCAATTGAAGAATCGGATGTTATTCTATTTATCGTTGACGTTGAAACAGGTATAAATCCACTCGATCACACCGTGGCAGAATTATTGAGGAAACAGGAAAAACCTGTCATTCTCGTAGTCAACAAAGCGGATAATGAACAGCGAACATATAACGCGTCAGAATTCTATGCTCTCGGTATCGAGGATCTGTTCCCGGTCTCATCCATAAGTGGCAGCGGTACCGGAGACCTGCTTGATTTTGTCGTTGAAAAACTTCCTGT